>OLGI01000849.1_pt1 | contig 29690 bp, 21 predicted proteins | sample 1605221 | NCBI WGS metagenome assembly OLGI01 (sample SAMEA3888915, study PRJEB22519) | human gut metagenome | biome: human gut; feature: human-associated habitat; material: faeces | place: Denmark | collected 2010 | reverse complement strand
ACTCTTCCCACTCGAAATGGGTCAGCTCATCGAACCCGATGAAGTCGAAGGCCTTGCCCTGATAATTTGTGCGGTCCTTGGTGTACTGCATGGAGCCAAAGTAGATCTTTGCCCCGCTGGGGAACGCCCACACATGGCTGGTGGCGTTGTACTGCGCCGTGGGAAAAGCCCGCTTGTAGTAGGCCATGCTCTTGTCCACCAGATCACTGAGCTGGGGGTAGGTCTTGCGCAGGATGAGCCCCCGATAGTGGGGGATGTGCACCTGCCGCAGGGCCTCGATCACCAGCGCGTCACTCTTGCCGCCGCCTGCCGCGCCCCCGTACAGAGCCTCCGGTTCCGGGCGGCGCATGAACTCCGCCTGCCGGGGCTGTGGCCGCCATACGATCTCTGCATTCATACGTCCTCCACGGCTGGCAGAAGCACCACGCCGCACGCCCGGGCCTCGGCATCCGCACCCTGATCGTTCAGGGTCTTGGCCACCGCGGCCAGATCCTTCAGCACCGCCGTAGCCTCCTTGAGCCCCTTCATCAGGGCCGGGTCGGAGCCATCGCCACGCTGGGCCTTCTGCCGGGCATTCAGCTCCTTGACCTCCTGCGCCAGCATGGTGCTCAGGGTGTCTGCAGCCTTCTGAAGATTTTTCATCCCATTGGACGCCTCCTGCTTTTCCTGCCCCATCCTGTGTTCTCACATCCTTTCGTTCTTTCGCTGGCAAAAGGATACCACGCTTTTTCCCTCCGCAGGAGTACATATTTTTTGATTCGCCTTTGTATCTTTCGTAGCGTTTTATCCCTATAGTAATATTTTTAGACAAGAAAATTCCCCTGCCTGTGTTCTTTTCCACAGACAGGGGATTTTTGCACGATTTTCTGCGCAAAGTCTCCGGGAGGTGCTCCGTTTTCTTTTACAGCGTTTCCACCCGGTCGAACAGCGCTTTCGCGGCTTTCACGGCCTCCTTGCTGCCGAACGCCACCCGAACGCCCTTCTCCATCCGGACAGACAGGTCCGCCGCCTCAGCCTTGAGGGCGGCAGCATCCACACTGCACAGGCTCTTCCGCTCGGCGGCGTTCATCTCGTCGGTGATGCCGCAGAAATATTTGCAGTCGGTAGACGCAGCCTCTTCCCGGGGCTTGCGCGGGGTATCCAGCTTTGCTGCCGCGCCCACGATGAACTCGTTCATGTCCTTCTCGGTGTAGTCGCGGCCCGCCAGTTCTGCCGGCCCCTTTGCGAAAGTCTCATAGCTTTCTTTCAGGTGCGGATCGCGGTAGGTGTAGAGATATTCGGTGCCGTCGTTCTGGGTCACCATGCCGGTGCCGTAAGCGCCGCCCACCTCCCGGATGCTGTGCCACAGATATTCGTAGCTCATCACCCGGGCCAGCACCTTCCGCTCCAAGCGCCGCTCCATCGGCCATGCCAGCACGTCATAGTTCACGCCGCCGTCGATGACGAAGGCCTCGTTCACCGGTGCCGTCAGCTCCTCGGTGTAGGGCACCGCTGCGCGGCGCTCTCCGGCCGCAAAAGGACTGCCGGGCAGGAGCTTTTTCAGGGTGTCCAGTGCTGCATCGCTGCCGTGGAGGCTGACCGTCAGGGCGTTCCCGCCCAGCACCTTCTCCCGCAGCGCTTCCAGCCTCCGGCCCAGTCCGGCCCAGTCGGCTTCTTCCTGCAGCCCGCAGAGGAAGTGGTAGTAGCTCACGCCGCTGCACCGCTCGTTCATGGCGGCCTCCACCGAGAAGTGGGCCGCCGCACGCATCGACGCAAAGGCATGGCCCTCCCGCAGGAATCTCTGCTCCATCATCAGCTTCTGCTGGCTGACCACCCGCTCCATCGCGGCTTCTGCCTGCGGGCCGGTAAGCTTCGTTTCATACAGCCACTCGCCGCCCAGCTCTACAGCCTTTTCGAGGCTGCGTTCCAGCAGGCTCATCCCGGCCACCAGCTTTGCATGGACCGGTCGGCCCGGCTGGCGGCCGGTCCAGCCGTCCACCCATGCGCCGCTGCGGCCCAGCCATGTGTTCCGCAGGGTATTCAGCTCCTGTGCCGTGTGCTTCCCGGTGTCCAGCTCGTCCACCACATCGGTCAGCAGGTTCAGATAGGGCATCTCCTCCGGCGCTGCATTGCCGATGTCGTAGTAGAAGTTCAGGTAGGTGCTGCCCGCCGAAGGGTGATGCAGCAGCTCGGCCCCGGCCAGCATCCCGCCCCGGCCCGGGGTCAGCTTCTTGCCCTCGCCGAGGTCAGCAGCGGTCAACGGATGGTCCAGCACCAGCTTGCCGTCGGTGCGGGCGGCCCGGCCCTCTTCCTCCTTCTTGGGCAGGGCGGGCACTTGGATGACCTCCACCGGCGCGGGCGCGAACAGCTCCCGCAGCAGCTCGTTGAACCACCCCTTTTCCAGCTTCTCCCGCAGCGAGGCGAACAGCCCGTTGGTATGCAGCAGCAGGGCCGGGTCGCCGGTGTGGAGCCAGCCGGTGGATGCATGGATGGCGTCCAGCACACCGTCCGGGATGCTGCCCGGACGCTCAAGGGAAGCGAACTCGGTAGAGTTCAGGCTTGCCATCAGCAGCTCTTCGGGGATGCCCTTTTCGAGGATGCCGTCCACAGCCTTCCGGACAGCGGCAGCGAATTTCCCTGCCGACGCCTCGGTGGCCCCCCGCAGCACCAGCTCCAGCGTCGGCTGCAAAGTGCTGTCGTCGAAGCCCACATCAATGTCCGCCCCCAGCTTTTCTTCCAGCAGGGCGGCTTTCAGGGGCGACTGGTTGTTGCCCAGCAGGGCGTCCAGCAGGATCTCCACACCCAGCTGGCGCTCCCGGTCCGCGAACGCGCCGGTGTACCACGCCAGCGCGCACTGTGCCTCGTCCGGCTCGGGCTTTTCGGTGTAGTAGGGGATGTGCAGCCGCACACCGGCCTGCTCGTCCTGTACCGTCAGCCGGGGGCGGCTGACACTCTTGGGCATATGGCTCAGATACTGCTCGTCGAGGAAGGCCAGCTTCTCGGCCATGTCCATCTTACCGTAGAGGGTGATGCAGCAGTTGTCCGCACTGTAATGACGGCGGTAGACCCGGACATACTTCTCATAGGTCAGCGCCGGGATGGAGGCCGGGTCGCCTCCGGAGACGAAGCCGTAGGCCGTGTCCGGGAACATCGCCCGGCTCAGGGCGTTCTGCAGCTGGGCGTCCGGCGTCGCCAGTGCGCCCTGCATCTCGTTGTAGACGACGCCGCTCACCGTGCCGTCCTCGTCCCGGTGCCAGCCCTCCTGCTCGAACACGCCCCGGTCCACCATCGCCAGCGGGCAGAACACCGCGTTGAGGTAGACGTCCATCAGGTTCTTGAAATCCGTCTCGTTGGGCGTTGCGAAGGGGTAGACCGTCTTGTCCGGGAAGGTCATGGCATTCAGGAAGGAGGCCATGCTGCTCTTGAGCAGCTGCAAAAACGGCGACTTCACCGGGTATTTCTCGCTGCCCGCCAGCACCGAGTGCTCGAGGATGTGGAACACGCCGGTATCGTCGGAGGGAAAGGTGCCAAATCCGATGCCGAAGGCCTTGTTGTCGTCGTCGTTCTCCACCAGCAGGACAGCCGCCCCGCTGACGTCGTGGGTCAGCACGGTCAGCGTCCCGTGCTGTTCGGGGCACTCCTCGCGCTTGACGAGGGTATAGCCGGGATATTGTTTCATGGTCTTGCTCCTTTGCGTTTTCTGGATTTTTCTCTATTGTATCATCCTGCCCGCCAAAACACAATGAACGGTTTGTGAATCATAACTTCCCGGACGCAAAAAGGCCTCCCCTCGAAGGGGAAGCCTCTCTGCATGTATCGGGAATTATTGAAGGAATTTTCGTTGCTCTATGAGATGCAAATTTGGAAATCAAACCTTCTGAACCAGGAAGATAGCTCTGCCAATCGGACGCTTTTCGCCTTCCATACCGGGTGCCCAAATCAAATCCTCAGGCAGAGTGATGTCGTCCGTAGAGATATATGCTGCATCACCGGGCATCTTAACAACCAGCTCGCGCTGGTTGTCAGCAGCAGTACCGTTGATGAGCTGCAAAGTAACTCTGACGTTGATCGAAGTATCGACCGTCTTTTTCACCTTAACGATAGCCAAAAGCGTGTTACCATTGTCAATGATCTCAACCGGAGTAGTGTCGGCCAGCTCATAGCCCTGCGGGAACTTGTCCGCAGGAATGCTCTTGGGGTCAACGACGGTAGCATCCTTCAGAACGGGATGCTCATAATAATCGCCGCCATTTCCAACGCCTGCGCCGCCATTGTCAACATCAGCAAAGATAATCTTTACCGACTTGCTCGTCGTGCCAGGCACATCCGGAACTTCCGTACCGGGGACCTTACTGCTGCTGTCGCCGCCATCACAGCCTGCCAGCACACCTGCTGCGGCAACAGCCAGAGCCGCAACACCAGCGCTCTTGAGGAAACGGCGGCGGGAAATCATATCCAGTCTCATAATTAAAACCTCCACATTGTTTTAGAGGTCTTTCCCCGCTCGCATTTTCTTCCTTCCGGGCGTAAGGCAAACCTCTGTTCTGATTCATTATACCCCCCCCCGATTATATTTGTCAAGAGGTTTCAGTATTTTTGTGGCGGCTTTCTGCATAAAAAATCGCCCGGCTTTTCTGCGTTTTCCACAAAATATAGCAGTTTGTGTTTTGAATGCACAAGCACCATCCGCAAGCTGCGTATCGCAGCTATGCCGTTTTGATAGGCGCTATTTTTGAAAGTTACAATAAAAAGAGAGCTGTGCAGGACAGCTCTCTCCGTTTCCGCTTTTTATGAAATTTATGCCGTCTCTCCCTGACGGCAGGACACCCGGAACAGCACGAATCCCACGACGAACAGCACGATGAGGGAGCCGACGCCCACATTGGCGCTGCCGGTCAGCTGGCTCCCCACGCTGACGATCATCGTCCCGAGGAAAGATGCCCCCTTGCCGCAGATGTCGAAAAGCCCGAAGTACTCGCCCGACTTCTCCGGCGGGATGATCTTTGCGAAGTGGGAGCGGCTGAGGGCCTGCACGCCGCCTTGGAACATCCCCACGATGACGGCCAGCACCCAGAACTGCCACTGCCGGGTCAGAAAGAACGCAAACACCGCGATGCCCGCATAGGCCGCGATACAGACCGGGATGAGCTTCGACGAGGGATACTCGTTGGACAGCCGCCCGAAGATGAGGGCCGACGGGAACGCCACGATCTGCGTCACCAGCAGCGCCAGCAGCAGCCCGGTGGTGTCCAACCCCAGCGCCGTGCCGTAGGCCGTGGCCATGTCGATGATGGTATACACGCCGTCGATGTAGCAGAAGAACGCCAGCAGGAACCAGAACACCTGCTTGTCCTCCGGCAGATGCCGCAGGGTCTGGCCGATGCGGACAAAGCTCTGGCGTACTGCGTGCTCTTCCACCTCCACATAGTGGAGCTGTCGGTAGCTTTTCAGCAGCGGCAGGGTGGTCACGAGCCACCACACCGCCGTCAGGATAAGCGCGATGTTCAGCGCCGTCATCTGGCTGAGTCCAATGGCCCCCGCCCCCAGCACAAGGCCGAGACAGACCACGAAGGGCACGCAGCTGCCGATGTAGCCCCACGCATAGCCCCGGCTGGACACCTCATCCATCCGCTCCGGCGTGGTCACATCCCCGAGCATGGAGTCGTAGAACACCAGACTGCCCGAAAATCCCACCTTCGCAATGACGAAGATGACGAGGAAGGGCAGCCACGCCGACGCCGCGCCCATGGCGCAGCATCCCACGATGCCCACGCCGACGCAGAGCATGAAGATGGGCTTCTTGAAGCCTCTGGTGTCCGCCACTGTGCCGAGGATCGGGCTGAGGATGGCCGTGATGATGGTCACGACCGAGCTGGCATAGCCCCAGTAGGCCAGATACTCCACCGAGGTCAGGCCGCCGCTCTCTGCCAGTGCGTTGAAGAAAATGGGGATAAGGGTCGCCACCATCAGCACAAAGGCCGAGTTTCCCACGTCGTACAGGATCCAGTTCCGTTCCAGCCTCGTCAGGCGAAAATTGCCATTCTTTCCCATCCAGTGCTCCTCTCAGTCTTCCCCGAACGTGTGCTGATATTCCGGCCCCAGCGGCTTTCCTCCGGCATACTCGCCGATGAGCCGCACCGCCAGCGGCACAGCCGTTTTGTACAGCTCCTCGAGCTTCCGGCTGCTCTGGACACACTTGGGGTTGGGCTGCGGATTCGCCACAAGGCCGTGCATAAACTCATACTTTCCGGCGGCGCGCATCCCGGCCAGCACCACCCAGCGCTTGACGGGGTTCGCCGCCTGCAGCATATGGTGCACCGAGATCATCCCCTTCATCGCCGCCAGCGTCTCATCCACCGTGACGCCCTCATAAAAAGGCGCGACGACCTCTGCCCGCTGGCGGCTGGGCTTGATGTGGCTGGCCGTGAAGAACTTCATGGGGTCATAGCCGTCCTCCCGCAGCAAGGCGTTGTCGAACTCTGTCTCGATTTCACAGTGGCTCACGCCGCTCTCCCGGACATAGGCCTCCACATAGGGGTGACAGGTGCTGTCCAGCGCAAAATGGCAGACGAAGCCCAGCGCGTAGGCCAGCGCAGCGTCCTTATCCGCCGCGTGTTCCACCACGGCCCGGGCGCGGGTGAAAAACACCTCGCCCTTTTCCTCGTGCATGGCATTCCCCAAACGGTTCACCGGGTTCGTCTGCAATGCCTTGTAATAAAACATCAGGTCAGGCCCGTGGAGGCCCATATCGTAGAGTTCCCGGTGCTGCTCCAGCGTCTGGCGCAGCCCGTCCGGAAGCAGGGCCAGAACATCTGCGCCAAAGCGGCGGTGTGCGTAGGTAGAAGGCATGATACCGCCCCTTTTCGTTTATTTTTCGTATTCCTGCGGCAGCTCGTTCTTCAGGCCGCGCTCCATCAGGGACTTGACGGCCTCCGCCGCGCTCATCCCCTTGTTGACGATGGCGTTGACGGTCTGGACGATGGGCATTTCCACCTGATACCGCTCGGCCAGCTCCAGCGCGGCGGGCAGGGCGTTCATGCCCTCCACCACCATGCCCACTTCCTTGACGGCGTGCTCCGGGGTCTCGCCCTTGCCGATAAGGATACCGGCGCGGTTGTTGCGGCTGTGCATACTGGTGGCCGTCACGATGAGGTCGCCGATGCCGGCCAGACCCGCAAAGGTGTGGATGTTACAGCCCATCGCCACGCCCAGACGGGCGATCTCGGCGATGCCCCGGGTGATGAGGGCGGCGCGGGCGTTGTCGCCGTAGCCGAGGCCGGTGGAGATGCCGACGCCCAGCGCGATGACGTTCTTCATGGCACCGCTCAGCTCCACGCCCTTGATGTCGTCATTGGTGTAGACGCGCATGACGTTGTTGGTAAAGACCTCCTGCACGAAGGCCGCAGCCTCGGCGTCCTTGCTGGCCGACACGATGGTGGTGGGCAGGTCGATGGCCACCTCCTCTGCGTGGGTGGGGCCGGACAGGGCCACAAGGCGGACATTCTTCGGGCCGCCCTCCCGGCCCAGCTCATCGGCAAGGATCTCCGTCATGGTGTACAGCGTGTCCGGCTCGATGCCCTTGGCTACGTCCACGATGATCTGGCCGTCGGCCACATAGGGCCGGGCCTTTGCTGCCGTGGAGCGGACAAAGACCGACGGCACCGCGAACAGCAGGATGTCCTTGTCCTTGCAGACCTCCTCGATGCTCTTGGTGAACCGCAGCTCCTCCGGGATCTTCATCTGCGGCAGGTTGGGGTGGACGCGGGTCGTCGAAAGGTCATCGATCTCCTTCTCGATGGCCGACCAGACCAGCACATCGTTCCCGCTCACCGTCAGCATCCGTGCAAGGGCCATGCCCCAAGTTCCAGCGCCCAGAATACCAATACGTTTCATCACGTTTGTCCTCCGTATCCGCCGCGCTCCCATCTGCCGGGGCGTGCGGCCTGTTCTGCCCGTGCCACCGCACAGGTCTATTCGATTCTATTGTACCCGAAAGCCCCTGCCGCGTCAACTGTTCCGCCGTTGTGCACAAAGTTCATGCATCTTTTTCATTCATTTCATCCATACCATGCAATTTTTCGAAACCATTTGCGTTCCCCCGGGAATCATGCTATAGTATTCTGGTAGGATTTGTAGGATTTTCTGCTCAGGGCCTTGACTGAAAGTATGGTTTAAGGTGTATCATGAGCTTTCCTGCTGTTCCATCGGTTTATCGCATTTTTCAAAAAGTGCGATAAAAAGTCAAACTGCTCTATTTTTCATTTTGAAGAAGGACATCATCCATGCTGGAATCTTTGTTATCCAACCGCACCGTCAGCGTGCTCTGGGAGGCCCTGCCCCGCATCCTGTCGGCGGGCCTCACCATGACCATCCCCCTCACCCTCGTCTCGTTCACTCTGGCGATGGTGCTGGCCGTAGCCGTGGCTCTGGTGCAGTATGCCCGGGTGCCGGTGCTGAGTCAGCTGGCCCGGTTCTACATCTGGGTCATCCGGGGCACACCGCTTCTGGTGCAGCTCTTCATCATCTTCTATGGCCTGCCCAGCGTGGGCATCATGCTGGACGCCTTTCCGGCGGCGGTCATCGCCTTCGCCTTCAACGAGGGCGCTTACTGCGCCGAGACCATGCGCGGTGCGCTGGAAAGCGTGCCGCAGGGCCAGCTGGAGGCCGGCTGCTGCGTGGGCATGAGCTGGTGGCAGATCATGCGCCGCATCGTGCTGCCGCAGGCCCTGCGCACCGCCGTGCCCGCCCTCTCCAACTCCCTCATCGGCATGATCAAGGACACCTCTCTGGCCTCCAACATCACCGTGGCGGAGCTGTTCATGGCCGGCCAGCGGGTCGCGGCCCGCACCTACATCTTCCTGCCCATCTACTGCGAGGTGGCTGTGGTGTATCTGCTGTTCTGTACCGTCATCACCAAGCTGCAGGGGCTGCTGGAGCGCCAGCTCAACGCCCACGGCTTCCAGTAAGAAAGGAGTGTGGCTGTTATGGCAATGTTAGAGATCCGCGGCGTCCGCAAATCCTTCCATACATATGCAAAGCCCGGCATCCGTCCCGGCATCTTTGGCCGTGCCCCGAAGCCGGTCAGCAGCCTTGACGTGCTGCGCGGCGTCGATCTGACGGTGGAAAAGGGCGACGTCGTCGCCATCCTCGGCCCCTCCGGCTCCGGCAAGACCACCCTGCTGCGCTGTCTCAACTTCCTCGAGACTGCCGACGCGGGCACCCTCACCTTCGACGGTGAGGCCTTCGACCTTGCCCGCGCCGACCGGGCCTCCATCGCGCGGCTGCGTCGGAAGACGGCCTTCGTTTTCCAGAACTATAACCTCTTCCGCAACAAGACGGCCCTCCAGAACGTCACCGAGGGCCTCATCGTTGCCCGGAAAATGCCCAAAAACGAGGCCAACGCCATCGGCATGAAGATGCTGGAAAAGGTCGGCCTCGCCGACCGGGCCGACTACTACCCCCGCCAGCTCTCGGGCGGTCAGCAGCAGCGTGTGGCCATCGCCCGCGCCATTGTTTCCGAGCCCAGACTGCTTCTGCTGGACGAGCCTCTTTCCAACCTGGACGCCAAGCTCCGCGTGGATATGCGCGCCGAGCTGAAGCGGCTCCATCACGAGACCGGCACCACCATCATCTACGTCACCCACGATCAGGTGGAGGCGCTGACCATGTCCACCCGCATCGCCCTGTACCGCAAGGGCGAGCTGGTGCAGGTCGCACCGCCTCTGGAGCTGTATGACAACCCTGTGAACCTCTACACGGCCGACTTCATCGGCAACCCCAGCATCAACTTCGTCAAGGGCACCGCTCAGGTGGAGGCCGGCGGTATGCGGGTCGATAGTCCTCTCGGTCAGCTGGGCTTCGAGCGGGGCGATATGACCGAGGCCGCGCCCCAGTCCGGCAGCGTCGATGTGACCATCGGCGTCCGGCCCGAGCAGCTGTCCATCAGCCGTCAGGCGGATGACGCGCATTGGGTGGAAGGCCACGTTTACTCCGGCATGCCCGCCGGTTCCGAAACGCTGGTCAGCGTCCGGGTGGGCGACACCATGCTGACGGTCAAGGAGCTTGGCTCCACCCACTACGCCAGCGACGAGCCGGTGTATCTGGGCTTCAATCCCAAGAAGGTCAACGTTTTCGAGACCAAGAGCGAGAATCTGATCAAATACTGCGTGTAAATTTGTACCACTGCGGCAGAGCCCGCGAAAATAAAAATCTGATTTGGAGGAAAAGAACATGTTGAAGCGCAAAAAGCTCCTGGCGGCACTGTTGGCTGGCACGATGATGCTGAGCCTGGTCGGCTGCGGAAAGAAAGCCGACACGTCCGGCGACACCACCGACACCACCGACCCCAGCACTCCCCCTGCGGAAACCCAGCTGACCCCCTGGGAAGAAGCTTCTCAGATCTACAACACCGAGGAAACCGACGAGGAGCTGTATCAGAAGGCCATTGAAGAGGGCGGCACCGTGACCCTGTACTCCATCTCCTCCAGATGTACCAAGGTGGAGGCTGCTTTTGAGGAAAAGTATCCCGACATTGACTGCGTTCCCTTCGACATCTCCACCAACGAGCTGCTGGAGAAGGTCACCCGTGAGTACGAGGCCGGCAAGCATGTAGCCGACGTTGTCCACATCAAGGACCAGGACGGCTCCATGTGGAACCAGTATGTGGCCAACAAGACGTTCTACAACTATCAGCCCGCTGACATCTTCGCCCACATCGACCCCAGCTACACTGCGACCGCCACGCCCCTGTACATTGAGCTGACCCAGCTCTTCTACAACACGGAGGCTTATCCCGACGGTTCTCCCATCACCAACATCTGGCAGCTGACCGAGCCCCAGTGGAAGGGCAAGATCATGATGCAGAATCCTCTGGACAACCTGTCCTGGGGCTCCTGGATCACCGGCTTCTGCGTAGGCGAGGAGCCGAACCGTCTGGCCGAGGCTTATAAGGCCCTGTACGGCGAAGAGCTGAAGCTGTCCGACGGCTGCGAGAACGCCGGTTATGAGTTCCTGAAGCGTCTGCACGCCAACGAACCGATCTTCACCGCCTCCTCCGACGCGATCGCCGAGGCTGTCGGTACCCCCGGCCAGAAGGATCCCCCCGTTGGCTTCTGCGCTTCCTCCAAGCTCCGCAAGGCCGCCGATAACGGCTGGGTCTTCGCTCCCGTGAATCTGGAGCCTGACACCGGCATCCCCGCTGTCAACACCCTGTACGTTGTGGAAGGCTGCGAGCATCCTGCCGCCGCCAAGCTGCTGATCCGCTTCATGATGGGCGGCATCGATGGTGACACCTCTGGTTACAAGCCCTTCAACACTCTGGGCGGCTGGCCTGTCCGCGATGACATCGAACCCGCCGAGGGCTCCACTCCCTTCTCTGAGATCAACGTTGCTCCCTTTGACGCCGACGAGATCTATGTGAATTACAACACCGTCCGCGATTTCTGGCAGATGTTGGGCTGATCGGTCCTTCCATCGGCTGACTGTATGTAAGCAAGAGCGGCGGACGATCGTCCGCCGCTCTCTTCGTCCCAAAAGCTTTTTGGGATGAAGAGAGCGCAGGCTCTCCGCTTCATTTTCAAAACTGCGAGGTATCTATGAGCTTCTTTATCGACAAGCATGGCCGCAGAAAAAGCCCCATTGCGCTGGCGGCGTGCGGTGCGGCCCTGTTGGATCTGGCCGTTTACTTCTGTACAGCCGCGCTTCTGGCGGGACCGCTGTACCGGACCGTCTCCTTCGGCGGCGAAACGGTCACCTCCATGCTCCACACCATCATCATCACGGTCATCAGCACGCTGTTCTGCTGCCTGTTGTTCCTGCTGAAGGACAAGCGGGTGGTGCCCTACGGCTTTGCTGGGCTGGCTGTGATCCTGCTGATGTTCTGCGCGGCGGCGTGGATGCTGCCGCAGGAGACGAGAGGCTCTATGCTGCGCCTGTTTCTGACGGTCGGCCTGCCGCCGGTGCTGCTTGGCAACGCCGTCAGCTGGCCCATCTACCGAAGGCTGCGGAAGGCGCATCCCGAGTATTTCGTCAGAAAGACCATCTCGGAGGAGCTGAAAGAGGCGGTGGAACAGGAGCAGAAAAAGAAGCCCGCTGCAAAGCCGGTATCCGATCCGGTCCAGACGCCGGAGCCGGATATCTCTCCCACAGAGGCCCTGTTTGGTCCGGAAAGCTCCGGAACGGCTCCCGGTGCGTTCCATAACGCCCAGGATGAGGCCATGCTGTTTTACGAAGACGAAGACGATGAATCATAATAATGACCGGTAAGGAGGACCCACCAATGCTGAATACCGTTTTATTCGATATGGGCGGCACATTAGAGGACATCTGGAACAATCAGGAGACCCAGGCGAAGGCCATGGACGCGCTGCAGAAAACCCTGCGGGCGCACGGCCTGGAGCCGGGATGCAGCCCGGAGGAGTTTGACCGCCGGGTCATGGCTGGCCTGAAAGAATACAAGCGCTGGAGCGAGGGCCTGGAATTGGAGAAGAAGCCGGAGGAGATCTGGCCGGATTACTATCTGAAAGAATTTGGTTTCAATCGGGAAAAGCTGATCCCCATTACGGAGGAGCTGGCCAATCTCTGGGAGGTGACCTATTACCACCGGGAGTTGCGGGGCGACGTTCTGGAAACGCTGGAAGCGCTGAAGGCCCGCGGCTACCATATCGGCATCATTTCCAACAACGCCTCCCTTTACAACGTGTTCAACATGCTGGAGGAGTACGGCATCCGGGGCTGCATGGAGGATGTGACAGTTTCCAGCGTGACCGGCTACCGCAAGCCCCATCCGGAGATCTTCCGCATTTCTCTGCGGCAGATGCAGACCACTGCCGAAAACTGCGTGTATGTGGGCGATACGATCTCCCGTGACATCATCGGCGCCAAGCAGGCGGGCTTCGGCAAAGCCGTTCAGATCGTCTCCGCACTCTCTGCCCAGAAGGACGCGGCAACGGCGGCGGACGCGGAAAAGCCCGACCTTGTGATCCAGAATCTTCTGGACATGATTCCTTGGCTGGATCAGATCAACCCCGATATGCACATCGACGAAGCCCAGCAGTCCTCCGGAATGTTCGTTCCGTTTTTCTGAATGAACGCAGCGTGACGTTAGGGCAAGAGCTATCAGCAGATCGGAACATCATAGTTGTCCAACGGAGAGAAGCACAGTTGAATACTGAAAAAAGCGGATGCACGTCTCAGGCGTGCATCCGCTTTTGCATAGCAAAATAAGAAATGTGCCATTTCCTCGCCCCTGCGAGGCAACCGGAAATGATGCACGAAAGCTTCATGCACTGGCATTGTGCATGTTCGTGGTGCGCTGCTCTTGCATGAAGCTCTATACCGAAAACTACTCGCTGGGCGAGTCATTCAATAGGAGCTTCTGCCGATGAGGAAAAATAAAACTTTCTCAGTTATGGTAGAAATACGGTCTGGCAAGGCTTCTTTGAACGCAAGCTATAGTATGCTGTTCTCCGTTACGCACAGAGTGAAATGTAATAACGCAGGTGTCTGCCATCTATTGCTATACGGCAGACACCTGCAAAAGTGCCGATTTCAAAAGTCCACGGGTCTTATCAAAGCGATCCCTAAAAATAGGATGATCGGTTTATTGATCCTTGTTTTCCTGAGGCAGGATCAGGTTCAGCAGAACTGCCATAATTGTGGCAATGACCACCGGCGTCTTACCGAAAATGATCGTAATGCTCTCCGGGAACTGGCTCAACGCAGACGAGGATTGAGAGATACCAACGCCCAACGCAGCCGACAGCCCTACAATGGTAGTATTGCGGGGGGAGATGGTTTCGGACGCGATCAGCTTCATGCCGGTCATAGCGATGGTGGAAAATACGGTGATGGTCGCTCCACCCAGCACGCATTGCGGAATCGTCGTTAAAATAGCTGAAAATTTAGGAATCAGACCCGCAAGCAGCAAAAATCCGCCGGCCAAAGCAAAAACCACCCGATTAATGACCTTATTTGTAGTAACAATACCTACATTTTGCGAATAGGTCGCTGTTGGCAGGCTGCCGAAAAATGCCGACAGCACATTGGTCAGGCCATAGGTAACAATACCGCCCTGCAGCTCTTGATCCGTGGGTTCCCGGTTCAACCCTCCCACCGTGGTGGCGGTCAAATCGCCAATCGCTTGAATCGCGTTGATGGCGAACAGAAGGGCGAGCGCGATGCAGGCCGAGAACTCAAACTTGATGCCGAAATGCATGAATTGGGGAAGGGAGAACCACGCCGCGTCTCTCACCTCAGAGAGATCTACCATGCCAAACACAGCGGCGACAATATACCCGGCGATCATGCCCAGCAGAATGGCGGCAAGCTTGCAGATGCCCTTGCCCTTGTTGGACATGACCATCACAACGATCAGAGTGAACGCCGCCACCGCCCAGTTTTGCCATGAGCCGTGAACCAGCGCGGAGGTCAAGCCCTTTCGCAGCACGACTACCTCGTAAGTATTCCCGGCACCGCCAGCCATATAATTGATGGCGGTAGGATAGAGAGAAAGACCGATCGTGAACACCACCGTGCCGGTGATGATGGGCGGGAAAAATCTGCGGATCTTCTTCACAAAAACACCCACAACAGCGGCAACGATACCGCCCACGATCATCGCGCCCGCGATGGTGGCGATGTCTCCGCCGCCGCCAACGATGGCCTGCATACTGGGCAAGTAAGCAAAGCTGATGCCGAACATTACAGGAAGTCCGGAACCCAGCTTGCCGCCAATGGGGAATAACTCGATCAGGGTCGTCACTGCGGACATGACCAAGGATACCTGAATGAGCAGAACGCGTTCACTCTGCGGTAATCCAAGCGCGTTGGCAATAATGATCGCCGGGGTAACACAGCCGACGATCATAGCGACTAAGTGTTGCAGTGCCAAGGAGATCGACATTCCAAGGGGCGGAATACCATTGAGCTGAAAGAGTGCTTCGCGGCTGTAGTTACATTGTTTCATAAATCGTTTCCCTCGCTATCATCTGACTGGCAACAGAGGCGTATTTATTAAAATTTCCCTCATCAAAGCCTGAATTTTTGACAAAGTATACAAACTATTATAACCGAAAACCGTAGAAAGTCAACAGCTTGTCCTATAAGGCGCTTTGCGTGAACATCTTATAATGCGAGAACGGCAGCCTTACGCTGGAACTGGCAATTTCCGTTAGTCCGTTTGAGCAATTCGATTCAGGCTTTGAACTTGGGGGTTGTGACTACCTGAGATCCAGAGGATTTGCGATAGATACGCAAGCTGCTCCGGCTGAAAAAGGGCACTGACATGATTTGCATAGAAAAAAGGGGGGAAGAGGGGGGAGAATCCCTACACGATTGACCAATTTTTAAAACTGTACTGATTTGAGCACTATCTGGGCTATGCCCGGATAGTGCTCTTTGGTTGCGGGTGATTATTTGAGTATTCCGCGCGAGATTGCGCACCTCGACCGCTCAAATTGAGCATCCATTCCGGCGGAATTGAGCACCCTCGCCGCCGGCGTTGAGCACTACGGTAAAATGTAGATATGCACCGTATTTTACGGTGTAAATATCTGCAAGGAAGTCACTTGTATGACCAATTACCGTGAGATCCTCAGGCTCCACAGCCTGGGGCTCAACAAGACCGAGATCGCGTCAAGCTGCCAGTGCGCTCGGAACACTGTGGCAGCAACCCTGCAGCGGGCGGCGAACTGCGGCCTGCAATGGCCGCTGCCGGAGGAAATGTCGGATAAGCAGCTCTCAGAGCGTCTGTTTCCACCCAGCACCTCAGAGCCTGTCTACAAGATGCCGGACTACGCCTCTGTCCACAAGAAACTCCAGCGCAGCGGTGTTACGCTGAACCTGCTGTGGCTGGAATACTGCGACCAGTGCCGGGCGGCGGGCGAGATCCCATACCAATCAACCCAGTTCAACAAGTACTATGCCGACTATCTGACAAAGGTCAACGCTGCCATGCACCTGAACCACAAGCCTGGTGAGGTTATGCAGGTGGACTGGGCCGGCGATACTGCCGCGGTTATTGACACAGACACCGGTGAAATTATCCCGGCCTATGTGTTCCTTGCCGTACAGCGGCTACAGCTATGTAGAAGCCTTTTTCTCCATGAACCAGGAGTCATGGACCACTGCCCATGTGAATGTCTACAAATACTTCGGCGGTGTCACCCGGACCATCCAGTGCGACAACCTGAAAACCGGCGTGCAAAAGCATGGGAAGGATGAGGTCGTTCTCAACAAATCGTACCAGGAGCTGGCAGAGCATTACGGCACGGCAATTCTGCCTGCCAGAGTCCGCGCACCCAAGGATAAAGCTGCTGTTGAGGGTACCGTCGGTATCATCTCTACCTTCATACTGGCCGCTCTGCGGAACCGCCAGTTTTTGTCTCTATTGGAACTGAACAAGGCGATTTGGGACCGTCTGGAGACGTTCAACCACAAACCTTTCCAGAAAAGGGAGGGCAGTCGGGCCAGCAGCTTTGCGGAAGAAAGGCCCTTTCTGCGCCCTTTGCCGCCCAGACCTTTTGAATTGGCCACCTGGAAAGTGGCAACGGTGGGACCAAATTACCACATTTCTGTGGAGCGTATGAATTATTCTGTTCCCTTTGAATACATCAAGCAGAAGGTAGATGCCCGGTTCACCAAAGCCACGGTAGAGGTTTTCTACGGTGGAAACCGAATCTGTTCCCATCCCAGGCTGTACGGACGGTTTAACCAGTACAGTACGATCCAGGAGCATATGCCGCCAGAGCATCAGAAGTATGTCCAGTGGAATGGTGAACGGTTCATTCACTGGGCCGGTAAAGTCGGCAGCAACACGCAGGTCGCTGTCCAAGCCATTCTCAGCGGCTACAAAGTAGAGCAGCAGGGCTACAAGTCCTGCATGGGTCTGCTGAAGCTGGCAGATAAGTACACCCCGGAACGGCTGGAGAATGCCTGCAAACGGGCATTGGAATACACCCCCCGCCCTTCTCTCAAGAATATCCAGGCTATTCTGGCATCTGGCCAGGATAAAGCCATCCCTGAGCAGAGTGCGGCTACTGCGTCCTCATCCCGGTACGGATTCACCCGTGGAGCTGCGTATTACGGAAGGGGGAACAAGTGATGCTGACTGAAACAACGGTATCCAAGCTGCGTGAAATGCGGCTGAGCGTTATGGCCAACGCGCTGAAGGACCAATTTGCCGATCCGCAGTTCCAAAGCATGGCCTTTGAGGGCCGGCTCGGTCTTTTGGTGGATGTGGAATGGAATGCCCGAAAGAATAACCATCTGAACAAGCTGATCCGGCAGGCAACCTTCTCGGATCCGGGAGCCTGTCTGGAGAATGTGGAGTATCTGCCCGACAGAGGTCTGAAACAGGAGAAACTGCTGCGGTTCGGCACCTGCAACTATATCCAGGAGCACCACAACATCATCCTGTTGGGTGCCACCGGCAGCGGCAAAACCTATCTCGCCTGCGCTCTGGGCATGGCTGCCGCAAGGCGGTTTTATGCGGTGAAGTATATCCGGCTCCCAGACTTGCTGGCAGAATTCCAAATTGCCAGGGGTAACGGCACCATCCGCAAGTTCATGGCCCAGTACAGGAAGTATGCCCTGCTCATGATTGACGAATGGCTTCTGTACCCTTTGAAAGAAACGGAAGCCAGAGACTTATTGGAAATCGTGGAGTCCCGGTACAAGCGAAACTCCACGATCTTCTGTTCCCAGTTTGACATTCCGGGTTGGCCGGAAAAGCTGTCTGACTCACTGCTGGCTGATGCCATCTGCGACCGAATTGTTCACGACGCCTACACCATAGTCCTTGGCGGCAAGGAATCCATGCGCAAGCGGAAGGGGCTGCAAGACATCTGACTCCGACCGTATTTATGATACCTTGACACCTTTGTGCTGTCCATATTCAACCTGAGCGGTGGGACTGCTCAATCCGGGCGGTCCCGTTGCTCAATTCAAGCGGAACCGCTGCTCAATTTCGCCGATCGAGCTGATTTTGCAGAGCGGCGTACGCAATGTTTGAGCGGATACGATAAATTGCAACAAAACGGACAGCTCAACGTACAAATTTGGGAGCTGCCCGCTTTCGATAATAAATCGGTATTTGTGGTAATCTGGACCGAGGCCTAGTTACTTGCTCTTCATATTTGAAAACATTATGCTTTCAATATGATTACATCGCTTGACAAGGGCACACAGCCCTTTGTCGTGTGCGATGGATAAGTAAAAGTCAAATTTTCCACTCAATCGAAACGTGTTCGTCGGTTGCGCGGATCTGTGAGATCAGGCCGTCGGCAACCTGCCGCCTGTCCTCGAAGTCAATTTCTTCCCATTGGTTGAGGTAGACCGACAACCGCTCGATCTGCTCCGGGGACATGGTTTCCGCCGACAGCGCCGCAATCTCTTTTGTCAGGGCTTGGCGGCGTGTGTCCAGCTCCTCGATTTTGCTGTTGGCATAGGACAGCAGCACCGCATTGGCCCCGGTCAGAGTATTCAGCAGCTTTTCAATCTCGTCCTCCACGCGGGCAAGCTCCATGTTCAGCGCGGTCAATTTGGGATTGACTGTTTCCTGCTTTGCCGTCAGCGTCTGGAACTCGGACAGCTTCTTGACCATTTCACCGTACAGGAACCTTTCAAATTCCCGTGTACGGAGCGTCCCGCAGCCGTCACAGCTTTTACTGTCGGCCCGCTTGGAGCAGCGGAGATACTGAACGCCTGTGGGATTGCCGACGCTCATAAGCGCGTACCCACAGCGGCCACACTTGACCTTTCCGGCAAGCCATGTGTTCTTTGCCTTGCGCCCGCCTTGGAACGTCTTGTTCGCCATGAGCTTCTTCCGGCAGCGCAGCCATGTATCAGACGATACCAGCCCCTCGCTGGGAGCAAGAACAAGTATCTGATCTTTCAGGTGCTTGTTTTTTCTTTCCTGCACATCCCGGCCCTGATAGAGATAGCAGCCGTTTGTCCCGGCAAAATCTGTCGCTTCATTGACTACCACCGTACCCTGGCTTTTGAAGAACTCGTACATATCGAGGTCGGCCTGCGCGTAAATGGGATTTCTCAAAAGCTGGGAGATAAAGCCCCGTGTCATTTCCTTGCCGTAGATCAGGATACCCTCGTCGGCAAAGTAGCGGGCGATGTCCCCGAAAGAGGTTGCGGGCTGGGAGTACATTTCAAACATCAGCTTTGCAATATCTGCCGTTTCCGGGTCAGGCTTCATCATTTTTGTGCGGATGCCCTCAATGGTGGTCGGCTCCAGTTGGAAGCCGTAGGGGGCCGCACCGCTCATGTGAAAACCGTGCTGGCAGCGGGAATAGTAGGCATCGGTCACGCGCTTCTGGATGGTTTCACGTTCAAGCTGGGCGAATACAATGCAGATATTCAGCATGGCCCGCCCCATCGGGGTGGACGTGTCAAACTTTTCCGTAGAGGAAACAAACTCGACATTGTATTCCTGAAAAGTTTCCATCATGGTTGCGAAGTCCAGAATGGAACGGCTGATACGATCCAGCTTGTAGACCACCACGCGCTTGATCAGGCCCCGGCGAATATCGGCCATCATTTCTTGGAACTTGGGTCTATCGGTATTCTTGCCGGAATAACCCTTGTCTGTGTACTTGCGGAAATTGCCTCCTCTCAATTCATACTTGCAAAACTCGATCTGGCTTTCAATGCTGATACTGTCCTTGCGGTCAACGGACTGTCTGCCATAAATGGCATCTTCACGAATAATCATTTGGTGCTCCTTTCCGTGTAGGAGCTACCAAACCTTACACCTATATTATACCTCTGGCAGCCCCGTATCTCAAGGATGTCCCGCATTAGTGCATCTGCGCCCGTCCCGGCGCATACTTCACAAAGACCTCATACAGGCAGCTTTCAATTTCACGCTTGCGCTTATCCCGTGCTCGGGGAGAGAGCATCGGGGTCAGGTTTTCCACGGTGATGGATTTGCCCTGAAAAGACGCGGTTTTGACTTCCTTGTGATAGCCGACTCTTGCCTCCGTCATCTGAAAACCTCCTATAACAATCAGCGGTGTGAATAGATTTGATGGTTTCCCGTTGTCCGTGGGGAAACGTGAAAGGACGGCACAAAAGCGCCGTCCTTTGACCTTGCCCCACCTCTGGCCACGATGACCAGAAGCAGCGGGACAGTTGTTTTCCGTTTCAATCCACAAAAGAGGGAGCCGCCGCGCCGGAATGGTTTGGGCTGTCATAAGACAGAAAGGCCCGGTTTGACGGCTCCCTGTATGATCGTTGTGTGCCGTATTTGCCACGCATCCCCGGCACGGGGAGTATTCCAGACCGCCGATGGCTTCGGCTGCATAGCCCCACAGTACCGCTGCCCGTGGAGGGCTGGCGCATACCGCAGGGACTCCCCCTCAAGTCTGTGGGAGGGCGTGAGCAAGTTTCATTACACAGGTTACGCTGCGCATTGACTGTGCAGACACGGAAGTATCCACGGTGAATGTATTTCTTCTGCCGGTAAATACATACGGGTACGATGAGGACAACCCTATTGCGAAAAAATGGAGTGCGGCAATAGGGGATGTGACGCTGGATGTTTCTGCCGGAAAGCTGACAGCGGGAAGCCAGTTCTGCGTGAAGCTGATCTATACCAAAGATAACGATGTGCGGGAGGTATTCAGCGAGTATTTTACCGTTGCGGCCTCTGGGGAAAAGACCCGGGCGGAGATCATTGCCAACACCTCTGCGGTGCTGCTGCAGGATGGCGAGACCCGCACGGAACCCTTTAAAGAGGACGCGGCTTCTGTGGACGCTCAGGTAAAACTGGACGATTCTGTGGAAAGCTGCTACATGACGGTGTATGCCTACATCGGCACGGCGGGGTTTGACCCGGATAACAGCACTTCCAGCTTTGTCCTGTGGAAGGGACAGGTCAAGACCGGCACGGTAACCTGTCCGTTTAACACCGATGTTGCGCTGAAGGTGGGCTACAAGATCATTGCCTGCGTCAACACCCCGGCGGGCAAGGACGCCGAGGGCAGCACCAACTATGCTTATGTCAAGTCTCAGGCGTTGGAAGTGGTGGATGAGAACGGCCAGGGCTTCCGGGACTATACCTATCCCGATGCCTCCATCGTGGAAACCACGCTGGACCCGGGGGCTACCAAGCTGCACATCAACCTGACCGGCGATGAGCGGCTGTTCCAGGCGGCAAAAGAAGGGAAGACCTCTCTTACCGTTGCAGTGGCGCAATATCCAAATGACGGAACTACCTTTGACTTCGAAGGAGAAAAGCAGATTTCCCTGGCCTCCAACCTGATCTTCACGGAGCCACAGAAGAACTATGAGGTGACGCTGTCTCAGTCCCTGAAGGCGGGGTGGCGTGTCCGCGCCGTGGTCTACTGGCAGCAGAACGAGAGCATCTTCCTGCCCAAGGGCAACGACTATGAAGCCATGTTCCAGCGCCCGGATGACTCGGTGCTGGTTTCCGGCACACCGGAGGAAGATATCCCCGCAGTGTCCATTCAGGGAACGCCCAAGGCGGGGGATACCAGCGTGACCGTGCAGCTGGGCGGCAAAATTCCGGACGGCACCTACATCGTGCTGAAAAAATATGATGCAGGTACGGCGGACGCGGACTGTGTGCTGAGCGGTGGCACATTCCTGGCCAACAGGAGCGCTTCCGCCGCAGGCGAGCAGACCCTGACATTCTCTGATGCGCTGACCGCCGGAGAAAAACTGGCGGCATTCCTGACCAACAACGGCCAACTGGCAAAGTCCCAGCCGGTAACGGTGGCCGCAGCCCAGATGACCCCGCTGTTTACCATCACGCCCAAGGGGGCTTTGACGGCGGACAGCACCCAGATCACCTTTACCGTGATCAGCAGCGATCCCAGCATCACCTCCGTGGGCACCTTCCTGTGCCCGGTGAAAAACGGCAGCGTGGACAGTGACCACTGGATTGCTCGTCAGTTAGGACAAAAGCTGGGCGACATTACACTGGATATTCCGGAAGGAAAGCTGAAAGACGGCGATGTGGTCCGGCTGATCCTGAACTATGAAAAGAACGATGACTTCCCCTACTATTTTGGAACGGAAGCCAACAACATCACCGTGGGCACTCAGGTTCCCGCGGAAGATTCCGTGGTGCTGAACGAAAGTACGTTTACCACGGATGCCACTCAAGCCACCGTGACCGTGACGGGCTGCGACAGCTTTCGGGACGGTTATCTGATCCTGACTACGGGCAGTGTCGGTACCAACGGTGACGCAGATAGCCGCAACCGTCTGGGCAACGTGACCTTTGCCGGCCCCGGAACCTATACGGTACCCTTCGGCAACAACCACGTCAAACTGATTTCCGGTAATACAATTCAGGCCCATCTTTATAAGCTTGATGATAAGGACAGAACCTATTACAAGTACAGCAACGCAGTTGGGATTACCTCCGGCTCTCAGCCGGCGGTGAAACCGGAAGTGTCCATTGCCACGGACAGTATCACGGCCGACCGCACCGACGTTTGGGTGCAGACCAGCTTTGACGGTGCCCTGACCGGCACACTGAAGCTGTATATCTACACCGGCGAAACCTTCGCGGAGGATGCGGCGAAGGAAATCTATTCCGGCACGATTTCCTCCAGTTCCAACAGCCAGAAGATCATCTTCGGCAGCGGAAAGCTGACGGCGGGGCAGAAGCTGATTGCAGTCCTCAATCTGTCTGACGGCACCAGCGTCAACTCTACGGCCAAGACCGTGCAGGCTGCCCCGGAGAAGATCAAGCCGGCGGTGCAGTTTGTCACGAAAAAGGTCACGGCGGGCATGACGAAACTCTATGCTGCCATGACCATTGACAGCAGCGTCAACAACGCCAGCTATACGATCTACCAGTTTACCGGGGACACTCTGGATATTTCCACCGCCACGGTCCTCAGCAGCGGGACGTTGTACCGCAGCCAGAGCAAGGAAACGGTACCTCTGGGCAGAGGTAAGCTGATTCCCGGCGCTAAGCTACAGATCGTACTGACCGCCGACGGCGTGGAAGCCCGGTCGGATGTTCTGACCGTGGAGCCGTCTCCCGATTGGGGAACGCCCTATGCCGCATTCAATGTGTCAGCGGTGAAAGCCAATGCCAAGAGCGTCAGTGTGCAAATTGACTACGCGGATGAATACGTTGCCATGGGAAAGGATTTCTACTGCGATGTGACCATCTATCAGTTCCCCGGCAGCTACAGCGACGCGGAGTTTGAAAGCAAGGAATTGTGGGAAAATCTGACCCTGACCAAGCGGGTGGGACAGATCAACTCTAACTTCGGCGATGCTACCCGGGGCGCGGAACTGACCGTTCCCATTAAAGACAGCGCGAAACTGAACGCCGGGGATCGGCTGATTATCAAGCTGCGCCTGCCCCACACGGAGTGGGAAGGTGAGGAAGTGGATTATTTGTCCGCGTCGGTTCCCGTTGTAGGCGAAAACGAGACGGTGCCCGACGCGAAGGTGGTGCTCTACAACCTGGGAGAGGACACCTCTCGCGGTGCCCGGGTGCGGGCAATTCTGGCGGAATTGAATATCCTGGCGGAAACCGTCACTGCGGAGCAGTTGAATGAAACGGTGGGCCATATGGCTGGTCTGGATGGCTATGAGGCAGCCGGAGAGAAGTACACCGGCACGGTGCCGGATACGGAGTTCATGCTGCTGTGCAATCTTCCGGAGGCTCTGCTGGATAAATTCCTGGACGCCATGCAGACAGACGGCCTGCGCATTGACCACAAGGCTGTGGTCACGGCCTACAACCGGGATATGGAACTCCATGAACTGATGGACGACATTTCCGAGGAACACGACGTGTTCCAGGCGCTGCTGGAACTGGACCGGCTGGTCGCGCAGGCGGAGAAGCTGGAAGAAAGCACCTATGGTTCCGCCCCCAACTGGGAGAAATTCCAAGCGGCTTTGAGCAGCGCCAAGCAGACGCTCTCTTCCCAGGAACCCACGCTGGAACAGCTGCAGACGGCCGGGGGCACCCTGAAAAACGAGTACCTGACGCTGACGGGAATGAAGGAGATGCAGGGCGATCTCGTCATTGCACTGACTCAGGCAGCGGACGGCCGCTATACCCTGCTGGCGGAGTTGAAGAATGGGCTTGCGGATGCGACATATCAGTATGCGTGGAGCAACGGTGTCCAGAGCGCGGAGATTACCGGCGTGACGGCGGAACAGCTGCATACGCTCCAAGTTACGGTATCTGCGGACAATCTGCTGGGCAGCCGCACAGCGCAGCTGCAAGTGCCTTACTCTCCTGCGGCAATGGCTGCGACCACTTCGAATGCGATTACCTTGCGCTGGAATACACCTGCGGACGAAGAAAACCGTCCTGCGGCGAAAACTATGACAGTGGGCCTCTATCAGGGCGACAAACTGATCAAGGAGCAGACGGCTGACGCGGCGACTGGCAGCATAACCCTGACTGGCCTGAGCGCCAATACCGCCTATACGCTGCGAATTGCGGCTGTTAGCCCAGTTGGGCACAGCGATACGCAGGTATTGGGCGTATCGACTGCGAAGAGGTCTTCCGGCGGCAGTTCCTCCTCCGGCTCTTCCGGCAGCAGCTACGCCGTGTCCACCCCCAGCGCCAAGAACGGCGATGTGACCGTCAGCCCCAAGAACGCCTCCAAGGGCGACCGGGTGACCGTCACCGTCAAGCCTGACAGCGGCTACGAGGTCGGCTCCGTCACCGTGCTGGACAGCAAGGGCAATGAGCTGAAACTCACCGACAAGGGTGACGGCAAATATACCTTCACCATGCCTGGCAGCAAGGTCACGGTTTCCGCTGAGTTTGTCGAGGAGCAGGCGGCTTCCATCTTTGCGGACGTTCCCGCCGACGTTTATTATGCCAAGGCAGTGGAATGGGCTGTAAAGAAGGGCATCACCAATGGTTTGGCTGACGGCTCCTTCGGCGTCAACAACACCTGCACTCGCGGCCAGAGCGTGACGTTCCTGTACCGCGCCTCCGGCAGCCCTGCTGTCAGCGGCAGCGCGGCCTTCAGCGATGTGGCGGCTGACGCTTACTACGTAAGCGCGGTCAAGTGGGCTGAGAAGAACGGCATCACCGGCGGTATCGGCGGTGGTCTGTTCGGCTCCGGCAACAACTGCACCCGCGGCCAAATTGTGGCATTCCTCTGGCGGGACATGGCTGAGTAAAGCAGCTGCCAGTTCATCTATACATGATTCCACATCAGGCAAAGGACAGCGCAGCAGACGGTATTATAATCGTCTGCTGCGCCGTTCCTTTTTCGCCATAGGAAACTTTAAACCTCTATGCATCAACTCAAACCTTTTCCTCGTAAGTGCTCAATAACCACCCGCATTTCCAAGGTAAGCGTAAAATCTAACCACGTATAGAAGGCCGCCATCTCAAGGAGCCGTTCACTATGCGTGGACTCTATGCTCTATACGGGGTATTCTCTCATTTTCACGGGAAATCTTCAATCCGCCGCTGCGTTTGACGGTTACGCCCTTCATTCCGCCGACTCGTTCCGTTGAAAATTCAAATAGCGGGTACCCTGAAAGGTCAGCTCCCCTGAGTCTCCTTCCGCCAGCATGCCGTATTCCGTGCCGGAAACCAGAAACTCTATCCGGTCGCCGCTCTCTACCTGAAAGGTGGCGTAATAGCTGGTAGCGGTATGGGTATGATACATCCCATTTCCCTGGTGATGATGGTGGTGAGAAACAGCGGTACGCCGGGATACCACCTTGGCAGGAACGGACAGCTTCGGTGAATGATTATTTTTGTTCCATTCACCTATACCGCGAACCATTGCTACGATAATAATGCCAAACACCAACACAAATATGACAGGAACCATGATCCGCATGATGCTGAAAGTCACACCAAAGCCGGGATTTCCTCCAAAGCCTATCATAAACGACCTCCTCTCTTTACGGAAGCCTGGGACCTCCCGCAGAAGGCCCCAGGCAGATTTTATGTCCGGTTAAGTCATCACACCTGCTGCTCCGGCGTGTCCGCGGAAGCGGCCGCTGCGTCAGGCTGGGCCTGGGGTGTCACTGTCACCTGCACCGGCTGAGAATTGCCCGCCGCCAGCTTGCCGCCCAGGGCACCTGCCAGCAGGCTCTTGAGGTCCAGTCCCATCCCGGCGCTGATGCCCTCGGTGACCTGAGTGGTACCGTTGACGATGTCGCTGAGGAGCTTGGCGCTGTTGCCCTCGCCGTACATGGTGATCTTATCCACCTTGCTGAGGGGCTCCGCCACGTTCTTGGCGATCTCCGGCAGGGCGTTCATGATCATCTCGATCACAGCGGCCTCGCCGTACTTCTTCATGGCCTCCGCCTTCTTGTCGATACCCTCGGCCTCTGCCAGGGCCTTGGCCCGGATGGCTTCGGCTTCCGCCTGACCGACAGCGGCGATACCGGCAGCTTCCTGCTCCTTGGCGAAACGGGCAGCCTCAGCGGCCTTCTTGGCGGCTTCCGCCGCCTGCTCCTGCTCATAGCGGACGGCCTCCGCGTCTTTCTGCCGCTGGTACAGAGCTGCCTGGGCCTCCTGCTCCTTACGGTAACGGTCGGCGTCGGCAGCGGCGCGGACTTCGGCGTCCAGGGACTGCTTCTTGACCTCGACTTCCTTGCTCTTCAGCTCGGCTTCGCGCTCTGTCTTGGCAATCTGGGCATTGACGGTAGCCGTCTCAATGGAGCGCTGCTGCTCCTGCTGCTGGATGGTGTAGGCGGCGTCGGCCTCGGCTCGCTTAATATCCTCCTGCACCTTCAGTTCAGCCTGCTTGATCGCCAGATCATTCTGCTTCTGGGCGATGTGCATGTCCGCCTCCACCTGGGCATCGTTGGACGCCTTGGCAGCCTGGGCCTGGGCGATGGCGATATCCCGCTCTGCCTCAGCCTTGGCGATAGCAGCATCCTTCTGGATCTTGCTCATGTTGTCCTGACCAAGCGAGTTGATAAGGCTGTTTTCATCGGTGACACGCTGGATATTGCAGGAGATGATCTGGATGCCCAGCGCGTTCATATCGGTCTGGGCCTTGGACTGCACCTCGTCGCCGAACTTCTTACGGTCATTGCAGATCTCTTTCAGAGTGATGGTGCCGATGATCTCACGCATGTTGCCCTGCAAGGAATCCACGATAGCCCGGTTGAAGTCGTCCTCCGTCATATTCAGGAAGTTCTTCATGGCCAACTGGATGCCCTCCGGGTCTGTCATCACCCGCACCTTGGCCACGGCGTCCACGTCCACGCCGATGAAGTCCTGGGTGGGAATGTAACCCTCGGACTTGATGTCGATGGAGATCTGGCGGACGATCAGCTTATCCACCCGCTCCAGAAAGGGGATCTTGATGCCGGCTTTACCGATGAGCACCTTGGGGTGCTTCCGCAGGCCGGAGATGATGTAGGCCACGTCGGGGGGTGCTTTCACGTAGCCCATCAGGAAAATGAGAATGACCAGGATCACGGGGATGGCGATAGGCAGCACTTTGAGTAGAATGTCCATGTGGTTCTCCTTTTCTTTTATTTATTTTTGTTTTTAGGGATAACTTGTCAAAAGGCGCTTCCAAGCTCCGGCTTGGGAGCCACACCGCCGGAGATCTCCCGGTAAAACGCGGCGATAGCGGCCATCTCATAAGGCCGCAGGGCCAGATTGCCGATGCCCAGCGTCAGAGCACGCAGGATGTCCCATCCGATAAAGCTGAATTGCAGGCAGAACAGCCGCCAGCGGTTCCCCGCCATCATAGCCTTGGACTGTGCGATGGCCTCGCCGGCTGTCAGTTCCGGATGCTCCGCCAGGATATAGTCCGTCATGGCGTAACTATAGCCGGCTACGATGCCGGGAATGACCAGCAAAAGCGTCCACAGCAGAATATATACCGTTTGGAGCAGCCGAGCCATAGCAACGGTCTTCCAGTTGGGGAAGTAGGAAAACAGCGTTTCAAAGGACGGCTTTTCTCCGGCGGTCAGATTCAGATTGAACCGGGCATAGCCCACTTCGATAACACTGCCCAGAATGAAATACAGGACCCCCAGCACGATTGCCGCTAAGATCAGGTAGATCGCGCCGCCAACCAGAACTGCCCGCAGTCCCGGTGTGATCCCGTCCCCCCAAGAGTAGATGGTCTGTCCGGCATATTGAACATTCGCGTTCAGGCTGCCGCCGGTAAAATTGATCTTAAATTCAGGTCCGCCGGAAGTGGCTCCTCCCAGAATCGCCGCCACCAATCCCACCAGAATGGCCAACGGCCATTTCCCCTGAAGCGCCGCCCTGGCTTCCTGCCTAAAATCTGCCGCGTATTTCATTAGCTCTCCCTTTCCTCCCCATGGGCTCCCCCACTATATTTCTTTTCTGCAAGGACTCTCACTTTTATAGACGGTTCCAATCCTAATTTTGTTGCATATTTTCCGTCTTTTCTCAATAATTCCATCAAGTGGATGGTCAACAGCCGCTCTCTGGCCCCATGGCCCTCAGCTCCTTTTCCGGTTTTTGGAACGCCGCCCCTTTGCTCGAGAATAGCGTACAGCAAAAGGACGGCGGAATACATCATAGAATTGGAAAGATACAGCAGTTTATTTTCACTTTCGGAGCAAAATACTCCTTTCAGGTCTTCTTCCGGCTCCGATACGCTTCATACCGCGCCTCATCAATCACACCGGCAGCCAGCATCTTCTCTGCCCAGAGCTGCAAGGTCTCCACCGTAATGGAAATGCGTTCCAGCTCCTCCTGAATGTATAGAAAATCCTCCAGCTCATCATCGGAAATTTTGCCGTCAGCCGTGATTTCAATAAGCCGGTCCTTCCGCTTATTCATTGCGTTTAAAGATGCCAGCATTTCCAGCACGATCTGAGACAGGTCCTTGATCTTGATCTCCGGCACATATTCCTGGCCGATGGGGCACTGATTGGCGCAGTAATAGTTGCACAGGTCCGGCTTTTTATATTTCTCTGCCATTGTAAGCACTTCATCCGGATGCGGAAAAGAGCGCTCGTTCTCAATCTTTTCTATACGCTCCGGCGGAATGGATTCTAACAGTTCACTCGCGGTCTCTCTGGTAAGCTTCAGATTTTCTCTGGTCAACTGATATATATTTTTATTCTCTCTGGTGGAAACTCTCGCCATAGCTGTACCCTCACGATCTCAAGTTCAGTTTATCGCTATATAGACAACTTATCACAAAAAGTCTCATTCATTATATTACTCAACGATATCTAACGCAATCCCCGAAAGTCTTTTTACAGGGGAACAACGTGTGGCTTATGTCCCTATGCCTAAAGACGGGGGGATTACGCCATAACGTCTCCCTCTCGACTGCTTTTCAACGGGGAATCAGTGGTAAACGATACCGTACATTTCATCGCATCAGCCGCGTCTCGTTCTCAAACCGCTCCATCGCCTCCTGCCGGCTGGGGACTTGCGCGAGCGTACAGGAAAATTGCTGGCCGAACAGAGGCTGGGACAGTGTCTCCACCCAATGCGTCAGCACCTCCGGAGTGAGGGGGCGCTCCTCCCGGAGAAAGATCACCCCGTAATAGGGCGGTACAGACAGGGAAAGCAGCTGTGTCAGTGGGACACCGCTCCGGACGGAAGCGTTGCAGAAACGCGTCTCCGGTGAAAAACGCGGATAGTACAGCGCCCCAACGAACCAGTCCTGTTCACCGTTTCTGAGCCGCTCCGCCTGCTCCAGAAAGCCCGGATGAGCCGGACTGTCCGGCTCCACAAACTCACCGTCCCGGATCATCTGGCGAAGCGCGGG
>OLGI01000847.1_pt1 | contig 29793 bp, 20 predicted proteins | sample 1605221 | NCBI WGS metagenome assembly OLGI01 (sample SAMEA3888915, study PRJEB22519) | human gut metagenome | biome: human gut; feature: human-associated habitat; material: faeces | place: Denmark | collected 2010 | reverse complement strand
CTTCGCTTGCCCTGGGCTATGTGCTCCATTGGGCCTTCAGCCCGCACTTGCTAAATCCGAAAGTTGAGTAATATTACCGAACAGCAATAGCTGCGTTTCGTTTTGACCTTTCAGCCTCATCACCTCATCAGTCTATTCTCACCTTTGCCACAAGTTTGCGCAGTGTACCGCTGCCAATAATAGGGGCATGGGCATCTTCGGGATACATGATGTAGAACTGCCCCGGCACCACATCAAAGTAAGTGGCAGCCGGCAGGTCGTAAAGGGCAAAATCGCGTGCCACATCAAAGGGCTCGCGACTACTTTCGGCCGCCAAAGCCTCAAGCGGACTCCACCCCACCCGTTCGCTACCGCTGAGCGGAAAATGTATGTCGATGTAGCGGCGGTGCACCTCAAGTGCCTGCTCAGCCTCTGTGCGCAAGGTCGCATCATCAACATTTATAAACAAGCGGTCGCCATCGAGCGCAATGCGTCCTGCCGGCACCTTTGTCAAATCGTGCGACTTGACATAATCAAAAACCAATTTGAAAGCCGGGTGCAAATGCTCTACGCGCCCACTCTCTGCCAATGTAGATAGTATCATATTCTCTATCGTTTTTATACTGCATTATTTGCTGTGGCCCCCTTACTTACCGAGAGCCAACAAGCGAGTGCAATATTACGCACATTTTTTGAAAGCCCCCACACCCCCTCCACACTTTTTTTGTGCAAACTGTCTGCACTCTGCACTTTTTGTCTGCACTGCGCTGATATTCAAGCGTTTCAAGCGTGTAGACAAGCTCTCAAATCAACTACACTGTATCTACACTTCTACCTGCACGCATCTACACTTGCCTGCACTAATCTGCACGCATCTTACACTACCATCACAACCAGGTTACCATCAAAGGCCGCATTCCAAGGCATACAGCGGTATAGGGAGAGCGGCATTTTACCATTAGTGACAACATCATTTGCTGATTAGTCGCTTTATTTTCAAGTTATACTTACCCTTATAGTTTTTTTTTGCTCACAAATGATTACATAATAAATATTTTTATCTATATTTGTCAACAAAACAAGAATCACCATGAGTATGGCTATAGACTTATTCCGCATAAGATAGCGAGAGGCAAGGCTAATGATTGGTCCCAGTATGGATAAACTTGTAGAGCGAACTGGCGAAGCCATCATCAAGCAAAGCGTATCTCGATACGAAATAGGCATCATGCACCCCAAACGCAATACTATGATGGCATTGAGCAAAACCCTTTGCATTAGCGAAGGATATTTCAAAGGGATCAATATGAAGATAAAAGATCTCAAAGAACTTTATGGCACATCTATAGCGACTCAAGTGCATGAAGCTTGGGACTTGCATATAATTTTACGCGAGAGCACTATGATTGGTGGTATAACGAAAGTATCAATAAAAATAACGAGGAAATAGGCTGGGGAGGCTACAAGTTTCCCGAGACTATTGGTTACGAAAAGAAAATAGAATCAACAACATTAAAAATTAGAAAGATGAAACAATTAAGCGAATTAACAGGCTTATATTCTCTAAGCAAGACTCTGAGGTTTGAATTGAAACCTATTGGCAAAACTTTAGAACATATAGAGTCAAAGGGCCTTATTGCTCAAGACGAGCAAAGAGCCGAGGAATACAAAAAAGTTAAAGACATTATCGATCGTTACCACAAGAAATTCATCACCATGTGTCTTAGTGATTTTAAGTTCGAGCAAAATAGTCTTGAAACTTATGTAGCATTGGCTGAGGACACAAATAGAGACGAGAAAGTCTTCGATGAAATCAAGAAAACACTCCGCAAGCAGATTGTTGAGACTTTCAAGAAGGGTGGGTCATATTCAGACTTGTTCAAAAAAGAACTCATTCAAAAACATCTTCCAGAATTTGTATCCGATGAGGAAGAGAAAAAGATGATAGCGAATTTCAGCAAGTTCACTACCTACTTCAATGGATTCAATGAGAACAGGAAAAACATGTATTCTGATGAAGACAAATCTACAGCTATCGCTTACAGACTCATTCATGAGAACCTACCGATGTTTGTAAATAACATGAAATCATTCAGTAGAATTGCAGATAGTGACGTACACCAGCATTTTACTGAAATAGAATCTTCGTTTTCTGAATATCTCGGTGTGGAGCATTTGGAAGAAATGTTCCAATTAGACTATTTCAGTGAAACCCTGACACAAGAACAGATTGCTGTCTATAACCATATCATTGGGGGCAGGGCACTGGAAGATGGCACAAAATTGAAAGGCATCAATGAATATGTGAACCTTTACAATCAGCAGCATAAGGACAGCCGGCTTCCTTTGTTAAAGCCCTTGTATAAGATGATATTAAGTGACAGAGTGGCATTACCATGGTTTCCGTCTGAAGAGTTTGCCAGCGACGAGGAGATGATCAGAGCTATCAACGAGACTTACAATACTCTAAAAGAGGTCTTGTCTATTGATGGTGATAGCAGTCTTCGCAGTCTACTTCTCAATATCAGCAGCTACGACATTAAACATATTTACATAGCCAATGACTTAGGGCTTACAGACATCTCGCAACAGATGTTTGGGCAGTATGATGTATATACATCTGCTATCAAACAAGAATTACGCGAAAAAAACGCGCCAACAGCCAAGGAACGTCGTAACCCAGAATTGTATGATGAGCGCATAAACAAACTGTTCAAATCCGCAAAAAGCTTCTCTATCGAGCATCTCAATTCATTGGTTGATTCTGAACTCACAATTCAGAATTATTACAAACACTTGGGCGCTTATGACCGCAATGGCGAACAACGTGTAAACTTGTTTACCCAGATAGAAATGGCTTATGTTGCAGCCAAAGAAATACTTTCAGGCAAACACGGAAATATCAGTCAATCTGATGCCGAAACCGCTATCATTAAGGGGCTTCTTGATGCTTTTAAGTCTTTGCAGCGTTTCATCAAGCCATTGCTCGGCAATGGCGAGGAAGCAGACAAGGACAATGAGTTTGACGCCAAACTACGCGAAGCATGGAATACATTGGACATAGTAACACCTTTGTATAATAAAGTACGCAATTGGCTTACACGTAAACCATATAGTACGGAGAAGATTAAGCTCAATTTTGAAAATGCGCAATTATTGGGCGGATGGGATGTCAACAAAGAGCCTGATTGCACATCTATTTTACTGAGGAAAAATGGCCTTTATTATCTTGCCATAATGAACAAGAAATATAATCATGCCTTTGATATTGACAATCTCCCCAATGATGGGAAATGCTATGAAAAGATAGACTATAAACTTTTACCTGGAGCAAACAAAATGCTACCCAAAGTATTCTTTTCCAAGTCAAGAATAAAAGAATTCGCGCCATCAGAAATAATAGTAAATGCCTACAAAAAAGGTAGCCACAAGAAAGGATCAAACTTTAGCATATCTGATTGTAGAAGACTTATAGATTTCTTTAAGGCCTCCATTTCGAAGCATGAAGATTGGAAGAATTTCCCATTTTCTTTCTCTTCGACAGAGACATATGAAGATATCAGCGGATTTTATCGTGAGGTAGAACAACAAGGATATATGCTTGGATTCCGCAATGTATCGGAATCGTTCATCAAGCAGTTCGTTGACGAAGGCAAACTTTACTTGTTCCAAATATGGAACAAGGACTTCTCTGACTTTAGCAAGGGTACACCTAATATGCATACCCTCTATTGGAAGATGCTTTTTGATGAACACAATTTGGCGAATGTTGTCTATAAGCTCAATGGGCAAGCAGAGGTATTCTATCGCAAAAGTAGTCTTGATGTAGCAAACACAACTATTCATAAGGCACATCAGCCTATTATGAATAAAAATCAAGAGAATAAAAAACGGCAAAGCACCTTTGATTATGATATAATCAAGAATCGTCGCTATACGGTAGACAAGTTCCAGTTCCATGTGCCAATCTCTATCAACTTTAAGGCCACAGGACGTGATAACGTCAACGACAATGTTCTTGACATAATTCGCAACGGCGGCATAAAGCACATTATCGGTATAGACCGTGGCGAACGCCATTTGCTCTATCTCTCTCTCATAGACCTAAAGGGAAACATTGTCAAGCAGATGACACTGAATGACATTGTGAATGAGTATAATGGTAATACTTATGCCACTAATTACAAGGATTTATTGGCCGAACGTGAAGGTAATCGTACCGAAGCTCGCAAAAACTGGAAGAAGATTGAGAACATTAAAGACATCAAGAAAGGCTATCTGAGTCAGGTTGTTCACATCATCAGCAAAATGATGGTGGAGTATAATGCGATTGTTGTGCTTGAGGACTTGAATATGGGCTTTATGCGAGGCAGGCAAAAAATAGAGCGTAGTGTATATGAGCAGTTTGAGAAAATGCTGATAGACAAATTGAACTATTATGTTGATAAACAGAAGAATAGCGATGAGGCAGGAGGCTTGCTTCATGCCTTGCAGCTGACAAGCAAATTCGAGAGTTTCAAAAAGCTCGGCAAACAAAGTGGTTGTTTATTCTATATTCCAGCATGGAACACGAGCAAGATAGACCCCGTTACAGGTTTTGTCAATCTCTTTGACACGAGATACACAAATGCCGACCAAGCACGAAAGTTTTTCTCTCAATTCGACTCTATTCGTTATAATGCCTATAAAGATTGGTTCGAGTTTGCATTTGATTACAACAAATTTACAGCTAAAGCCAAGGACACTCGTACAAAATGGACGCTTTGCACTTATGGAACTCGCATCCGTACTTTCCGCAATCCTGCAAGACTCAACCAGTGGGATAATGAAGAAGTTGTATTGACAGATGAATTCAAAAAAGCTTTTGCAAATGCAGATATCAACATTCATGGAAATTTGAAAGAGGCTATCTGCTCATTGCAAGACAAGAAATATTTAGAGCCACTGATGCATCTCATGAAGCTGCTGCTACAGATGCGTAATAGCATTACAAACTCCGAAGTTGATTATCTGCTTTCGCCTGTCGCAGACGAAAATGGCACCTTCTATGACAGCCGTATTTGTTCAGCTTCTCTTCCAAAAGATGCTGACGCAAATGGTGCATATAATATAGCCAGAAAAGGTCTTTGGGCAATCCATCAGATACAAGAGACTCCCGCTGGTGATCGCCCCAACCTTGCCATTAAAAATAAGGATTGGCTCAACTTTGCACAACAAAAGCCATATATGAATGAGTGACTACATACCACTTTCAACATTGAATGACTTTATCTTCTGTCCATACTCCATATACTTGCATAGCGTGTATATGGAGGCGGACGAAGATTTGTATAAAGCCATTCCGCAAACCAAGGGCACCATCGCCCACAAAGGTGTGGACGAGAAAAATGGTAGCACTCGCAAGAATGACATTATGTCACTCCCCGTTTATAGCGATGAACTGAAGATATCGGGTAAAATAGATGTTTATAAACAAGATAAGCACCTTCTTATCGAGCGAAAGAACAATCTTAAACGTATCTTTCGTGGGCAGATATACCAGCTTTGGGGGCAATACTTCTGCATGAAAGAAATGGGATATGAGGTGGATAAGCTTGCATTCTACGAAATCTCCACACACAAGATGATTGATGTGGAGTTGCCTGGAGATTTAGACAAGTTAGAACTGATTGGATTTATCAAGCGATTCAAAGAGTACAATCCTGCTTCTACGATGCTTAAAGTCAATCCAAACAAATGCATGTGCAATCTTTGCGACAAAACAGAGGCTGACAATGTTTACACATAAGGATATAGATATGAGGACCATCTTTGTGGTGAATTGCATCGAACATAATCGAAGCCTTAGAGTAAATAATGGCGAATTGATGTTAGAGGAACTTGGTGAAGATAAGAAAAAAACACTCACAAAGTTTCCCTTCCAAAAGCTATTAGCTCTTTTTATTATCGGTCATATTACTGTTACAACCCCACTCATCGAGAAATGTAAGAAATATGGGATTGCTCTTGTCGTAATGAAACCCAATCTTCGTCCTGTTTTCTTTTGGGCTAATTATGCTGAGGCAAACTACCTGCTGCGGAAACGCCAATTTGATTATAGAACCGAAGATTTGACTGTGGCAAAAGCAATAGTATATAATAAGGTGTTAAACCAAAAGTCAGCTTTGCTGAAGACGCGTAAGAAAGACGAATTGACAATAAATGCCTTGGAACTATGCGAAGCGTCGCTTAACACCTTGTTAAACACAACAGACTACAACCAACTGATGGGGCTGGAAGGAACAATTGCCAAGTCATTTTTCTCTGCCTATTTTCAGAATCAAAATTGGAAAGGAAGACACCCCAGAATGAAAAGTGATGTTATTAATGTCACCCTTGACATTGGTTACACGATATTGTTCAACTTTATGGAATGTTTTGTTCGTATGTTTGGTTTTGACTTGTATGTAGGAGTATATCATAGACTATGGTTCAAAAGAAAATCCTTAGTTTGCGATTTAATAGAGCCATTCCGTTGCCTTATTGATCATGCTACATTGCTGGCATTCAATAGAAAGCAATTTTCTGAAAAGGACTTTACGCTAATCAAACAAGAGTATCGTCTGAAATATGAGAAATGTGCTGATTATTATAAAGTATTCTATGATACATTAATCGCTCATAAAACGGACTTTTTCAAGTTCGTCCAGCAATATTATCGTTGTTTCATGGGATGTAAAACAGCTAAAGATTATCCGTTATTTGAATTCTAAGTTTCATGGTAATCGTGAGTTACGACATATCAGATGATAAGATGCGCACGAATTTTTCAAAAATGCTAAAAAAGCACGGTGCCATCCGTTTACAATTATCCGTATATGAAGTTGTAAATACAAAGAGAATCATGGATAATCTTGTCGCTAAGATAGAGGCATATTCAAAGCACTTTACTTTTGATGACAGTGTTATCATATTTGATGTAAGCTCAGACAAATTGACCAAATATGGCAATGCCATTCATAGAGATCAGTCTGTCGTTTATTTTTGAAAAAACAAACCTGCGTCTGTATACAAATTGATCATTTCTCACAAATAGCTGAAAATTAGCATGTTACGTTTGTTTTATATCGCTCTCTTATTTTAGGGGGGGATAAGATCTCTAAAAATAGGATCTTCCAAATGACTGTATATAAAGGATTCTTCGTAACTTTACATTTGATAAGAGGACTAATAAGCCAAATGAATTTCTACTATTGTAGATCGCTCAGAGGTTAAGGGTTACAAGGATAGATGACTAATAAGCCAAATGAATTTCTACTATTGTAGATGCAATATCAGGGCAGCCACACGATAAATAGGACTAATAAGCCAAATGAATTTCTACTATTGTAGATCAACGCTTTGCGTAGCAAGGTTATATGGACTAATAAGCCAAATGAATTTCTACTATTGTAGATCCTTACGGCGGACCCTATCACGCAAAGAATAGACTAATAAGCCAAATGAATTTCTACTATTGTAGATATTGGTTAAACATGGTTAGTGGCATGGAGACTAATAAGCCAAATGAATTTCTACTATTGTAGATATATTGTTCTCTGTTTAATCATTATCGGGGACTAATAAGCCAAATGAATTTCTACTATTGTAGATTAGATGAACTGACAGAGTTCGAGGACGAAGGACTAATAAGCCAAATGAATTTCTACTATTGTAGATATGACCTCCGCCCGTCTGAAATTGCTAAGGACTAATAAGCCAAATGAATTTCTACTATTGTAGATTGACGCATAAACGCATTATAGTCTGACTGACTAATAAGCCAAATGAATTTCTACTATTGTAGATCATACACCTTACATGATGGTGTATTAGATTTGGACTAATAAGCCAAATGAATTTCTACTATTGTAGATTCAAAAGTTCATATTATCTGCTCGCCTTTGACTAATAAGCCAAATGAATTTCTACTATTGTAGATAGAATATTGACAACCCTAATATGTACGACGACTAATAAGCCAAATGAATTTCTACTATTGTAGATCATTCTTTATTTGCTTGAGCCTCTCAGCGGACTAATAAGCCAAATGAATTTCTACTATTGTAGATCTTGTCGAAGTGCTTACACTTGCCACCACGACTAATAAGCCAAATGAATTTCTACTATTGTAGATTACGCAACGCGGTGAGGGCATTTTGCATTGACTAATAAGCCAAATGAATTTCTACTATTGTAGATTGTCAATACGAAGAGCCGCGTGCTTACCTGACTAATAAGCCAAATGAATTTCTACTATTGTAGATGGAAACTCTTATATGCCAGTTTGGAAGAGGACTAATAAGCCAAATGAATTTCTACTATTGTAGATTACTACAAAGATAGCACTAAATAAATATACGACTAATAAGCCAAATGAATTTCTACTATTGTAGATTGCAAGCGGCCGACCAAATAAACGTGGCTCGACTAATAAGCCAAATGAATTTCTACTATTGTAGATAACAGACAACTGCCATTTGGTAGTTTTCCGACTAATAAGCCAAATGAATTTCTACTATTGTAGATAGCAGTGGCTGGGGGCGACTTGCAGCGTGACTAATAAGCCAAATGAATTTCTACTATTGTAGATAGCTTGCGCTTTAGTTAAAGCACCTTGGACTAATAAGCCAAATGAATTTCTACTATTGTAGATCAGATAGGTACAGATGACTTCAAGAATGTGACTAATAAGCCAAATGAATTTCTACTATTGTAGATCTGGCCATTTTTGTTTTATATATAATATATTGACTAATAAGCCAAATGAATTTCTACTATTGTAGATGGAGAGGTCAGCAGACTGAACAATTGAGACGACTAATAAGCCAAATGAATTTCTACTATTGTAGATGGCAAATCCCATCTTGGCTTCAATTATCTAGGCTAATAAGCCAAACGAATTTCTACTATTGTAGATCAAGTATTACAGCGGAAATAACGCCAGCTATGGCTAATAAGCCAAACGAATTTCTACTATTGTAGATATAAGCGAGCAGAGGAAAGAGACTAAGGCGGCTAATAAGCCAAACGAATTTCTACTATTGTAGATAAAAACTTCACCGCTGCCGCGAAGGATCCGGGCTAATAAGCCAAACGAATTTCTACTATTGTAGATGCAACGCGTATGGAAGTACGTTAACCAATGGCTAATAAGCCAAACGAATTTCTACTATTGTAGATGCCGAAAGCGCTCACGCATACGGGCAACGTGGCTAATATGCCAAACGAATTTCTACTATTGTAGATTGAAGATGGACACCCGCACGGCCCGAGAGCAGACTAATAAGCCAAATGAATTTCTACTATTGTAGATAGAAGGCAAACGAGATAGCCGAGGAAAGAGGGCTAATAAGCCAAATGAATTTCTACTATTGTAGATCAAATCGAACTTGGTGCCAACTATCTTATGGCTAATAAGCCAAATGAATTTCTACTATTGTAGATATATCTTCGGCCTTCATGGTGCCACTTTGGTCTAATAAGCCAAATGAATTTCCACGGTAAGCGGCACAAGGGCAAACAGCCCTTAAACAAGGCTTGCCTTTTTTGCTTACGCCACCCCAAGTTACCCTTTTTAATTACGTAATTCTTTGATTTTCGACATGCGCTATATGATGGTGCAGAAAAATAATGAAGTAAAGTAAGGGCACGTTTTTACACACGTAAAAGCGCAAATTGTTTATGTTGAGGCACGAATCGTAAAATATTTTCTATACCTTTGCAGGCGAAACATCAAGAGCAGTTGCTACGCAGCATTGATTTGCTGATGGTGGCAAACTCACCAACCGAGTTTACAGGAACCACGGTGGTTAAGGTACGATGTGGAAGTTTTCTATATTCATTAAAACACTTCAAACATTTCCTGACATGAACAACAATTCTCTTTACGCAGATTTTGCTGCGCATTTTGCGAAGGCTTCACTTCAATCTCTCATTGACTCTTTTAATGCACAAGTAGGCTGCAGGGGCTGGGGCTCAGCTCGTGCTTGCCATGACGTGGCACTTATTGACGAACTGAAACGGCGGGGCATTGACCTATCAGCCATTAGCCAGGGTGGCGGCACGTCGTTTGCTCACAAGGTGGCACTTGACTCTGACGGACAAAAGCTTGTTATAGCTGACTAACAGGTGGTCAAGATGCCAAAAAGGCACTGACATTAGTCTGACTCTACAATTATAGGAAAATCCCTTCCACATCGTCTGCTCTTGATGTGGAAGGGATTTTATTATGTCTTGCAACACCTTAGTGTACAATGACTTTGGCGGTGCTGTTGTCAGTTACTATGATGTAGGTGCCTGGCAGGGCGATGCTGCAGGTGGTAACGCACTTGGCAACGGAACGGCCATCGAGGGTGAACACGCTGAACGTGCGGCCGTCGGCCAATGACAGGGTGCGGCCATCGGCACCATAGTGTATAGACGGCGTGTAATTGTTTTGCCGTACGGCATTGATGCCTACAGCCATGTGTTCGGCGTCCATAGGCTGAATGTTGCATTTGCCCCATGCCAAATCGGCCTGGTATGCCTCAACACTTTCAGGACGGACGTATACCGTGACATCGGCACCAAACCAATCGGGCAAAATGTAACGTCCACCTGTTGTGGCAAAGGGGGTGACCGCCACATTGCCGGACAGTTCGGAAGAGAAGTCGTAGGGGCGACGCATATAGTTGTAGATGGTTGCTATCTTGCCATAGTCGAAAGCCGAACTATGCAAATAGGTGAGTGTTTTGGGCAGAGTCACCTGGGTCAAGGCGGTAGCACCAAAGGCATAACGTCCGATATGGGTAGTTTGCATGGGCAGTTCGGCTTTTGACAACAGGTTGCAGCCATTGAACACCTCGTCTTCAATAACAAGGGGCGTGTAGTCGGGACGCTCGGCAAAATTCACTTTGAGCAAAGAGTTGCACTTTGTAAACATGTAGGCGGGCAATATGGTTACATCGGCACCGATGTTAACGATTTCAAGTCCCTTGCACGAAGCAAACATGTTTTGCGCGGTGGCAGCATTGGGCACGTTGTAATTGACACGCAGAAGAGTGCTGATGTTGTTGAAAGCGCTCTCACCTATAGTCATGTCACCATCGAGGTTGACAGTGCTTAAAGCGGTCGATGAAAACGCCTGATTGCCTATATACTGCAACTGTTTGGGCAAGGTGCAGGTGGTGAGCGATGTGCACGAGGCAAATGCTTTGTTACCTATTGCCAGCAGGCTGGCAGGCAATGAAACGTGTTGCAATTTATCGCGACCGTAAAACAATTGGTCGGAAATGACCGTTGTGCCAGCGGGCAGTGTGATACTTGTCAGATTACCGCTTTTGCATGAACTGCCCAATTCAATGGCTGCGCTGCCGAGCATGATGATGCTGTCTGTTTGCGCGTGCTGCCAATACCACTCAGTACCATACATGATGTTGAAGCCTGCACGTGTCAACTTGTCGGGAGCTGATGTGACCTGCTGAATGTGTGACCGCATAAATGCGGCGCTTCCTATTTCACTGAGGTGCTTGGGCAGCGCCAGGTTGCCTCGCAACATGGCAGTGTTAGCAAATGCACCTTCACCGATATACTTCAGACTATCTGACAGAACGAGCTGGCTGATATACGATTCACGGAAAGCATCAGCGGCTATGCTGTCAAGACTAACAAGGTTGGCATGGCTGACACAACTCTCATTAAATGCAGCACTACCAAGTTCCTTGAGTTGGCTGAGGTCTATCAATCCGATGGCTGCACGCTGGAAGGCTCCACTGCCTATGCGCTCCACGCCATCAAATGGGTGTTCAACAAGTTTTTCGCAACCATAGAAAGCGTCTTCCTCAACCTCTGTTATTTTGCCTTGGCTTGTTACACTCACCAACTTGTTGCAATTGAGAGCGAAATGATCGCCCACACGGGTGAGCGATGTGGGCAGCACAATGCGCTGCAACTGGGTCATGTTGGCAAAGGCTCCGCCAAGATCGAGCGTATATTCCTTTACATAGTGGTTGGAACCACCAAGGCCTGTTGATGATGAAGACTCCTCGGTTCGTTCCTCATCGGAGAGGTAATAAGTGGTGGTTTCCGTACCAAGTCCTATTTTGTAGCGGTCGGTCTCGACTGTGCTGTAAGCGCCGCCATCGGGCACAAGGGTCACATCGGCCAAATCGATGTCCAAAAGTTTGGCAAGGCGGCCGGTGCCAGCACGCAAAAGAGCCAAGTCCTGCGAATTGATGGGGCCTACGAGCTTGAGTCGGCTGATGCTTGTTACATCTTCGAGTTCGGCCAACTTTTCGCGCAATGTACCAGCTTCGGTGAGTCGGACTGTAACAACGTCGCCTTCAACCTCGGCTGGTGTGACTGTAATATGCAACTTGGCAACGCCAGCCGGTAGATTTTTGGTTGCATTGACATGAGCAAAGAGCGTGGTTTCGCCAGGTTTTTCACCCAAAATCATGCTACGATTGCCTTCAGCGCAATTAAAAGCGGCTATGGCTGGATTGTCGATACTATAGCTTGTGGAGTCGCTAATAATACCATCTGTATCACCAGCCATATCAGGCAGTTCAACCTTTTCACCTTGCTTAATGGTCACGGTTGCGGGGTCGAAAGAAATGTTTCGCTGTTCTGCACAGTCAACTGACAAACTGGTGAGATAAAACGTGGTGGACTGGCCTTTATAAAAATAGATGTAGAGAGAGCCACTCGTTGTGTTAGCTACATAGTCATAACTGCCACTTGGGTAAAAACAGGCTGCCTTTACATTGAGTTCGTTATAATAGCTATTTCCATTTATCTCAACACGCTCGATAAGTACTGCCTGGCTCATCGTTTCGGTACCATCGGCAGACGATGAACCTTCTAAAGTGATAGACTGTACATAATTGTAGTTTTGTGTACCAGTGATGGTAACATAACCTTCAAAGCCGGCGAATACCAATGCTGGTTTGCCCGACACGGGGTCTGTGCCAAGTTTGCAAATGTTTTCGCCACCATCGGCAACAATATTAAAATTCTGTTTTATTTGTCTGGGAGTATACGTTATGCGTTCGGCCCACACAGGGAGTGCTACGATGCTGCATATCAAAAAGGCTACGAATTGGCGCCATGCCTTTGTTGATGTCTCTCTAAAATTCATTAGGGGGGATAATTTCTGCATAAGCTACAATAGGATTTGCTTGCGTTAACTTTGTTTGTATTTGTTGTCTTTTGTACAAAGGTATAGACTTTTGTCTGAAACGCCAAAGACACGTGAGAATATAATCTCGTTAAAAGGCGAAAATTCCCCACGGAATTTTTCAAAGCTTTACAAGGGGGATTTTAATACAACAGGTTTGACGTTGTGTTAAGCTATTTGTTACAAACCATAGCTAAAACCTGCCGACTTCGTCAATGCGTCACCCAATCGAAAAACGATGAGTTCGTATTTTTGATTGGGTGACGCATTGACGGAAGCAGGAAATATTTGCCCATTCCACCGATAGCCCACCTATAAATGAGTATGTGCGCTTTTACTGCCATCTTACACTTTTTGTATGTAACAAGTTGATACACAAAGGTTTCAAGTGTGTAAGATGCTTTCAAAGTATCATACACTCCCCTGCATACATCTTACACACCCCACCCCGCTGCCGCGCAGTTGACTTGGACGTATGCGGTGGGGTATACACCACAGGGACGTAGAAAAATCTGTTGGAGCAACAGACTTTTCTGCTCCCCTATGCCGTGGTATCAACCTCCCGTGTTTGTGCCGTGTGGCAGCGTGTGGGGTGTGTAGGTTGTGTGTAGGTAAAATTTGTAGCATCTTACACTCTGCAAAGTATTGATAATCAGTAAGTTGCAGCGTATTAGTGTAAGATGCAAGATACTCGGTGTGTAAGATATTGTAGTATGGTAAAAGGTCCCAAGTACCACTTTTTCGCCTTGGTTCTTTTAGCGTAAACATGCGAACGGAGTCAAACGTCAAGCGCTATCACTAAACGCTAACTCTAATGGTGGCGACGCGTCTCGCGTCGGGAACAGTGCAGCTGTTATTTAGTAGAGCTTGTATTCTTTTCTTTCATTATCCCGACGCGAGACGCGTCGCCCCCATTAGAGTTCGCGTTTAGAGCTAGCACTAAAAGATCTAAGACGAAAAATCGGTACTTGTACCCTTTTTACCATACTACAACAACTTACACACCGAGTATCTTGCATCTTACACAAACGCGCTACAACTCATTGACTATCAACACTTTACTTAGTGTAAGATACTGCCAACGCCACCTACACGCATCCTACACACACCACATGCTGCCACGCGGCACGAGCACGGGAGGGCGACATTACGGCATAGGGGAGTAGAAAAGTCTGTTGCTCCGACAGATTTTCCTGCGTCCCAGTGGCGTATAACCTGCCACATACGTCCAAACCGACTGCTCGGCAGCGGGGCGTGATGTGTAAGATGTGTGCAGGGGAGTGTAAGATGTTTTGAAATCATCTTACACTCTTGAAACCTGTGTGTATCAACTTGTTACGTGCAAAAAGTGTAAGATGGCAGTAAAAGCACACACATTCATTTATAAGAGGGGTGACGGGGACGGGGCAGATATTTGTGGCTTATCTGACATTTGAAACTCTTTTGTTCTTATGTCCTTTTGTGCTTATGTTCCCGCGTTAGCGGCAAATGTCATAACTTAGAACCACCCATTAAATGATTGCGCAATTTGTTTGCTCATTCGCGCCAATTGCAGTAATTTTGCCTGCAAATTCAATACATAAAATACACATAACGTATTATGGCAAAGAAAGCACTTCTTATGATTCTTGATGGTTGGGGCATTGGTAAGCACAACCATGGTGATGTTATCTACGAAACTCCCACACCGTTTATGGACCACCTCAACGCTACATACCCCCACTCACAGCTGTTGGCTTGTGGCGAAAATGTGGGTCTGCCCGAAGGCCAGATGGGAAACTCAGAGGTGGGTCACCTCAATATCGGTGCCGGCCGCATCGTTTACCAGGATTTGGTAAAGATTAACCGTGCCTGTGCTGATGGTTCAATCATGCAGAACCCCGAGATTGTGTCGGCCTACGAATATGCCAAGAAGAATGGCAAGGGCTTGCACCTCATGGGCTTGACCTCAACCGGCGGTGTGCACTCATCACTCAGCCACCTGTTCAAACTTATTGGCATTGCCAAGGAATATGGCGTGGCAGAGAATACTTACGTTCACTGCTTTATGGACGGTCGCGACACCGACCCGAAGAGCGGCAAGGGCTTTATCAAGGAACTTCAAGGCGTATGCGATGAAAATGGTGCACACATTGCCAGCATCATCGGCCGTTTCTATGCCATGGACCGTGACAAGCGCTGGAACCGTGTAAAGATTGCTTACGACCAGTTGGTTGAAGGCAAGGGACGCAAGGTGACCGACATGGTTGAAGGTGTGCAGAGCTGCTACGACTCAGACTCTGAGGAGCACAAGAACACTGACGAGTTTATGGAACCGCTCGTTAACGCCAATGTGGACGGCCGCATCAAAGAGGGCGATGTGGTAATCTTCTTCAACTATCGTAACGACCGTGCCAAGGAACTTACGGTGGTTCTCACACAGCAGGATATGCCTGAGGAGGGTATGCACACCATTCCCGGCCTGCAGTACTATTGCATGACTCCCTACGATGCCTCATTCAAGGGCGTGCACATTCTCTTCCCCAAAGAGAACGTACATAACACGCTGGGCGAATACATCTCAAAGCAGGGCTTGAAGCAGTTGCACACAGCTGAGACTGAGAAGTATGCACACGTAACATTCTTCTTCAATGGTGGTCGCGAAACACCCTATGAGGGTGAGGACCGCATTTTGGTGGCTTCGCCCAAGGTGGCTACTTACGACCTCAAGCCCGAGATGTCGGCCTTTGAGGTGAAGGACAAGCTGGTTGCCGCTATCAAGGAGAACAAGTACGACTTCATAGTAGTGAACTTTGCCAATGGCGACATGGTAGGCCACACCGGTGTGTACGAAGCTATCGAAAAGGCTGTAAAGGCCGTTGACAGCTGCGTGAAGGACGTGGTGACTGCTGCTAACGAAATTGGCTACGAAACCATCATCATTGCCGACCATGGTAATGCCGACAATGCAGAGAATGCTGATGGTACACCTAACACTGCCCACTCACTCAACCCCGTGCCTTTCATCTATGTAACAGATAACAAGCAGGCTAAGGTGAAAGACGGCGTGTTGGCCGACGTGGCTCCGTCAATTCTGCATATCATGGGTCTGAAGCAGCCTGCCGAAATGACTGGCAAGGACTTGATTGAGGACTAATATCCTGAACATAAAGCACTTTGTGGGTGTGTAAGCCCACATCAACAGGCGAGGCATTCACTCTCGACAAACCATATTAACTGAGTTATTAACAGGTAATATGGCATTTGCCGGGCGTGAGTGCCTCGCTTTTTGGTGGTGCTTATGCGGGTGGAAAGGCGTCTGTAAAGGCCCGTAATGCCCTGTAATGCTGCCACGTTTTTATTTTTTTATTACACCAAACACGTAATGCAATCACAGATATGTTTAACTTTGCATAATTTCTATTCAACTTTCAGATTTGGCAAGTACGGGCTGAACTGTCGTGCAAGGCTAATGCGATAAAATTGAGATCGTTTTTGGGCATTCTATTCGTTGTTATTGCTATTCGGTGAAAAGTAAACATGCGAACGGATTCAAGCACAAAACGCTACCTCTAATGGGGGCGACGCGTCTCGCGTCGGGAAAAGATGCAGCTATTATTTAGTAGAGGTTCGTATTTCCCTCCTTTCTTTGTCCCGACGCGGGACGCGTCGCCCCCATTAGTGCTTGCGTTTTTTACAGCGCTTTTCAAGCAACTTAAAATGCCTCACATTGGGCCTTTAGCCCGTCCTGGCTAAATCCGAAACTTCAATAAAATAATATTTTGGCATAATATGGAACAATCTAAAACAAATCAATTCAATGTGTTGGCAGAAAAGCCGGTAGGTTCGCTGCTTATGCAATACGCCATACCAGCCATTGTGGCCATGGCCGCATCGTCGGTGTATAACATCATCGACGGCATTTTTATTGGTCAGGGCGTGGGGGCAGAGGCTATCATGGGACTGGCCCTTACCGGTCCGCTCATGTCGCTCACTGCTGCTTTTGGTGCCATGGTGGGTGTGGGTGCTGCCACATTGATGAGTGTGAAACTCGGACAAAAGGATTATGGCACGGCACAAAAGATATTGGGCAATGTGGTCATTATGAACCTCACCCTCGGCATTGTGCTCGGTTTGCTGCTGCTCGTGTTCATCAACCCCATTCTACGCTTTTTCGGTGCCAGCGATGTCACGTTGCCATACGCTCGCAACTTTATGTCAATCATACTCGTGGGCAACGTGGTTACACACATGTACCTTGGCCTTAATGCTTTGCTGCGTTCAACCAACCGGCCGCAAAAGGCCATGTGTGCCACCATTGGTACCGTTGTGCTCAACTGCATTCTGGCCCCGATATTCATATTTGTGCTGGGGTGGGGCATACGTGGCGCAGCCACTGCCACTATTATGGCACAGATGATTATGCTGATGTGGCAGTTGCGGTTGTTCTCAAACAAGGACGAACTGATACACTTGAGCCGCAGCATAATCAAGCTCGATGTAAAGATAGTGAAGGAATCGCTCCTTGTGGGACTCCCCCAGTTCCTAATCAACCTGTGTGCCTGCCTTGTGGCCGCCATGATGACGCGCAGCCTGACCACTTATGGCGGCGATATGGCCGTAGGTGCTTTTGGTATCTGCAACCGGTTCATACTCTTTATCGTGATGGTGGTAATAGGCCTCAACCAGGGCATGCAGCCAATAGCCGGTTACAACTTTGGCGCACGCCGCTATGACCGCGTGCTCGGTGTGTTGAACAAGGCCCTCATATTTGGGTCAGTCATTACGTTGACGGGCTTTGTCATTGGTGTGTTCTTCCCCACGCCATTTGTCAGCGTCTTTGCCAAAGACTCTCCCCAGCTCATCAAACTGTCGGCCCATGCACTGAGTTGTATGGTCATGATGTTCCCCATAGTGGGCATTCAGATTGTGTCGACCGCCTTCTTTCAAAGCATTGGTTATGCGCCTAAGAGCATCTTTCTGTCGCTCACGCGCCAACTCATATTCCTTGTACCTGCCATATTTATCCTGCCCCACTTGTATGCCGACCCGCTCGAGGGCCTGTGGCACGCAGCTCCCGTGGCTGATGGTCTGGCCTCAGTGTTGGCCATCACTTTGTTGGTGCTGCAGGTAAAGAAGTTCAAAAAGCAGATGCAAGCTCCTGTCGAAAACATGCACACACCATTATAATACTACGACCATGACACAAACAGCAAATAAACCCGAACCATTCATCATCAACATAGGCCGCTCGCTTGGCAGTGGCGGCCGCGCTATCGGCCACATTTTGGCCAAGGATTTTGGCATAGCCTATTACGACCGCGAGATACTCAACCTTGCGGCAAAGGAAAGCGGCTTCTGCGCCGAAGTGTTTGAACGCAACGACGAAAAAAATCGCTTCCTGCGCACCTTAGGCAATATCATACCCTTTATAGGCGGTGGGGCTACTTATTATGACAATGAATTGTCAAACGAGAACCTCTTCCGCATACAGAGCGAGGCCATACGCAAGGCTGCGGCCGACCATTCGTGCATCTTCATAGGCCGCTGTGCCGACTATGTGCTGCGCGACAATCCGCGTTGCGTCAATGTGTTTATTACTGCCAACATGGAAGACCGCATTGCCAGTGTGATGAAATGGAATAATTGCACGGCCGAAAAGGCACAAGAGATTATTGAAAAGGGTGACAGCGAACGTGCCAGCTTCTACAACTTTTACAGTTCCGGCACATGGGGCGCTGCCAGCACCTATCACCTGTGCATCAATTCATCGGTGCTGGGTATTGAAGAGACGGCAGTCCTCATCAAGAACTTCGTTATCCAAAAACTGAAATTGCAGCAATGAAACAACAATTTGTCATACTATTACTTGCCCTGTTGTCGGCCCTGCCAGCTTCGGCACAACAGGCCCTTGTGATGAAGCGCAGCCAAACACCTTTGCTTTATCCAGAATTTCGCGAGGCCAAGATACTTCAACCCTTCGGCCGTTTTGTCACAGCCAAGGCCAACATCTTTCTGAAGGACGGCTCCTTGGTCTATCTTGACGACAAAACGGGCAAGGTGATGCGCGCTTATGTCAGCAACATCATTGGGGTCAACTTTGGCGACAGTGTGCGCTATCTCAAAGTCGACTCCGTCATGGCACGTGTGGTGGCCGAAAAGAACTACAACTATCTGTTGTGCAACACCCACGTCAACATGTCGCTTTATCGTGAAGAGACTGATGGCACACGCGGCATGGACTTTTTCGATATGCCCGACAGCGGGGTTTTTCTCAATCTCGACTCGCAAAAGCGTAACGACGACAACGGCATACCTTTGACCGACACTTATTACTTCAGCATCAAAGGCACCATAATCAAGGCCAATGAGTCAGAGTTCAAAAAGTTTGTGAGCAAAGACCAGATGCAAGCCTTCAAGGTGCTCAAGGAAAACCGTTTTTGGAGTTGGAAAGACGCAGAATCTCTTAAAATGCTGCTTGACTTCCTGCCGCAGTAATCTACCTTAAAATAAAGTGTGACTGTGTGGCGTGACATAAATTCAGCGGTTTGGCCATGCCGCATGGTCGCACCTGCTTATTAAACACCAAGTTAACCATAAAGGGTGGATCTAAAAATTCTGTTTTAGAGTTCTGCTATTCTGAAATGTGATTTGCACACTCTCGAAAGTGCCTTTTTGAAAGTTAGTTCGGTCACATAGCCCGCTATGCTCCCTCACAAACTTTCAAAAATACACTTCCGAGAGCGCACAAATCCCTATTCCAGAATTATTAGAACCACCCTAATCCAATTACATCGCAATGAACGACTACTTCTACATCGATGCTTCAGGCCAGCAAAAAGGCCCCATACCCCCCTCACAATTCTCAATGTTCAACGTCAGTGCCGACACCCTTGTATGGTGCAAGGGCATGGCCGACTGGCAGCGTGCAGGTGCCGTTGACGAGTTGAAGGCGTATTTAGACAGCGACGCCAATGGCGCCACCCCGCCGCCCACTCCCGGCACAGCCAGTGGCGCACCCTACGACAATGCGTACCACAGCATGGGCAGCGGCGCCCCCAACCAGTCAATGCCTTGCCCGCCAAGCAATTTGGTGTGGGCCATCGTGTCAACCATATTGTGCTGCCTGCCCACCGGTATTGTAGCCATAGTATATGCTTGCAAGGTTGACAACCTCTACCTCATGGGCGATTATCAAGGAGCTGTCGAAGCCTCCAACAAAGCACGTAACTGGGCGATTGGCGGATTGATAGCCAGCGTTGTGTTCTACTTTGTCTACATCCTGGTTCTTTTTAGTGTCGGCTTCGGCTCCATCGCAAGTATGTCTAATTTATAAATAAAACCTTTAACCTATGAACCGAAGCGCACTCCCCCCATGTCCTAAAAACCATATGGCCATGGCCATCATTTCAACCATATTTTGTTGTCTGCCATTTGGCATTGTGGCCATTATCAAAGCTTCACAAGTCAATTCGTTTTACATGAATGGCTTTTACGAACGGGCGCAAATTTCGGCCAACGATGCTCAAAAGTGGACTATCATATCAGTCATTACAGGCCTGCTGTCGTGGGGCTGCTGGTGCGGACTGAATTTTATAAACTAATACGCGTTGGCGGAATTAGTAAACAAGTTGACAGGTTAACGGGTTAACAGGTAAGTTTGCCAAGCTTTTTAAGCTTCTTTGCCATTATGGCTTTAACATAATATGTAGAGTGTAGCATACTTACTTGTTAACCTGTCAACTTGTTAACTTGTTAACCTGAAATTCCGACAACCAATAATTCACACCATTTCGAACACCATCTTAAAATGTATTCAGCACTATTCATGTTAGCCACATTGGTGGCATACTTCATACTGCTGTTGCTCGTTTCGCACCATGCCACACGGCATGGTGCGAAAGGCAATGACGCCTTTTTCCGTGCAGGCCGCCAATCCCCCTGGTGGATGGTGGCCTTTGGCATGATAGGTGCCAGCATATCGGGAGTCACATTCATTTCGGTGCCAGGTTGGGCAGCCTCAACGGGCATGACCTACTTGCAGATGTGCCTTGGTTTCATTGTGGGGTATGTGGTAGTGGCCTTTGTGCTGTTGCCCCTCTACTACAGGCTGCGCCTCACCAGCATCTACGCCTATCTTGGCACACGTTTTGGCACTTCGGCCCACCGCACGGGAGCCTTGTTCTTTGTGCTGAGCAAACTCACCGGAGCCGCCGCCCGCCTATATTTGGTGTGCATGGTATTGTGCCAATTCGTGGTACAGCCACTTGCCGGTGACGGTTTGCTCCCATTCATGGTCACCACATTGGCCGTGCTCACGCTGATATGGCTCTACACCCGCCGCAGCGGACTGCAGACCGTAGTGCGCACCGATGCCTTGCAAACTGTTTGTCTGTTGTTGGCTGCTGTGGGCATTATTATAGCCGCCGCCATACAGATGAACCTCAATTTCGAAGGCGTTATCCACACCATAACCCACAGCGCCATGTGCCGTGTGTGGGAGTGGGACGCAGCCAGTCCGCAAGCCTTTTGGCGCCAGTTTTTGAGCGGCGTGTTTATCGTCATTGTCATGACAGGACTCGACCAAGACATGATGCAGAAAAATCTCACCTGCCGCAATCTGCGCGAGGCGCAAAAGGACATGTGCACCTACGGCATGGCCTTCTTGCCAGTCAATGCCCTGTTCCTTGGTCTCGGCATACTGCTCTACACCTTGTGTGCCCAACAGAGCCTCACCCCTCCAGCCGCAGGCGACAGCCTGTTGCCCTGGCTCATCAGCAGTGGTGTCTTGGGGCAGTGGGTCATTGTGCCCTTTACCATCGGCATCGTAGCAGCCGCCTTTTCGAGTGCCGATTCGGCCATGACAGCGCTCACCACCACTATCTGCATCGACCTTTTAGGCATGAGCGAGGCCCACGAGCAACAACGTGCCGCATTACACACCCGTCATATCGTACATCTGTGCGTAGTGGCCGCCTTTGCGTTGTGCATCATCTTGTTCAAGGTGGTGGGCAATAGCAATGTGCTCAATGCCATCTATGTAATGGCCTCATACACCTACGGCCCGTTGTTGGGCCTTTACACCTTTGGCTTGTTTACCCGCCGCAACACCAATTTGCGCTGTGTGCCAATTATCTGTGTGGCAGCTCCCACAATTTGTGGCCTGCTCGACCACTTTGCGCCAATATGGTGGAACTACACCTTTGGCTACGAACTGCTTGTGCTGAATGGCCTGATAACCTTTGTCGGATTATGGGTGTGCAAGGCAGACTCTGAAACAAAAAAGACTTCACAACCATGCTAAAATATTGGATACTTGCTGCGCGGCCAAAAACGCTTACGGCCGCTCTCATTCCCGTGCTCACCGCCACGGCATTAGCCTACAGCGAAGGGCATGGCCGCTGGCAGCCCGCGCTGTTGTGCTGCCTGTTTGCGGCCATCATGCAGATAGCGGCCAACTTCATCAACGACCTGTTCGACTATCGCAAAGGCACCGACCGCGAAGACCGTCTTGGCCCCGAGCGCGCTTGTGCCCAAGGGTGGATAACCCCGCGGGCCATGACACGTGGCATAGTCATCACACTCATATTGGCTTGTGCCGTGGGGTGCGGCCTGTTACCCTTTGGCGGGTGGCCCCTGGTAGGCATTGGCGCAGCCTGCGTGTTGTTTGCTTTTCTCTACACCACACTGCTTTCATACATGGGGTGCGGCGACATATTGGTATGGGTGTTTTTCGGCATCGTACCAGTGTGCGGCACCTACTATGTGCAGGCACAAATGCTCACCCCCAGCGTGTGGTGGCTTGCTGCGGCAAGCGGGTTGGTAATCGACACCTTGCTGGTGCTCAACAACTATCGTGACCGCAAACAAGATGCGCTGAGCGGCAAGCGCACCCTCATCGTGGCATTAGGCGAGCAATTCGGCTCCATGTTCTATTTGTTGCAAGGCGTGGCCGGCTGCGTCTGCGTGGCCATGCTGGCATTTTACGACCACACGCTTTGCGCCATCTTGCCCCTGTTGTATCTCGTGCCGCATAGCCTTACCTGGCGCGAAATGGTGCGCATCAACCAGGGCCGCACGCTCAACCGCATATTGGGCAAAACATCGCGCAACATGCTCATCTTTGCCGTACTCACTGTTTTAGCACTTCTATGACCGAAAAAACATTAAAGGAAAAAACCGCCAATGGCCTGTTCTGGGGCGGCATAAGCAACGGGGCACAACAGGCGCTGAACCTCGTGTTTGGCATATTTTTGGCCCGTTTGCTCTCCCCCGCCGACTATGGCATGGTGGGCATGCTCACCATATTTTCGCTCATTGCCACCACACTGCAGGAGAGCGGCTTCATATCAGGACTCAACCGCAAGCAGCACATCACCGATGCCGACTACAATGCCGTGTTCTGGTTCAACGTGCTTTGCAGCATAACGGTCTACATCATACTCTTTTGCTGTGCGCCACTCATAGCTGCGTGGTTTCGCCAGCCCGTGCTTGTGCCGTTAGCCCGTTTGTCGTTTTTGAGTTTCGTCATCTCCGCCCTCAACACTGCGCCACGTGCTTGGCTCTTTCGCAATATGCGGGTGCGCGAAACCGCCCTGCTCACCATGCTGTCCCTTGTCCTTTCGGGCATAACCGGCATTTGCCTGGCATGGAATGGTTTTGCCTATTGGGGTATAGCCATACAGAACCTCATGTATTGCATAACCATGACCGTCGGCAGCTGGTGGTTTGCGGGTTGGCACCCCACCTGGCACATCAATCTGCGTCCGCTGCGAGGCATGATAGGTTTCAGTTCAAAACTGTTGGCCACAAACATCTTCACCCACATCAACAACAACATCTTCAGCATATTTTTTGGCCGCCTTTATGGCGAAAAGACGGTGGGCTACTACAATCAGGCCAACAAGTGGACAGGCATGGGCTACAACATGCTCACCGGCATGGTGTGGAGTGTGACACAGCCCCTTTTTGCACGTCTTGAGAGCGATGACAATGGCCGCATGTGTCAGATATTTCGCAAAATGTTGCGTTTCACTGCCTTCCTGTCCTGCCCGGCGTTGTTCGGGTTGGCGCTCATAGCACCCGAGTTCATCACCATTGCCATTACCGACAAGTGGCTCACCAGCGCGCGGCTCATGCAGCTGCTCAGCATAGGGGGCGCTTTCGTGCCGGTAGCCTCATTCTACGCCAATTTTATTATCAGCCGTGGCAAGAGTAATATCTTTATGTGGAACACCATAGCCCTGTGTTTGGCACAGATGTTGCTGCTCGTAGTCTTGTACCCCTATGGCGTGGAGGCAATGGTAGTGGCCTACATCACGCTCAACACATTGTGGCTGTTTGTGTGGCACTGGTTCGTACGCCGCCTCATCGGTCTGCGTTTGAAGTATGCCCTGCGCGATGTGTTGCCCTTCGCCGCATTGGCCGCCTTGGCCATGGCTGCGGGTTGGGCCGTGTCGCAGTTGGCCAATGGCAACATCTACATCTCGCTATTGCTCAAGGTTGTCACAGCCGTAGTGGTGTATGCAGGCTCATTGCGTTTGCTCGGTGCGCAGATATTCGCCGAGTGTACGGCATTCATCAAGAGCAAGTTAGGCCATAAGGCCACCCCTTAACCCCTTAACACCCCGTAATTTACAAACCTTGCATAAATATCTTCAGTATGTATTTAATCCTATTTATTGGCATCGCCATACTCAGTTATGTGGTGCAAAGCAATCTTAACAGCAAATTCAAGAAATACTCCAAAATACCCATAGCATCGGGCTTGAGTGGTCGCGAAGTGGCCGAAAAAATGCTGCGCGACAATGGTATCAATAATGTCACGGTAACCTGCACCAAGGGTTACCTCACCGACCACTACAACCCCGCCAATGGCACTGTCAACCTGTCCGAGGCTGTGTACAACAGCCGTTCTGTTGCCGCAGCCGCGGTAGCAGCCCACGAGTGCGGTCATGCTGTGCAGCACGCCGTGGCATACGCGCCGCTCACCCTGCGTTCGGCCCTGGTGCCCGTGGTATCGTTTGCCTCCAATTGGGTGCAATGGGTGCTGCTTGCCGGCATCATATTGATACACTCCATGCCGGGCATACTGTTGGCCGGTGTTGTGTTGTTTGCCCTCACCACATTGTTCAGTTTCATCACCCTCCCCGTCGAGATTGATGCCTCGCGCCGTGCCACCGCCTGGCTGCTCAGAGCCGGCATCACCTCGGCATCTGAGCAACCCATGGCCGTATCGGCCTTAAAGTCTGCCGCTTACACCTATGTGGTGGCAGCACTCAGCTCTTTGGCCACTTTGGCATATTACGTCATGATATTGGTGGGCGGCCGTTCAAGAGATTAAAGATTCTTAGTTGACAGGTTGACAGGTAAGTATGTAATACACGGCTTATGATGCTAAGGTACTCAAAATACTTGGCAAACTTACCCGTTAACCCGTCAACCTGTTACCCCGTCAACTAATTAACTTATCAGATAATGATTAAGCCCTGGCTTTCCTTGCGAAAGTCGGGGCTTTTTCATACCTTTGTCTCAAATACCTAATACTAATCAACAATCAAGCTAAGAACATGAAGCACAAGCTACTATCGTTTTTGCTGCTGCTGTCTTTGTTGCCAGGGGCAACATGGGCACAGACATTCGTAAACCTCACCCCGCGTCCAGCCTCCATGACAGTTGGTACGGGCTCCTTGGCCTTGCCCTCACAGTTCACTGTGAGCTATACCGGGCTTGACGAGGATGGCGTGAATGAGGTAAACCAATTTGCCAAGTCATACACCGACGTGACTGGCGCCGCAGTCAGTGTGGCTGCCGACGATGCCAGCGCCCTCTTCCAGGTGTCGCTGCTCCCCGCCTCGTCTTCACTGAAGGCGGACGGCTACAAACTCGACATTACCGACAGCAAGGTCACCATTCAGGCCAAGAGCGCCTTAGGCCTTTTCTATGCCTTCCAGAGTGTGAAAAAGATGTTGCCGGCCAATGTCATGGCTGGGGTAAAGGATGCCACTGTCACTTCGTACCCATTGCCCGTGGTGAGCATCACCGACCAGCCGCGCTTTGACTACCGTGGATTTATGCTCGATGTGTCACGCCACTTCTTCACCGCCAACGAGGTAAAGCGCATTATCGACCTCATGGCCGCTTACAAGATGAACACCTTCCATTGGCACTTGACCGACGACCAAGGCTGGCGTGTACCCATCAAAAAGTATCCCAAACTCACTACCATCGGTGCCACAGCGCCCAACAGACGCTATACCGATATGTACGAACTGACACAGTACTGGATAAATAAGCCCTACGGCCCTTACTCTTACACCGAAGAGGAAATAAAGGACGTGGTAGCTTATGCCAAGGCCCGTCACATCGACATCGTGCCCGAAATTGACATGCCCGGCCACTTCTCAGCAGCCATGACGGCCTATCCCGAATTTAGCTGCACACCCGACGGTGCCCACAACGTGTGGGACGATGGCGGCATCTCTAACGACATCTTGAATGTGGCCAACCCCAAGGCCGTACAATTTGCCAAGGATATTTTAGAGGAACTCATGGAACTCTTCCCCGGCAAGTACATTCACATTGGTGGCGACGAATGCCCCACTTATGCTTGGGAGAAAAATGCCGAATGCCAAGCATTGTACAAGGAACTCAAACTGACCAGCTACCGTCAGTTGCAGAGCCACTTCATTCACCAACTCGACGAATTTGTCAAGTCTAAAGGCCGCCATTTGGCCATTTGGAACGAAGGCATCACTGCAGGAGGCGCCGACACCGACATCATGAAGTCTACTGGTGCGGTAGTATACTGTTGGACAAACCCCGAAGCCGCTGTTGATCAGGCTAAGAAACTTGGCATGCCAAGCATCTACACCCCCTGGGGACCCTACTACATCAACCGCCGCCAGGGCAATGGTCCCACCGACCCTCCTGGTGCAGGCTCTGGTTCCGACAATGTACAAGCTACTTACAACCAAACTATCCCCAGCGCCACCACATACGGTGTGCAGGGCACTTTCTGGTGCGAACACGTGTCTGACACCGACTATTTGGAATGGCTCGCTTTGCCGCGTCTCATAGCTGTAGCCGAGCGTGGCTGGACACCCGAATCGGGCAAGAATTTCAGCGACTTCCAAAAGCGTATGTCGGCCGATACCGTCATGCTTAACTATGGCAACTACAAATATTGCAAGTATTTCATGCTTGACAACGGCCAGGGAGGCATGGTAATGCCTCATGCCAACACCGCCGACAAGAAATACTACTACCGCATCATTTCGGGTGGTACAGACAACACACGTGCAGGCCGCTGCATCGAACTCCTGGCCGACGGCTCGTCACTCATCTCTGCCAACAGTGGCAAGGGTGCAAAGGCCGGCGTACTTTGGACAAGTCCTCAGGCTGCCGAAGGCGATGCCAACTACAACTACCAGTGGTGGAGCATTGAGGAAGACCCCGCCAACCCGGGCAAATATGCGCTCGTTTGTATGGCACAGCCCGAAGGTTCGGTCAAGCCCGATCCAAGTGCGGTAAGCACAAGTGGCCGCTGGAGCTACGACAACTCTGCCAAGCACTACAACTTTGTACTCGGTAGCGGCTCATACGGCAAGAAGGGCGACAACTATTACTACACCATAGCAAGCGACAAGGTAAACGGACAGTACCTCAATTCGTCAATGGGCGGTCAGGGACTTGCTGTCAATCTTTATAGCAATCCTAACGACGGCAATGGCGGTTGCTGGGAGTTCTCACCCAAGGAGGATTATGACGGCGGTTCAGGCACCAAGCCTGTCACCTTCGACTACCTTGAAGAGGGCAAGACCTACATGCTGACAAATGCTGTCGAAGGCTTTGAAAGCATCACACTGAGCGATGACAACAATGGCAACAGCCTCAAGGCCAACAACAATGCCTTTGCCAATAACGCATGGACGGTTGAGGCTTCAACCATCAATGCCGACGGCTCACAAACTGTCAAGGTAAAGAACGTTGCCACAGGCCGCTACATCAACTCGCTCGGTGCGTATGCCGACCGTGTGGGCTGTCCCGTCAATATGGGCAACGCCACTGCCGATGCCAACGTCACCATCAGTTATGTAAAGAACTATGACGACTTGCGCATCAAGGTGGGAGGCAAGAGCCTCTTTGCTGTGCCGTCGGGCGTAGCCAATGCAGGTGCCACCACTGGTGCCGGTGTGTCATACGATGCCGCCCGCAACCAGGGCGCTGAATGGACTGCCACCGAAGTGAAAGTTGTTACCCTCAACTGTCAGGACGACAAGGGCGTGAACCTTGGCACATTCAAGCGCAGCGTACCCGTCAGCGTAACCGAAATCACTGGCGACCTTTGCCCCACATTTAAGAACACTGCAGTTGAGCACATCGAAGCCGATGGCGACAACAACTATAACGTAACTTACAAGCGTTCGGCATACGCGCTCAACATTGTTTGTGCCGACAAGGCCGGCGTACTTATCAGCAAGGACGAGGTAACTGTGCCCGTGGGCGAAAGCTACACCATGAAGGTGCCCGAAGTAAAGTATTGCACATTGCTCAACAGCGATGTGGCCGACGGCACACAAATCACTCCCGATGCCGACCGCACCATCAATGTGACTTACGAAATCAATGCCATTGTAGGTGTAAAGGCTGAGGGCGAACCTGTGAAAGAGTTGAAGAGCAACAATAAATATTTGTTCTACGATGCCACCACGGCTGCTGGCCGTGCCGGCTATCGTGCCATCAGAGACAATAATGTCATCAACCGTTACACCTCAGCCGAGGGCATGCTTCCTACTGGCGTGTGGACACTCCAGGGCAGCGGCAACAAGTTCAAGGTGTTGAACGAGTATACAGGTCTGTATGTGCCGCAACTCAAAAATTCAGCAGCTACAACGGCTACAAGGGCTGGTGGCGACACATTCACCTTTGCTACCAATGCCGACGGCACTTGGAACATCAAGAGCACCAGTGGACAGTATTGGGACGGTTTGGCAAGCGGCGACCTCGTAGGTTGGAACGGCGGCACAGGCCACCCCATACGTATTTCAACATTCTACGCTCAGCCCATGTTCACCGTCAACATCGTTTGCCGCGATGCTGATGACGATAAGGTTATTTTGAAGCAGAGCAGCGACTTGGTTGTAGCTGGCACTGCTTACCCCATCGTTATTCCCACCATCGAGGGTTACACCATGCAGAGTGTAACGGGCAACGAAACCTATGGTGGCACGGTTGAGGATTTTGTCAACATCGTTGTGACCTATAAAAATGACACAGCTGTTGGCATCAACAATGTCAGCACAGACAAAGCCTCTGCAGCCGTTCGCATTTACGACCTTCAGGGCCGCCGCGTGCAGCGTGTGCAGCAGCCGGGTCTCTACATCGTTAATGGCAAGAAGACTTTGGTTAAGTAATACCTTGCACACTTTCTCACGCTCTAAATAATAAGAGCGCGCACCAATTAAAAAATGCCTTTCAACGTTAGCACCGCGCAAACAGGTGCAAATGTTGAAAGGCATTTTTCGTTTATTGTTGTTCGGTGAAACCATTCTGATATTATCGCTCACGGATCACACCGATTGCACGGATTTTTTCACTTGTACAACGTGCTTTAGCACCACGGAGATGACGGATTTGACGGATTTTGTGAGCATTGC
>OLGI01000843.1_pt1 | contig 29850 bp, 19 predicted proteins | sample 1605221 | NCBI WGS metagenome assembly OLGI01 (sample SAMEA3888915, study PRJEB22519) | human gut metagenome | biome: human gut; feature: human-associated habitat; material: faeces | place: Denmark | collected 2010 | reverse complement strand
CAGCGAGAATTTGTTGAGGTTGTTCTCTTCGATGAAGCCGATCGCCTTGCGGTAGTAGTCGGCGGCGGTCTCTTTGAGTCCGCGGGTTCGGTAGATGTGGCCTAACTGCTTGTAGGCTTCGGCGATGGCGGGCTTGTAGTCGTCCTGTCGGCCTGCGCCATGTAGCGTTCCAGCTCGTACTGCGCCAGCGTGTATTGCCCGTGTTTCGTGTAGTAGAGAATAAGCCGCGACCAAGTGAAATAGTAGGTCGGCTGCTCGTTTGCGCGTGCGAAGGCCTGCACGCGGGGAATCCACGCCTTGAGAGAGTCCGGTTCGTTGTTGAAGTAATAGTGGTCGGCCTTGAACGAGAGGGCGACGGCCTGCATGCGGATGTCGTTTTTTTCGCCCGCCAGCCGGAACAGCGGGTCGGCCTTGAGCAGGACGACCGAATCGCGGATGTTGTTGTTGCACCAGCGGTAATAGGCGTAAAGCGTGCTGTCTACGTTTTGTAGGTTTCGGTCTGCGCGTGGCCGGACGGAATCCGGATAAACAGCATCAATAAAAGCAGAGCTTTTTTCATTAGTTTTTGGACTGAATAGTTGCAAAGATAAGTAAATATCTGCTGTAAAACAAACTATTCAGTCTTTTGAGAGGGCTATTCGGCTTTATTCGATGCCTGCAGTTCCTTTTCGAGCAGTTCGATGGCCGCCGTTCCGGCTTTTCGGATGACGGCGTTGCGGCTGCCGCCGGCACGGATCAGGCGGGTTGTGGTGCGTAGCGGGGAGCTGACGGCGATCCATACCGAGCCGACGGGATATTCGGGCGTTCCGCCCGTAGGGCCTGCGATGCCGGTAGTGGCGACGGCATAGTGCGAATTCGAAGCCCGGCGTACGCCTTCGGCCATCTGACGGACGACCTGCTCGCTGACGGCGCCGTAGCGGGCGATCGTGTCGCAGCTGATTTGCAGGATCTCCTGCTTGGTGTCGAGGCTGTATGCCACGACGCCGCATTTGAAGTAGGCCGAAGCGCCGGGCAGGGCCGTGAAGCGCGCGGCGATCGAGCCGCCCGTGCAGCTTTCGGCTGTGGCGAGCGTCAGGGAGCGTTCGGTGAGTATTTTGTGCACCACCTCCTGCATGGTGGCGGTTTCGAATCCGATGATGTTGTGGGGGATGATCCTGCGCAGGGCCTCGAACCGGCTCTCGATTTCGCGGGCGACGCTTTCGCCCTCCACCTCGTAGGCCGACAGGCGCAGGCGCACCGCGCCCGGATTGGGCAGGTAGGCCAGTTTCAGGTACGGGGGCAGGGCGTTTTCCCACGCTTCGATGCGCTTGGCGAGCATCGACTCGGGCAGTCCGGCGGTGATCATCGTGCGGTGGACGATCTGCCGCAGCGCGAAGCGGGTCTTCAGGCGGGGCATCACCTCGTCCTCCATCAGGTGCTCCATCTCGAACGGCACGCCCGGCAGCGAGACGACGACGTGCCCGTCGCGCTCGAACCACATGCCCGGGGCCGTGCCGTGGGCGTTGAACAGCACCGTGCAGCACGCGGGGACCATCGCCTGCGAACGGTTGAGTTCGTTAAACTCGATGCCGCGTTCGGCGAGCATTTTCTCAACGTGCCCGGCCACCCGTTCGTCGTAGCGCATGTCGCTGCGGAACATCTCCGCGAGGGTCTTTTTGGTGATGTCGTCCTTCGTGGGGCCGAGTCCTCCGGTGATGACGGTCACCTCCGAGCCGGCGAGGGCGCGCTCCGCGGTTTCGATGATTTGCGTGCGGTCGTCGCCGATCGAGATTTTCTCGCGGACCACGATGCCCGCCGCATTGAGGTGTTTGGCGATGGAGACCGAATTGGTGTCGACGATCTGCCCGATGAGTATTTCGTCGCCGATGGTGATGATGGTTGCCTTCATGTGTGGGGTTATTTTTGTCCGGACCCGGGGCGGCGTTCCTCTTCCGATTCGCCGTCGGATGCCTTCCCGGCGGTCCCGACGGCCTCCGGGGCGGATGCTTCGGGGTTTTCCCCGTTTTGCACGGACTCCCCGGCGGCGCGCATGGCGGCCGGCTTTTCGGCCGCGGCGATCAGTTCGCGGCACACCGCTTTGACCATTCCGGGACCGTTGTAGACGTATCCGGTGTAGAGTTGCACGAGGTCGGCCCCGGCGTCGAGCATCGCCCGCACGTCGCCGGCCGACATCAGTCCGCCGACCCCGATGATGGGGTAGGTTCCGCCCGAACGGGTGTGGACGCGGCGCACGATCTCCACGGCGCGGTGCGTGAGCGGTGCGCCGCTGAGGCGTCCGCTGCCGATCTTTTCGAGCGTCGTACGGCTCGTGTGGAGTCCTCCGCGGCTGTGGGTTCCGTTGGTGGCCACGATCCCGTCGAGCGGCGTTTCGAGCAGCACGTCGGTGATCTGGTCGATCACCTCGTCCGACATGTCGGGCGAGATTTTGAGCATGATCGGCCGGAACTGGTTCTGCCCGCGCCGGAAGTCGAACAGCGGGTTGAGTATCTGAAGGATATGTTCGCGCGTGTGCGTCGTGCCTTCGCGGCAGGCGTTGTCGCAGCTGATGTTGACGGTGAAATAGTCCGCATACTGGTAGAGGCTGCGGAAGAGTTTGAGGTAGTCCGCCGGAGCGTTCTCGGCGGGGGTCGAGGTGTTCTTGCCGATGTTGCAGCCCACGATCACGCCGTCGTGCGGGCGCCGCAGGTGGCGAATGGTGGCTTCCAGTCCGCGGTTCGCCAGACCGATGCGGTTGATGATGGCATTGTCCTTCGGGAGGCGGAAGACCCGCGGCCGCGGGTTGCCCGCCTGCGGACGGGGCGTCACGGTCCCCACCTCGACGAATCCGAATCCCAGCGCGGCCAGTTCGCGGAACGCCTCGCCGTTGTGGTCGAATCCTGCGGCCAGCCCGATGGGGTTGGCGAAACGGATGCCGAACACCTCGCGTTCGAGCGCCGGATGCTCCACGGCGTAGCATTTGCGCAACAGCCAGCGGCCGCCGGGTATCAGCCCGATGATGCGCAGCAACAGCAGCACCGCGTGGTGGGCCTGCTCGATGGTAAGCGAGAAAAGTACGGGCTTTATGACTCTCCGGTACATGGTTCTTAACTGATAATCGCGGGCAAAGGTAATTAAAAAAGGGCGAATTCGCTAATAAAAAGCAGGTTTCGCCTTTTTCGGACGCCGGAGCGTGCGCAATCCGCGCCGTTCGTGCTAAAAATATTCGCGGCGGTAGGCGTAGTGGTCGCGCATGGATTCGAAATCCCCGGGCCGCTCCTTGAGGCTGCGGCTTTCGGACGCGATGTCGTACGCCCCGCCGATGGTCCGGCAAAGTTCCTGCCAGGAGATCGGCCGCCGGCGCGCCGGGGCGGCCTGTGGCGGATACCACCCTTCGAGCGGCAGGCCGAAACGGCGGGCCAGCGAGGCGACGGACATTGCCGTGGCGTTGGCCTTGCCCTGCTCGGAGTAGCCCGCGATGTGGGGTGTGGCGAGCAGCGCGTTTTCCAGCAGCGCCGGATCGAGGTGCGGTTCGTGCTCCCAGACGTCGAGCGCCCAGCCGAGACCGCTCCGGAGCAGGGCCTCGCCGTCGACCACCTCCCCGCGCGAGGAGTTTATGAGGATGGCGCCGGGTTTCATCAGGCCGAACAGCCGGCTGTCGGCCATGTGGCGCGTCGAAGCGTCGAGCGGCGTGTGGAAGGTGAGGATGTCGGCCTCGCGGGCCACCTCCTCCAGCGTCCGGAATCCGCACCGCTCGCGCTCCTCGCGCGGCGGGTCGCAGCAGACGACGCGGAATCCCCACCCTTCGGCATACGCTTTCACGAGCGATCCGACGTGTCCCACGCCCACGATTCCCAGCGTGCGCTCGGCGGGCTGCCAGCCCTGCGTGCGGGAGAGGTGGACGAGCGCCGCGCCGACCCATTGCAGTACGCCCCGGGCGTTGCAGCCCGCGGCCGTCGTGACTTCGATGCCGTGCGCCGCGCACCACGCCGTGTCGATGTGGTCGAAGCCGATGGTCGCCGTGGCGATCAGCTTTACGCGCGAATCCGCCAGTAGTTTTTCGTCGCACCGCGTGCGGGTGCGGATCACCAGCGCGTCGGCGTTGCGGACGTCGGCGGCCGAAATCGCCGTTCCGGGGAGGTATTCCACCTCGGCGAACGGCTCCAGAACGCCCCGCAGAAAGGGAATGGCGCTGTCGGCAATGATTTTCATGGTAACGGGTGCTTTTTTCGTTTTTCGTCTTTGAGCAAACAAATATAGGTAAAAAATAAAAAATGCGTACCTTTGCAATTCAAAAGCATGTTATGGAACAGAAAAACTTCGATCCGGACGGGGTCGGCGTGGACAACGGAACCTATTTCGGACTTCCGTTCGCTCCCGAAACGGCGGAACTGGTGCTGATCTCGGCGCCGTGGGACGTGACGGTCTCCTACGGGGCCGGAGCGGCTTATGCCCCCGACGCCATTATCGAAGCCTCGACGCAGCTGGATTTCCACGATCCGCTGGCTCCCGGCGCCTGGCGCCGCGGCATCGCCACGGCCGATGTGGACTATTCGCTGCTGGAGTCTTCGCAGCGTCTGCGGGCCGACGCCGCACGGGTGATCGACCACCTCGAAGGAGGCGGCTGCCTGGAGGACGACTATGTCGTGCGCAAGGTCCGCCGTGTCAACGAGGGGTGCATGTCGATGAACGCCAACGTCGGGGCGCAGGCTTCGCGCTGGCTCGATGCGGGCAAGACTGTGGGGCTGGTCGGCGGCGACCACTCGACGCCCTACGGGCTGATCCGGGCGCTGGGCGCGCGCCATGCGGCGTTCGGCATCCTGCACGTCGATGCGCACTGCGACCTGCGCGATGCCTACGAGGGGTTTGAGTTTTCCCACGCCTCGATCATGTTCAACGTCCTGCGCGACGTGCCGCAGGTGACGAAGATCGCCCAGGTCGCCGTGCGCGACTTCAGCGAGTCGGAGGCTGCGCTGGCCGCCTCGTCCGGGCGCGTCGCCACGTTCGACGACCTTTCGCTCGCGGCCGCCCTTTTCCGCGGCGAGACGTGGGATGCGCAGTGCCGCCGCATCGTCGACGCGCTGCCGCAGGAGGTCTACGTGAGTTTCGACATCGACGCCTTGACCTTCGAAAACTGCCCTCACACCGGAACGCCGGTTTCCGGCGGCCTTACGTTCAACCAGGCCGTCTGGCTGCTCGATACGCTCACCCGCTCGGGACGCCGTATCATCGGTTTCGACGTGGTGGAGGTGTGCCCCGCGCCCGACGAGCGGATCGACGCCATCACGGGCGCCCGCATGCTCTGGAAACTCTGCGGGCAGACCCTCAAGTCAAACGAATCATAAAACGACCGATAGATGCGACTTTTTTCGATGTACCGCTGGGTTCGCCAGCGACACATGATGGGGCTTCGGGGCCGCAACTTCCTGGAAGCGCCCTGGGCCGGAGGCGTGGTGCTGCTGGTGTGCGTGATCGCCGCCATGCTGCTGGCCAATCTCCCCGCGACCAAACTCTATTACCACCACCTGCTGGAGACCGACCTCTCGCTGATGATCCATTCCCCGGACGGTGTGATCGACTGGATTTTCCCGCGGGGCATGACCGTCGAGAAGTTCATCAACGACGGGCTGATGGTGATTTTCTTCTTTGCCGTGGGGCTTGAGATCAAGCGCGAGATCGTCTGCGGGCAGCTTTCGTCCGCGCGCCGGGCCATCCTTCCGGTGCTGGCCGCAGCGGGCGGCATGCTGGTCCCGGCGATTTTCTTCACGGCGTTCAACCACGGCACGATGGCCGCAAACGGCTGGGGGATCCCCACCGCCACGGACATCGCCTTCGCCATAGGCATCCTCTCGATGCTGGGCAACCGCGTCCCCGTGTCGCTCAAAATCTTCCTCACGGCGCTGGCCGTCGCCGACGACCTGGGGGCCATTCTGGTCATCGCGCTTTTCTATGGCGGCAAGGTGCAGATCACCTGCCTGCTGGTGGCGCTGGTCATCATGCTGGGGGTCTACTTTATGAAGCAGATGGGCGAGAAGCGCATGTTCTCCTATCTGGTCCCGGCCTTCGTGGTCTGGGGGCTGTTCTATTACTCGGGCGTCCACTCGACCATCTCGGGCGTGGCGATGGCGCTGCTGATCCCGATGGAGCCGCGTTACAGCAAGGAGTATTTCGCCCATAAGATGCGATGGCTCAATGCGCTGATGCTCCGCGCCGCCTCGCACGAGGACTTCCCCAACGAGGAGCAGCGGTTCTACCTGCGGCGCATGCACGACCTGTCGTCCAACTCGGTGGGCATGAGCTACCGTCTGGAGCACGGACTGGCGCCCTACGTCACGTTCCTGATCATGCCGGTCTTCGCGCTGGCCAACGCCGGCGTCGAGATTACGTCGCTCGAATACCTCAATATTTTCCACTATTCGCCCGAAATCGGATCAATCGGCATGGGCGTCTTCTTCGGTCTTGTCCTCGGCAAGCCGCTGGGCATCTTCCTTGCCAGCTGGGGAGCCGTGAGGACGGGTCTTGCGGAGCTGCCCGAGGGGGCGACGTGGCGCATGCTGCTGGCCGTGGCCTGCCTGGGCGGTATCGGGTTCACGATGTCGCTGTTCGTCGATTCGCTGGCCTTCACCGACCCCGATCTGGTCGACCGCGGCAAGATCGCGATCCTGATGGGTTCGCTGGCCGCCGCCGTCGTGGGGTGCCTGCTGATCCTGATCTTTTCGGGAAAAAACCGCCGGACCCGGCAGGGCGGGCGGTAGGCATCCGCCGCGCAGGCGGCGTTTGCCGGAAATGGCGTCCGGTCCGGACCCGTGCGGCCGGAACAGATTTATTTGCTTCTGCCGGTGCCTTGCACTATCTTTGCAAAAAAGATTCGATAATGATGAAAAAGACCTTCCCGATCCTCCCGGCCCTCGTGCTGCTGGCCGGAGCCTGCTCGAAAAATTCGGGCGGAGGCGGCGTGAAACTCCGGAACGATACCGATTCGGTGGCCTACGTCATCGGCATGAACGTGGGCGCGAACCTGCTGAAAATGGATTCGACGATCAATGTGAACGCCGTTTGCGAAGGCATCCGCGACATGTTCCGCGGCAATCCCAGACTCTCGGCGGCCGATGCCGAGACGTTCTATCTGAGCTACGTGAACTACGCCCTTCCCGAGAAGGCGCGCGCCTATGAGGAGCAGTTCCTCCTCGACATCGCCAAGTCGAACCGCTCCTATGCCCGCACGTCGTCGGGCGTGACCTACACCGTTACGGACGTCGGGGATCAGAATCAGGTTCCCACTTCCGAGCGCGACAGCGTGGCCCTGCGGTGGGTGATCCGCACGGCGGCGGGCGACGAGATCGCCTCCTCCTACGAGCGGGGCGATACGGTGCGTTCGCTGGTCCGCAACCTGCGGCGCGGGGTGCAGGAGAGCGTGAAGCTCATCGGCAAGGGCGGCAAGATCAACGCCTGGATGCCTTCGTCGGCAGCCTACGGCGCCGAGGGCGACAAGGAACTGGGCGTGGCTCCCAATGCGACGCTCTATTTCGAGATCGAACTCGTCGACCTCGACAAGTATACGACCCGGTCGCGGCGGCGTTGACGGTCCGTCCGGCGCCGCCGGTTCCGCGGCCGGATCGTCCGGCCCGGGGATTTCGCCAAAATAGTTGCTCGGAATCATTTCGTTAACAAAATTTTTATATCTTTGCGGGGAATAAGCCCGCGCTTTGATAGGCGGCGCCTCGGCAGAGCCGGATAAATTCGCCTCTGCTCCCGGTTTGCACTGTCTTTGCGCGTGCGACGGCGACAATATAAAGGAAACATCAAACATAGTGAAAACAACAATGAAAAAAATCTTTTTTGCTGCGGCGCTCGCGGGTGCCGCAATGCTCGCCTCCTGCGGAGGAAACAAGGGCGGGGTACAGCTGGGCAGTCTGTCCGAGTTCGACTCTCTGTCGTATTCGCTCGGAGCCAACATCGGCTATGGCATGAGCTACGAAATGAAGGATATTCCGTTCGATTTCAAGGCTGTGGACAAGGGTGTCCGGGAAGGCGCTCTGGGCAAGGCCACCCAGGAGCACGACAAGTCGCTCGATATGCTGCGCGAATATTTTATGACCAAGCGCGGCGAGCGTGCGCAGGCCGTGGCGCAGAAGCGTGCCGAGGCGGACAGCGTGCGCCTGGCCGGCGGCGACACGACCAAGGTGGAGTATCCCGCGGCCGATCCCGACATGTTCGAGAGCGAGGAGGAGCGTACCGAGATCTCCTATGCCTTCGGTAACGACATCGGTTACAACATCGCACAGAGCGGCATGCCCATTCAGCTGGTCTGGATCGGCGAGGCCATGCAGAACGTGCGCGACAACAACGCCAAGATGACCGAGGACGAGGTGAACCAGTACTTGCAGTACTACTTCATGGTGAAGCGTCCGGCCGAGAACGCCGAGGCTTCGAAGGCGTGGCTGGAGAAGACGGAGAAGAAGTCGGGCGTGAAGAAGACCGAGTCGGGCCTGCTCTATAAGGTTACCGACGCCGGCGACGCTTCGGTGATGCCCAAGGACCCGCGCGACGTGGTGAAGGTGCACTATACGGGCCGTACCCGCGAAGGCAAGGTGTTCGACACCTCGAAGTTCGCCAACCGTTCGAAGGAGCAGCAGGAGATGATCAAGAAGCAGCGTCCCGATGATTTCGACAAGGACGAACCCGTCGAGTTCCCGCTCAACCGTGTGATTCCCGGATGGACGGAAGGGTTGCAGCTGGTGGGCAAGGGCGGCAAGATCACGCTCTGGATTCCCGCCGACCTGGCTTACGGTGCGCGCGGCGCAGGCCGTGACATCGGTCCCAACGAGGCTCTGGAGTTCGAGGTCGAGCTGATCGACGTCACTCCCTACGTGGAGCCTGCTCCGGCTGATTCGACCGCAACGGCCGAGAAGCCCGAGGCTGCTCCCGCAAAATAGTCGGACCGTGAAAAATGAATCCGGATGTGCGCATGCGCATCCGGATTTTTTATAAATAGGCATCTAAAAAAACTCCGGCCTTCGATGATTCGAAGGCCGGAGTTTTTCGGTTGAGTCCGTTTAGAACGGCAGGTCGTCGACCTGTGCGGGCGCAGAGGCGTAGGAAGGCTCCTCGGCGATGGGCGGCATGTCGGGCATCGGGGCCGCCGCGGCCTCCTGTTTGGGTTGCAGACGCCATGCGCGGATGTCGGTGTACCAGCGGCCGTTGTATTCGCGCGACTCGATGTTGACCGAGACGTTGTAGGTCGAGCCCTCTTTCAGACGGGCCACGTCTTCGGGCTTGTTGAAGAACGTAACGCAGATTTTGCGTGTGAAAGAGCCTTCGTTCATTTCGAAAACCACATCCTGACGCTGCCACTCACCGCGTGCCGACGTTCCCTTCGTCACGGGCAGTATTTTGTAAACGGTTCCTTCGAATTCCATAGTGTAAATAGGGTTTGTTTGCGGCAAAGGTAGCAATTTTCCGGGACATTCGGAGCCTTTCCCGCGGAAAAAACGCCTGACGTCCGAAGATCGGCGGATGCGGCGTTTCTGTCCCGGAACCGCGGCGTGCGCCCCGTTCCGTTCGGCTCCGTCGGAGGTTCGGCCCTTTCTTTTTGCTGTCTGTTGCAGTGGCCTGCGGCCCGTAATCCGTATAAAAAAGCAGGACCCGGTTTGCTTTTTTTGCTTTTTTTGAATTATCTTTGGTGCTGTAATGATATTTTTTATTTGTCGGAGCGTTCTGCCGGGCTGTCCGGTTTCGGCTGCGTCCGGCGTGTTGGCACCTTTGTCCATGATGAAAAAACTACTGCTTTTTGTTGCGCTTCTCGGCCTTGCGCTGCCCCTGCGGGCGCAGGACGACAAGGCGCTGGCCGCCGCCGCTGCGAAGGCCGACCTGAAACTGATGTCGTTCAACATCCGCTATTACAAGCCCGGCGCCGACGGCGACAACGGCTGGGTTGCGCGGCGCACCGCCTGTCTGGAGATGATCCGTGCGGAATCGCCCGACGTCATCGGCTTCCAGGAGCCGCACCGGCCGCAGATCGACTATCTGAAGGTGAACCTCCCCGAATACGCCGAGGTCGACATGGGACGCGACGCCGCGACCGACATCGAGAAGAAACCCGACGGCGGCGAGCATCTGATGATCATGTACCGCCGTTCGAAATACATCCTGCTCGACAGCGGGTTTTTCTGGATCAGCCCCACGCCCGAATGCCCTTCGCGGGGCTGGGACGCCATGTGCCGCCGCGTCACGGTGTGGGTGCAGCTCAAGGACCGGAAAACCGGAAAGGAGTTCTTCTATTTCGACACCCATTTCGATCATATCGGCAAGCAGGCCCGCGCCGAATCGGCCCGGATGATGGTCGCCCGGATGAAGCGGATCGCCGGTGAGAAGGCCGCCGTCTTTCTCTCGGGAGACCTGAATACGACCTACGACAACGCCCTGCTCGACCCGCTGAAGGCGTGGATGCAGTCGGCGCGCCATGCGGCCCCGGTGACCGACGAACTGCCGACGTTCAACGACTTCGGCAAGCGTTCGCTGTGGATCGACTTCATTTTCGCCCGCAACGCCCGTGCGCTGGCCTACCGGACCCTTGTCGATTCCGGGCGTTACGGCGTTCCGTTCCTCTCGGATCACAATCCCGTTTACGCGCTCTACAAACTCTGAATCCGCCGGACGGCCGACAAACCCGGATACAACCAAATTCCGATACCATGAAGAACCTTTCCCTCGTTTTCCGCAGCCTCGCGCTGCCCGTGCTGCTGCTGACGCTGAACGCCGCCGGTGCGCAGGAGAAGCAACCGCTCCGTTACGTCGATGCCGCGACGCTGACCGTCATCGGCAAGAGCATGCCCACTCCCAAACTGTTCCAGCGGGTCGACACCGCCCGTTACGAACTCTGGCAGCCCGTGAAGAACTACTCGGCCTTCTCCACCGGACTGGCCGTCGTTTTCCGCACCGACAGCCGGACGATCCGCGCCCGGTGGAAAACCGGCGGATACGGATTGGGCCACAACATGACCGCCATCGCCCGCAAGGGTCTCGATCTCTACATCGAGCGCGACGGGCAGTGGGTCTACGCCGGTTTCGGCTGGCCCAAGGGCGACAACCACGACAGCGCGCTGGTCGAGTATATGGACGAGGGCGAAAAGACCTGTCTGGTCTACCTGCCCCTGTGGGACGAGGTGCTTTCGCTGGAACTGGGCATCGACGGCGACAGCCGCATCGAGGCCGTTCCGAACCCCTTCCGCCACCGGATCGTGGTGCTCGGGTCGAGCATCACCCACGGCGCTTCGGCCGGGCGTCCCGGCATGACCTGGACGGCGCGGCTGGCCCGCCGGATGGGACTCGATTTCCTGAATCTCGGTTACAGCGGGCAATGCAAGCTGCAACCCGAATTCGCGCGGATGCTGGCCGAGATGGATGCCGACGCCTTTGTTTTCGACGCCTTCTCCAACCCGAGCGCCGGGGAGATCGAGGAGCGGCTCGACGCCTTCGTGGCGACCGTCCGCAAGGCGCATCCCTCGACGCCGCTGATCTTCATTCAGACCGAGGTCCGCGAGACCGTGAATTTCAACCTCCGGGCGCGGAAATTCGAATCCGACAAGCGCGCCGCCGCCGAAGCGGGCATCCGGCGGCTGATGAAGGACGACCGGAACATCTACTTCATCGACTCCCGGGGGATGATCGGCACGGACCACCTCGGGACGGTCGACGGTTCGCACCCCTCCGACCAGGGTTTCATGTACATGACCCGCCATCTCGAACCGCAGCTGCGCAAGATTTTCCGGAAATACGGAATCCGCTGATCCGCAGACCGGCAGGGCCGCAGCTTTCGGGCTGCGGCTTTTTTGTTTTTTGGGGCAGGAGGTTGCAAATCTGAAATTAATGCTATCTTTGCTTCCGGTATGACCGAAGATTTCATTCAGGAAAACGAGGATCGGGAACTGTTCCGGCGGATCAAGCAGGGGAGCGAGGAGGCTTTCCGGGTGGTTTACGGGAAGTATCACCGGATACTCTATGCCGTGGCCCTGAAGATGCTGAAGGACCGTTCCGCGGCCGAGAACGCCGTGCAGCACGTCTTCGTGAAACTTTGGATCGGGCGGCAGGAGATGACCGTCATGCTGAGCCTGCGGAACTACCTCTACACGATGACCCGCAACTACATCCTCAATTACCTGCGCAGCCGCAATACCGAGCTGGTGCACAGCTACCGCCTGGCGCAGCTCATTCCCGAGGCTTCGGACCCGCTCGACGCGCAGATCGAGCGCGAGGATCTTTTGCAGATGCTCGATACGGTGATCGCGGGGCTTCCGACCCAGAAGCGGCAGGTCATGTACCTGCGCAAGGCGGGCTATTCGAACCCCGAGATCGCCGAAATGCTCAATCTTTCGGTCAACACCGTCCGTTCGCACTACCAGGAGGGCGTCAAACTCCTGAAGAGCCGTTTCGGCCATATCGTCCTGCTTATCTTCATCCTGCAAACTTTATTTTTATGAACAGACCTTCGGAAGAACTTTTGCATAAGACGCTCGAAAACCGCGCCACCGCTGCCGAGGCCGCTTCGGTCGCCGAGTGGCTCGCCACCGATTCGGGCCAGGCATGGGCCAGCCGCTACATCGGCCGCGACTTCGACCGGCAGGAGTCCTGCGGCGACTATGAGCGGGAGGAGGTCGCCTCGGAGCGCATCTTCGCGCGGATCAAAACCGCCCTCACGCGCGGCCGGCGCCGCCGCATTCTTTTTCGCGTCGCCGCCGTCGTGATTCCCGTCGCGCTGGTGCTGGGCGTCGCCCTGCGTCTCGACCGTCAGGTAGGGGGCATCTTTTCGGATGCGGAGTACGGCGAATTCGTCGTCGACCGGGGGCGGCGTACGCAGTGCCTGTTTCAGGACGGCACGGTCGCCCACCTCAATTCCGAGTCGAAAATCCACTATCCCGTGAAGTTCGGGCTTTTCGAGCGTCGCATCCGGCTCGAAGGCGAAGCCTACTTCGAGGTGACCCACAATCCCCGGCGGCCGTTCGTCGTGGAGTTCGAGGGCGGAGAGATCCAGGTGCTCGGCACGTCGTTCAACGTCAAGGCCTACCGCGACGATGACATCGTCGCCGTAACGCTCGACGAGGGGCGCGTGGTGCTCGACGACCGCCGCGGCGGTCGTTTCGAACTGTCGCCCTCCGAACAGCTGCTCTACGACCGGCGCTCGGGCGAGGGGCGGATCGTCCGCGGCGCCGACGCCATGCGTTATTCGATCTGGAAGGACGACGTGATCTCGTTCCGCGACACGCCCCTTGCAGAGGTGCTCGAAACCCTTTCGCGGTGGTACGACGTGCGCTTCGAAACCGACGGACAGCCCGATCGCCCCATATCCTACACCTTTGCGACCGACAATACGCTGCTGGATAATGTTTTGCGTGAAATGGAACTGATCTCTCCGGTGCGTTTCGAACGCACCAAAACAGAAATAAAGGTAAGTTTCAGATAAAAAAAAGAGTTTCGGCTCATCGTTTTTTCCCGTTTGCGTGTCTATTCTGTGAAAAGCGCGCAAACGGGCTTTTTAGTAAACAACTACCTAAACTAATCTGTATGAAACGAATCAGACTACTCTTTCTGATGCTGCTTTGTGTAGCCGGGACGGCCCTGACGGCCCGGGCGCAGAAAGTGACGTTGAATTTCCGGAATGCCAAGCTCGAACAGGTGTTCGGGCGGATTACCGAGCAGACGGGCTACACGTTCTACTACGCGCGTCCGACGGTCAATCCCGACAAGGTCGTCAGCATCGCCGTCGCGGATGTCGACGTGCGTGCGGCGCTGAAACAGCTGCTGGCGGACGACAAGGTCGAAATCGAGATCCGCGACGGCAAGATTTACCTTTCCCCCCCCCGGCAGAGTGCCGCTGTGCCGCAATCCGTTAAGGGCGTCGTCCGGGATGCCGCGGGCCAGCCCGTTGTCGGGGCCGCGGTGATCGTCAAGGGAACCACCCGCGGCGTGAGTTCCGGGACCGACGGCTCGTTCTCGTTCGAGGGTCTGGCTGACGGCGCCGTGCTGCAAGTCTCGGCGCTGGGCTACGCCTCTGCCGAAATCCCGGTCGGCAACCGTTCGTTCGTCACCGTGGAGCTGAAGGAGGACGCCACGCTCGTCGACGAGGTGGTGGTCGTGGGCTACGGCACGCAGAAGAAGGCCAACCTGACGGGCGCCGTCGACCAGGTCTCCTCGGAACTTCTGGAGAACCGTCCCGTGGCCAACGTCACGCAGATGTTGCAGGGCGCCGTGCCCAACCTCAATATTTCGCTGGCCGACGGCAAGCCCAACCGCTCGGCGTCGTACAACATCCGCGGCAAGACGTCGATCGGCGCGGGCGGATCGGCTCTGGTGCTGATCGACGGCGTCGAGGGCGACCCCGCGATGCTCAACCCCAACGACATCGAGTCGGTCTCGGTGCTCAAGGACGCAGCTTCGGCCGCCATCTACGGTTCGCGCGCACCCTACGGCGTGGTGCTCATCACCACCAAGGACCCGGGCAAACTCACCGACAAGTTCACGATCAACTACACGGGCAACGTCTCCATCCAGCAGCCCACGGCCATTCCCGACGTCGTGGACGACGGTTACGTCTATTCGCGCCTCTTCTACGACGCATGGTACAACTACCGCTTCAACGAGCCGACGGGCTTCAACAACTCGCAGAACTTTTCGCGTGCGTGGCTCGACACCTTCCGCCAGCGCAAACTCGCGGGCAACAAGCTCGAAACGACGGTCGAACCCGACGGCAAGTATGTCTACTACGGCAATACGGACTACTACGACGCACTTTACAAGGATACGGTGATCGCCCAGACGCACAACATCTCGGTCAGCGGTTCGAACGGCAAGATCAGCCACTACCTTTCGGGGCGTCTGTACGACTACAACGGCCTGTTCAACTTCACGCCCGACACCTACCGCACGATGAACCTCCGTTCGAAGGTCTCCTCGCAGGTGTTCAAATGGCTGAAGATCAGCAATAACTTCGACTACACGCACGACCGCTACCGTCAGCCGATGGGTTATTCGAAGGAGGGCGGCGGCGTGCTGTGGCGTTCGCTCAACGACCAGGGGCACCCCTCGTCGCCGATCTTCAATCCCGACGGTACGCTCACCAAGTCGGGCGCCTACGCCATCGGCGGTCTGGTGACGGGCAACAACTGGCTCGACCGCACGACCAAGACGCTCAAGAACACCACCACGCTCAATGTCACGATGCTGGAGAACCGCCTGCGCCTGACGGGCGACTTCTCGTTCCGCACCAAGGACTACACCGAGACCAAAAAGACCACGGCCATCCCTTACAGCGCCTACGAGGGCGAAATCGTCTACCTCGGCACGCCCGAGACCGACGACGTGATGAAGGAGTCGCTGCAACTGACGACCTATATCGCCACCAACGCCTACGCTGAGTTCGAGGACACCTTCGCCGAGAAACACTATTTCAAGGCGCTGGCCGGTTACAACTACGAGCAGCAGGACTACAAGTCGACCTACTCCGAGCGCAACGGCCTTCTGATGCCCGACGCCGACAACATCAACTTCGCGCTGGGCGACATCATGTCGATCACCGCCGGCGGCAGCCGCTGGCGTTACGTGGGCGCTTTCTTCCGCTTCAATTACGCCTACGACGACCGCTACCTGCTCGAAGTCAACGGCCGCTACGACGGCTCGTCGAAATTTCCGAACAACTCCCAATGGGGCTTCTTCCCCTCGGCTTCGGCCGCCTGGCGCGTTTCGCAGGAGAAGTTCTGGGACGTCAGCCCCAAGGCCGTTTCGAACCTCAAGCTGCGCGCCTCGTACGGTGCGCTGGGCAACAGCAACGTCGATCCCTACACCTACCTCGAGACCTTCGGCCTGTCGACCTTCGGAACCGGTTCGGGCGATGCGGCCCGCTACCTCTTCGGGCAGGCCAAGCTGCGCTACACGAGCCTCCCGGGCCAGATTCCCGACAACATCGGCTGGGAGACCTCCAAAACCTTCGACGTGGGACTGGACGCCGGTTTCCTGAACGGACGGCTGAACCTCACGGCCGACTACTACATCCGCAAGACGGTGGACATGTACACCGTCGGCCCGACGCTTCCCGACACCTTCGGAGCGACGGCCCCCAAGGGCAACTACGCCGACATGAGCACCTACGGCTATGAAATCGCGTTGAGCTACAACGATTCGTTCAAGCTGGCGGGCAAGCCCTTCAATTTCGGAATCAAGGCGACGCTGGCCGACTATTATTCCATAATCGACCGCTATAACAACGCCTCGCGCAAGCTCTCCGATTACTACGAGGGGCAGCGTCTGGGCGAGATCTGGGGTTTCGTCTGCAACGGGCTGTTCCAGTCGCAGGCCGAAATCGACGCGGCGTTCGGCGGCAAGGGCTACAAGAATGACATCATGCAGACCTCCGAGAAGTACATCACCTATCCGGGCGACATGCGCTTCGAGGACCTGAACGGTAACGACGCCATCGACCGCGGCAGCAGCACGGTCGACGATCCGGGCGACCGGAAGATCATCGGCAACTCCGAGCCGCGCTACCTCTACACCATTTCGCTCAATGCCGACTGGAACGGTTTCTTCCTCTCGGCGCTGTTCGACGGCGTGGGCAGACAGCAGTGGTTCCCCAGCGACGAAAGCCTTTTCTGGGGCATGTACAACCGTCCCTACAACCAGGTTCCGACGTGGCATCTGCAAAACTACTGGACCGAGGAGCGTCCGAACGCCTACCTGCCGCGCTACGTGGGCTACTACGGCCCGATGAACGCCAATACGGTCAACGTCAATACGCGCTACCTGCAGGACGTGTCGTACATCCGGCTGAAGAATCTTCAGTTCGGTTACGAGCTGCCCAAGCGGTGGATCTCGAAGATCGGTCTTTCGAAGGTCTCGGTCTACTTCTCGGGCGAGAACCTCTGGAGCTGGTCGCCGCTCTACCGCCACACGAAGGATTTCGACGTGACGGTGGCCAGCAAGAAATCCGACTCGGATATTTCCAACAGCAAGGGCGACGGACATAACTATCCCGTGATGCGCAGCTTCAGCTTCGGCATCTCGATCACCTATTAAACTGTTTACGTGCTATGAAAAGATCAACCTATATATGGAGTCTGCTCGTGGGCTGCGTTGCGTTCGCCACGTCGTGCGACCTGACGGAGAACGTGCAGGTGAAAGCCGACAAGTCGATGATCTTCGGATCGAAATCGGGTCTCGAACTCTACTCCAATTCGTTTTACAAGGCCCTGCCGACGCTCAAGAACGGCTTCATGCAGGACAAGATGTGCGACGTGGGGGCCGTCAGCAACACCGACACCTTCATCAAGCAGGGTGCCTACAACACCGAGACGGCGACCAGCTGGAGCTGGGGCGCGCTCAAGAACGTGAACTACTTCATCGACGGCTGCAACGACCCGAAATACTGCACCGTCGAAGCCGAGACGCGCGACAACTACCTGGGCATCGCCCGTTGGTTCCGTGCGTGGTTCTACTACGACAAGCTGACCACCTACGGCGAAGTTCCCTGGTTCCCCAACGACATCCAGTCCTACCAGAACGACGTGATGTACAAGGACCGCGACAGCCGCGACGTGATCATCCGCAACCTGATCGCCGACCTCGATTTCGCCTACGAGCACATCCAGGCCACCTCGTCGACCGGCAGCGCGACGCTCACGCGCTGGGCCGCCGCCGCGCTCAAGTCGCGCGTCTGCCTCTTCGAAGCGGCTTACCGCCGTTACCACAACCTCACGGGGCTTGAGATAACCCCCGAGGAGCTGTATCGCGAGGCCGCCAAGGCCGCCAAGCTGGTGATCGACAACAGCGGTTGCTCGCTCAACACCGCCGCGGGCAAGAAGGGCGCCTATCGCGACCTGTTTTACAGCGAGACGCCGCTGACGCAGGAGGTGATCCTCGCCGTCTGCGCCAACGAGAAATCCGGCATCTTCGGCGAGCAGAACTGGTGGTTCAACGCCCGCTCGTACGGACTGTGCTGGAGCCTCGTCCGCTCGTTCGTCCACACCTACCTCAAGCAGGACGGCACGCCCTTCACCGCCGCCGCCGACTACGCCGTGAAATCCTTCGCCGAGGAGATGGAGGGGCGCGACCTGCGCCTGGAGCAGACCGTGCGCGGCCGCAACTTCCTGTGGGACGGCAAGACGGCGGTCGCCGACATCAAAAACCTTTCGCTCACGGGCTACCAGGTGATCAAGTATACGCTCGACGAATCGAAGTACGACGGCGGTGCGAAGAACATCAACAGCATTCCGCTGATCCGCTATGCCGAGGTGCTGCTCAACTACGCCGAGGCGCAGGCCGAACTGGGGGTGATCACCGATTCCGAATGGGCGCTCACGGTCGGTGCGCTGCGTAAGCGCGCGGGTATCACGGGCGGCACGGAGACGCTGCCCACGACCGTCGACAGCTACCTGCAACGCACCTTTTATCCGGACGTGACCAGCCCCGTGCTGCTCGAAATCCGCCGCGAGCGGGCCATAGAACTCGTCGCCGAAGGCATGCGCTTCGACGACCTGCGCCGCTGGAAGTGCGGATCGCTGATGGAGACCCTGCGGTGGAGCGGCATTCACATCCCCGGGTTGGAGCAGCCCGTCGATGTCAACGGCGACGGCGTGAACGACTACTACTTCACCGAGGGCGAGGTTGCGTCGGCTCCGGCGGCCTACAAGAACATCGCCGTCCGCGTCAATCAGGACGGCGTGGGGCTTTATGCCGAGGCGAATCCCGTGTCGGGTTACGATCTGGTCTACAAGACCGGTGCGGGCGACCGCTACTGGTATCCCGACGGGCGCCAGTACCTCTATCCGATTCCCGCCAAGGTGATCCGCGATTACAGGAACGCGGGCTATACGATCTCGCAGAACCCCGAGTGGGACAACGAATAAATAAAAAGCAAGACCATGAGAATATTCCGTTATTTACTGACGTTTTCGTTGAGTTTCGCCTTCGTTTTCGCCGCCGGGTGCAGCGATCCGAAGCCCGATTACTCGGAATTCTACAAACCTCAGCCCGGCGACGAACCGGAGGAGCCGGTCAATCCCGGACTTGAGGACAATCAGCTGAAAGTCATGTCGTTCAATGTGCGTTACAGCTCGGGCGACGACGGTGCGAACAGTTGGGACAACCGCAAAAAGGCCGTTCCGGCGATGTTCGCCGACCAGCAGCCGACGGTGCTCGGCGTGCAGGAGGCGCGGCTCGACCAGAAGACCTACATGGACGAGAACTGCGCGGGCTACAAGAGCGTCGGCGTGGGCCGCACCGACGGCCAGAATGCCGGTGAGTTCATGGCCATCTACTATCTCGCCGATGCCGTGAAGCTCGAAAAGTGGGGGACCTTCTGGCTCTCCGACACCCCCGACGTCCCGTCGGTCGGCTGGGACGCCTCGACCTACCGCACGGCCACGTGGGCCTTGTTCACCCACTACAAGTCGGGCCGCAAGTTCTTCTACGTCAACACCCACATCGACCATGTGGGGCAGGTGGCGGCCCAGAAGTCGATGGAGCTGATCGAGGCGAAGATCCGGTCGCTCAACCCCGACAACCAGCCGACGGTGCTGACCGCCGACTTCAACAAGATGCTCGACAGCCCGATTTTCGACGGCGTGAAGAAGTTCATGGCCGACGCGCGCACGACCGCTCCCGTGACCGACAACAAGGCGTCGTTCAACAACTTCGGCGGGGCGACCAACTACCCGCGCATCGACCACATCTTCAGCTCGGGCTTCACGCCCCTGCGCTTCGCCACCGTCGACCAGCGTTACGAGAAGGTCCCCTACATTTCGGACCACTATCCCATCGCGGCCGTGTTAGAGTTCAAGTAATCCTGCAACCAAAGCTCAAAACCGATTGAAATGAAACGATTTATCTATATGCTGGCCGCTTTCGCCCTTATGGGGGCCGTCTCCTGCCAGCCGGACGAGGAAGTGGCGGTCCACGCCTCGTTCACCACCGACAAGGAGTCCTACGACGTGGGCGACCCGGTGGTGCTCACCAACACTTCGACGGCCGAAAACGCCCTGATCGCCATCTGCAAATGGGAGCTGGGCAAGGGCGTCGTCTCCTACGAAACCACCCCGGAGAACATCTCCTACGATCAGGCCGGAGAGTATGTCATCAAGCTGACCGTTACCTCCGACCGCGGGGCGAAGAAGTCGTCGTTCGAGAAGACCATTCGGGTCGTGGACAACAACATCCGGCCCGTGGCCGACTTCACGTGGTCGCCCGAGAAGGTCGTGGCGGGCGAACCGGTGCAGTTCACCGACCGTTCGACCGACGAGGACGGCGAGGTGGTGGCCTGGGAGTGGAAATTCGGAACCACGACCTCCGACAAGCAGAATCCCGAATTCACCTTCGCGGCGCAGGGGGCTACGGAGGTCTCGCTGACCGTGACCGACAACAAGAAAGGCAGGAACACCAAGACGGTGACCATCGACGTGGGCCGCGGCGCCATCAGCCTCGACCTGCTCTGGTCGTACCCCTACGACGACACGAAGGACGCCTATGTGTTCGGCACGTCGCCCGCGGTCAGCCCCGACGGCGAGTATGTCTATGTGACTTCGACGGGTTATTCGCTGGTCTGCTTCACGAAGGCCGGCGAGCGTCTCTGGGCCTTCGACATCGGCAAGGACGGTGCGTCGGCCGAGAACAACAGCGGTTCGATCAAGGTGCAGTCGCCGACGCCTTCGGTCGACGAGGACGGCACGGTCTACGCGCTGGCGGGCTTCAACGAGCCGAACAAGGGTGCGGGAGGCAGCGCGTTCTACGCCGTCAGCGGCGGCGCCGGGGGCGGCTCGCAGGTCTGGCATGTGAATACGGGCGTGAACACCAGCTTCCGGTTCCTTTCGCCGGCCGTCACCGAGAAATACCTCTTCATTGTGGCGCGCAACGTGCCTTCGGGGCACCAGAATTTCCAGGTCTACGACAAATCGTCGGGCGACCTGGTGGACGAGCGGCACGTCAACGGCGGTTCCTACGGCGGCGTGCTGCCGCTCAAAAACGGCATGGTGATCGCCGGTACGGGCGGCAGTCACGGCATGCGCGTCTTCTTCCCCGACGGCGCGGGCAAGTGGAAATTCTCCTGCGTGAAGTCGAACGGCCGCGAGCACAACTACGGCGGCAGCGGCAAGGATGCTACGTGCGAGGCGCCGAACGGCACGCAGCCTGCGTCGGGTCCCGGCGGCAAGGTCTACATCCTGTTCCAGAACCAGGGCGTGCGCGCGGACAAGAGTCTGGGCGGGGGTGTCGTCTACTGTTATGATCCGGCAAAGACCGTCTACGGGCAGACGCCCGAACCGGACTGGTACTGTCCCGTCAAGGGCGATTGCGCCCAGTCGGGCATGGGCGTGGCGCTGGGCGAGGACGGCACGGTCTACGCCGCGACGCAGAAGACCGGCAGCGTGGCGGCCCACGTCACGGCCATCTCCGCGCAGGGCGTGAAACGCTGGGAGCACGCCGCCGACGGCGACATCAACGGCGTTCCGGCCGTCGACGATCAGGGTTTCGTCTATTACAACGACCGGACTACGGGCAAACTGGTGAAACTCCGCCCGGAGGACGGCTCGCGCGTGGCGGAGATCAAGCTGGCCGACGAGCTGCGTTCGTCGCCGACGATCTCCTACGACGGCACGATCTACGTCAACGGCATGAAGGACGACAAGCCCACCGTCTTCGCGGTGAAGGGTGCGGCCGAGGGCTGCGCCGCGTCGTGGTCGCAGCAGGGAGGCAACCCATCCAAAACCGAGTATATGTACTGATCCGCTGAAAATCAGGGATGAGCGGGCCGCGTCACACGACGCGGCCCATTTTTTTCGGCCTTCGTGTATGTCGTTTCCGGCAAAATTCCCTCTTTATTATGGAACGGGCGCAGGAACCGGGACGAAAAGAACCTCGAACACAATTCTAAATTTCAGCAGATGATCCGAAAACTATTGGTGCTGTTGCTCTGCCTCACGGCGGCGACGGCGACGGCGAAGAAGCCCAAATCCTCCGCTTCGAAGAAGGCGGAGAGTTCGGCCGAAAAACCGAAGGAAAGCGATTACGACAAACTCTTCAAGGAGAAACATACGGTGGCCGACGGCATGTTCCGCCTGCACGACGTCAAGGGGAAGCTCTATTTCGAGATTCCCGATTCGCTTTTCGGGCGCGAAATGCTGCTCGGATCGACCATTTCGGAGGTTTCGGACAACGCTGCGGCGACGACCGGCTCCAAGTCGGACTATCCGCTGCAGGTGGTTTTCACGCGCAACGACCGTTCGGTCCAACTGCGTACGGTCAACTGCGAGAACATCACCGACGAGACGGGGGCTTCCCGCGCGCTGGCTGAGGCGGTGAAGCGGAACACGGCCGATCCCATCCTGCGCAATTACAAGATCGAGGCCTGGAACCGGGACAGCACGGCCGTGGTGGTCAACGTCACGGACCTGTTCGTGGCCGACGTGGAGGAGATGTCGCCCTTCTCGAAGTACGGACTTTATACGGCTTTCGAGCTGAAGAAGACCTTTCAGAAGGAGCGTTCGATGCTGGGCGAAATCAAGGCTTTCAGCGACAATGTGGTGGTGCGCAGTACGTTGAGCTATATTTTCACGCTCACCCGCGGCCGCACGACGCTGGTCAAGGACCAGCCGCTGACGGCCGTGATGACCCGTTCGCTGGTGTTGCTGCCCCGCGAGCCTTACCGTCCGCGCATCACCGACAGCCGCATGTCGGTGTTCCCGACCGGCAAGGTGCTTTTCAGCGAGCGCGAGCAGCGTGCCAAGGTGATCTACTACGCCCACCGCTGGCGGCTGGAGCCGTCGGACATGGATGCCTGGAAGCGCGGCGAGCGGGTCGCGCCGAAGAAACAGATCGTTTTCTACGTCGACGACGGATTCCCGGAGATGTGGAAAAAGCATATTTTCGAGGCCGTCGACCAGTGGAACGAGCCTTTCGGGCGCATCGGATTTAAAAACGCCATCGCCGCAAAGCCCTATCCGAAGGACGATCCCGAATTTGATCCCGACAACATCAAGTATTCGTGCATTCGCTACGCGCCGATCGCCATCGCCAACGCCATGGGGCCTTCGTGGGTCGATCCGCGCAGCGGCGAGATACTCAACGCTTCGGTTTATGTCTACCACGACGTGATGAAACTGCTGAACAACTGGCTGTTCGTCCAGACGGCGCAGGCCGACGAGCGCGTGCGCGCCGTGACGATTCCCGAGGAGGTGATCGGCGACGGACTGCGCTACGTCGTGGCCCACGAGGTCGGCCATTGCCTGGGTTACATGCACAACATGAGCGCCTCGGCGGTGATTCCTGTCGATTCGCTCCGCTCGCCGTCGTTCACGCAGAAGTACGGCACGACCACCTCGATCATGGACTACGCTCGCTTCAACTACGTGGCCCGGCCCGGGGATAGGGAGCGCGGCGTGAAGCTCACCCCGCCGCGTTTCGGCCTCTACGACTACTATGCCGTGAAATGGCTCTACACGCCCGTGCCCGACGCTGCGACGGCTGCCGACGAATATGCCGTCACTTCGAAATGGATAACCGGGGCCGCCGCCGATTCGGTCTACCGTTTCGGCAAGCAGCAGTTCAGCCGCTCGATCGATCCCCGTTCGCAGTCGGAGGATCTGGGCGACGACGCCGTGAAGGCCTCGGGCTACGGCATCGCCAATCTGAAATACATTCTCGGCAACATGAACGCCTGGATCAGCGCCCAGGACCCCGATTTCTCCCAGCGGCGCACCCTCTACGACGAGGTGCTCACGCAGTATATCCGCTACCTGAACCACGTGCTGGCCAACGTCGGCGGCATCTACTTCGCCGAGAAGATGGAGGGCGACCCCGTGGAAGCCTACCGCAGCGTGCCGCGCGAACGCCAGCGCGAAGCCCTGCTGTTCTGTCTCGCGCAGCTCAAGGACATGAAGTGGCTGGACAACGCCGAGCTGATCCGCGACATGCCGCTGATGGGTTCGCCCGCCGAGTCGATCATGGCTTCGCTGGTGTCGGTCGTCGTGGCCGCCCCGGCGCGTGTGGCTTTGAGCGCCGCGCTGGCCGAAAAGGAGGCCTACACGCCCGAGGAGTGCCGCAGGGATGTCTATGAATTCGTGTGGGCTTCGACGCTGAAGGGCCGCACGCCCGATGCGCTGGAGATGATGCTCCAGCGCGAATACGTCCGCAGTCTCAGCCTTTCGGCCGGGCTGAAATACACCGGGACGGGGGCGCGGGAGGAGAAGAAGCTGGTCTCCGACGAGGGACTGATGCCCGTTCCCGCCTTCCTTGGGGAGCATGCGGCCCGCACCGCGGCGCTCACCGCCTGCGGGGAACGCTGCGGCCACGACCCCTTCGAAACCTTCTCCGCCGCGCACCGCGTCGACACCGCGCCGCTGCTGGGCTACGGCTCTCCGCGCCTGAACTACTACGACCCGCGCAACACCGAGGCCGGGGATTATGCCGCGCTGCTCAAACTGCGTGCGATGCTCCGCACGAAGAGCGTTTCGGCGACGGGCGAAGCGCGCCTGCATTACGAGTTGTTGCTGCGCAACATCGAGAAAGCGTTGAAAAAATAAATCTTCCGGACCATGATGAAACTGTTTAAAATAGCTTTCCTTCCGCTGCTGGCGGGAATCTTGCTGCTGCCGGCGGCGTCTCGGCCCGTCCGGGCGGCCGGTTCGGCCGCCGTGGAAGCCGGAGCCGGGGACAGGAAGCGCGACAAGAAAAAGAAGCAGGAGGCCGATACCGCCGCCAAGGCGACTCCCTACGAGAAACTGTTCAAGGACAAGCGGGTGGAGACTGTCCGCGGCGGCGGGCTGACCCTGCACCTGACTGCGGACAAACTCTACCTCGAACTCCCCGATTCGCTGCTCGGCCGGGGGCTGATGATCACCACGACGATCGAGTGGACGGGCGATCCCGGCGACGGACTGGCCCACCAGCAGCCCGTGCCGCCCTACATGGTCGAGTTCGGCCGCGGGAAGAGCGACACGCTCCTCTGCATGCGGGAGTTCGCTCCGGTGGTGATCGTCGACGGCAGCCCGGCGATGCGTGAGGCCGTCGGGCGGAGCAACATCGGTCCGATCGTGGCCTCGTATGCCGTGAAGGCCCGCACGCCCGACGGGAAATCGTCCGTCGTCGACGTCACGGCGCTTTTCGTCGGGGACGTCAAACGCCTGCGTCCGATCGACCCCGAGGGCGGCAACACCTACGGCGGCTGGATGACGGCCAAGGCCGATTACAAGAAGGACCGTTCGATGCTGACCGGCGTGACGGGCGGAAAAGGGTGCGTTTCGGTGGTGGGAGAGCTTTCCTACGGCACGACGGTCAGCTTCCTCGGCCTGCTCGACCTGTGGAAAGACAAGCCCCAGTCGATCGTCGCCCGCCGCACGCTCCGCGTGCTGGGCGATCCCGAACGGCGGATGCGGCTCTGCGACCAGCGGCTCGGGCTGGCGGCCAAGGCGTTCAAACGCTTCTCGGACCGGGAGCAGGAGGCCAAAACCGATTATTACGCCTGCCGCCGTTCGATCCTCGACAGCGCGGGGAAGGTGCGTCCCGTGGTGTTTTACGTCGACACGGCTTTCGACGCTTCGGCCTATGCCGCCGTCGAGCGGGGGCTTCTGCTGTGGAACGATGCCTTCGCGAAGATCGGCTGCAAGGATGTCGTGCGGGTAGAGCCTTTTCCGGCTGATCCGGCTTTCAACGACAACAGCCTCTATAACAACTGCGTGCGGCGCACGGGAACCTCCAATTCGGAACTCTACACCGCCTCGTGGGTCGATCCGCGCAGCGGTGAAATCCTCGGGACCGACATCTTCGTGCCCTTCAATTTCACGGCCGCCATTCAGAAGAAGCTGCTCCTGACGTTGTCGGCCGCCGACCCCGAGGCGCGCACCACGCAGCCTTCGGCGCGTCAGATTGCCGACGCCCTGACGGCCATGGTGGCCCGCCGTGCGGCCTCGGCTTTCGGCGTGATGCCCAACTACGCCGCCTCGTCGGCCTATCCGACCGACTCGCTCCGTTCGCCGTCGTTTACGCGGGAAAACGGCCTGGCGGCGTCGATCACCGACGACGTGTTCTACAACATCGTCGCGCAGCCGGGCGACAGGGAGCGCGGTGTGAAGCTCGTGGCCGATGCGCTGGGTCCTTACGATTATCTGGCCGTCGAGTGGCTCTACAAGCCCGTTCCGGGGGCTGTGACGCCGCACGACGAGGTTCCGGAGCTGCGCCGCCTGCTCGCCTCGAAGGAGGGTGATTCCCGCTGTTTCTTCGCGCAGTACGCCTCCGGGACTTACGATCCCCGCGTGGGGGCCGGAGACCTGGGCGACGACCTGTTCCGGAGCGTGGCGCTGCAATCGGCCAATCTGAAATATGTCGCCGAGCACGGCGACGGGTGGCTTTCGGGCCGCGACGGCGACTACAAGTTCCGCGAGGAGCTGCTCACGGAGATGGTTCTGCGCGTCAACTCCCTCGCCTTGCAGCTGATGCGCTACATCGGGGGCGTCTATATGAATCCGGTCTACGAGGGAACGGCCCGGCCCGCCTGCACGGCCGTGCCGCGCGAAGTGCAGCGACGCGCCCTGCGCGAGGCGCTCGCCCTGACCGCCGACCTCGGCTGGATCGACCGGCAGGGGGTGTCGAAGAACGTTTACAACCGCGTGCAGGCATGCGAATACCTCCAGCGCCGGATTGCGCGCACGCTTCTTGAAAAGCTCGGAACGCTGGACCTCGCGGCTTCGAAGGCTGACGATCCTTATACGGCCGACCTCATGGCGAAGGACCTCGTGGCGTGGTTCGAGGAGCGGCTCCGTTCGCGCGAACCGCTGACGGACCATGTCCGTAATCTGCAACAGTCGCTGCTCAAATCGACCGTCGCCGCGGCCAACGTCAAAGATAAGCCTTCGTCGGGTTCGGGAAGCGCCTTCGCGCTGTTTGACGGGGCCGGTTCGCTGTCCGACGGCGGCGATCTGTTCCCGGCGGCTGACGCCGGGACGCTTCCGGACATGCCGGCGGAGCGCCGGGCCGACGATTTCACGCCGTTGGGCGCCGGCGAGGTGCAGGGCGCCGCCTACGGCTACCGGACGCCGCGGGTGATTCCCGCCTTCCGGGAGCATCTGTTCTACGGACTGCTGCTCGACATGAAGGCGATGTACCGGCGGGGCGCTGCGTCGGCTCCCTTGGCCGATACGCGCAGTTTCTGCCGCTACATGGCCGATCGGATCGACCGGGAGCTGGCGGTCGAATGACGCTGACAAACAGGCAGGCTGCAACCGAAAGGTTGCAGCCTGCCTGTTTGTGCCCGGGGCGATCAGCGCGTTTGGTCGAGGATTACGGTCTGTCCGGATAGTCTGCTTCGCTCGGCTTCGAAGCATATCCGGTGGCTTTCGACCGATTTTCCGATTGATGTGCGGAAGCGGTGCTCCCTGCGGCTGATCGTGTCGACGAAATCCTCGACCAGATTTAGGTCGGCTCCGGCGTGGAATGGCTTGCCGAGTATGCCGGAGAAATCGTATACCTGCTCTTCCCCGCCCCGGAATCGGCGCACGCGCAGGATGCGTTCGTCACCGTCGATTTCGCCGTGAGTCAGCCGTATGTGTGTCTCTCGCTGGTCGCCGAGGGTGAAGGCATCCATCGAGAAGGAGATCGTGACGTCGTTTTCCATTTCCATGGATACGATCTGGTGGTCCACCACGTCGTTGTCGCAGCGGAACACGCATCGGCCGTAATCGCCCGTGCGCAACTGTCGGAGTATGACCTCGTCGAGCGTCGCGCCTTCCGGGACGTCGAAATTCGAAATCCAGTCGCGCCGGTTATAGTAGAGGTCCACTGCCGAGTAGGGGCACTCCTTTTCCAGCGGGCAGTCGATGCACCGGGGCGTGCTTCCCTTCGGGGCGTTTTCGGCCCGGAACCAGCGCAGGGACCCGAACGACGATAGTTTGCGGCAGCGCGCCTCGGTGAGCCACAGCAGGAAGTCGATGTCGTGGCAGCATTTCGAAATCAGCATCGGGTTGGTGATCTCCTCGCGGCGCCACATGCCGCGGACGAATCCGTGTGTGGTTCGGTCGAGCCCCACGGCTGCGAGGTGGCTGATTGATATGATCTCTCCCAGCTGGCCCGAGTCGACGATCTCCTTGATCTTGATGAAATAGGGATGGTATCGCAGGACGTGGCAGACGCCGACGATGACCCCTTTGCGCCGCGCCGCTTCGGCGATGCGGCAGCATTCGGGCAGCGACTGCGCGATCGGTTTTTCGAGCAGGACGTTGTAACCCGCCTCGATGGCCTTCATGCAAGGCTCGAAGTGCATGTTCTCGGGCGTTCCGATCAGGATGGCGTCGGCCGGGACGGGGTTTTCGAAAAAGCGTTCGTAGTCGGCGAAGCACTCTTCGGGCTTCAGTCCGAATTTGGAGGCGACTGCGTGGCGGCGGATGTCGTTGAGCTCCGCTACGCCGACCAGTTTCATCCGGTCGGGATTCCGGATCGCGTATTCGAGGTATTTGTTGGTACGGTTGCCCGCCCCGATGGCTACGATCGTGACGGGCTTCGTTTCGCTTGTTCGCTCCATATGTCTTCTGCTATTCCGTCGTTTCCGTCATTTCCGTCGTTTGTTCCTCTTCGGCGGCGTGCTTGCGCTCGGTCCGCTCCGCGAGTTTGATGCTCAATTCATACAGCCCGTATAGCGGCAGGATCACCAGAATGAGGCTGAATATGTCGGGCGGGGTTATGATTGCCGCGACGACGAGCAGTATGACGAACGCATGGCGTCGGTATTTGCGGAGGAATCCGGCCGAAACCAGCCCCATGCGGGTCAGGAAGTAGATCAGCAGCGGCAGTTCGAACATGAAGGCGCAGGCTATCGAGACGATGATGACGGTGGTCAGGTAGTCGCTGATGTCGAACATGTTGGTGATGAACTCGCTGGCCTGGTAGTTGGCGAAGAAGTTGATCGACAGCGGCGCCATGACGAAATAACCGAACAGCAGCCCTCCGAAGAAACAGAGCGACACCCAGAATACGAACAGGTGGGTTCCCTGAATCTCCTTCGGCGTGAGCGCCGGGCGCACGAAGCGCCAGAACTCCCACAGCGTGTAGGGCATGGCCATTGCCAGTCCCGTCAGGAGCGAGATCTTCATGTGGAGGTTGAACTGCCCGGACAGCGAAGTGTTGATGATCGAGAAACGGTCGTTGGCGATGCGGAAGGTCTCCGGATCGGTGTCGAACGACGTGCCGAGCACGCTGTTGAGCCATTCGGCCATATGCGCCCACTGGGCGCCCACCCATGTCAGCATGCGGTTGGTGGGGAAGTCCGGGCTTTGTGGCCCGAACAGCACCGTGTCGATAATGAAACTCTTGCAGAAGAAGGCCACCAGTCCGATGACTCCGATTGCCATCACCCCTCGCACCAGATGCGGGCGCAGGGCGTCGATGTGCTCGAAAAAAGTCATCTCCGTCGACTCCGGATCCTTTTTTTTCATGTTCATTTGTTTGCCGCCGCGGAACAGGTGTGATTACTCGGTCTTTCCGGAGTCGGATTTGTCTCCGGGTTTGTTGTCTTCGGCCGTATAGTCTTTGTTGACGGCATCCTTGAATTCTTTGACGCCGCGGCCCAGTCCGCGCATCAGTTCGGGGATTTTCTTGCCTCCGAAGAGCAGGATGACTACCAATACGATTACGATGATCTGCCCGTAACCGATTGCACAAGGGATAAGCATGGTTTTTTCTTTTAGGTTTTTATTCTGAACTCGGCGGCGCGGAGGCTGCGCTCCGGCCTATTTTTTGCAAATATAACACAATTTTTGCGATATTCGGGCCTGCTGTTCGCAAAAACCCGCCCGAATTTCGGGCGGGTTCGCTTTCAGAGGGTCAGGGCTATTTTTTGGTCTTCGCCGCGGG
>OLGI01000841.1_pt1 | contig 29910 bp, 20 predicted proteins | sample 1605221 | NCBI WGS metagenome assembly OLGI01 (sample SAMEA3888915, study PRJEB22519) | human gut metagenome | biome: human gut; feature: human-associated habitat; material: faeces | place: Denmark | collected 2010 | reverse complement strand
CCAACCGGCATAATCATGAACTCCTGTACATCGATGGTGTTTGCCGCATGCGCGCCGCCGTTTAAAATGTTCATCATCGGAACCGGAAGACGGTTTCCAGATACACCGCCGAGGAAACGGTACAGAGGGAGACCATACGCATTGGCTGCTGCCCGTGCGTTCGCGATCGAAACCGCCAGGATCGCATTCGCGCCCAGCTTGGATTTATCCTTGGTTCCGTCCGCCTCGATCATCGCTTTATCAACCGCATAGACGTCCGCCGGATCCATGCCCCTTAACACCTCTGCAATCACGGTATTCACATTCTGAACTGCTTTCTGTACGCCCTTTCCGCCGAAACGCGACTTGTCGCCGTCGCGCAGCTCCAGAGCCTCAAATTCACCTGTCGATGCACCGCTCGGTGCCGCGCCGCGTCCCATGCTTCCGTCTGATAGATAAACTTCCGCCTCCACTGTTGGATTTCCTCTCGAATCAACAATCTCCCGTCCAATCACCTTTTCAATTTCCAGATGTTTCATAGCTTGTCCCTTTCCGCCGCGTGGGCTTATGTGATTTCTATTTTTGTCTAACCCGAAATCAGGAAACTTTCTGCTTTTTATTATCGGCGTTTTTCTGTTTTCTATTCATAGTCTCCACGGGGCTTCTCTGCCCCACGTCCGGCAGGGCAACCGTGTCCACGCTTCTTTCTTTCACATTCATAATCAGCATCTGCAGGCGGTTTTCCAGATTGGCAAAGCTCACATCCGGATCGTAGTCAAGCGGCAGGATCTGGGCGTCCGGGTACATTTCCCGCATTTTTTTACGATGCCGCGTCCTACCACATGGTTTGGCAGACAGCCAAATGGCTGTAAAATCACAAATGCCCGGCAGCCGTGCGCCGCATGGTGCAGGATCTCACCCGGAATCAGCACGCCCTCGCCCGCATCAAAGGTGTGCGGGATGATCGGGTCACTTTCCTTTACCAGTTCCGGCAGGCGGCAGACAGGCGTATAGAGCGGATGCTGTTTCGCTATCCGATCCGCTGCCGCGTGCGCAACGTCAAATACCCGGTTCGCCACATGGTACCAGTTTTTCTTGACAAACGGCTTTTTCAGATGATACGTCCGAATCTGCTCATCCTGGCAGAAATACGTTTTCCGGATAACATCCGTCATCCGCGCCTCGATAATCTCAAATCCATTTTTCTCCAGGTAGCGCTCAATCTCATGATTCGCGCCCGGATGGAAATTGAGGAGATACTCGCCGACGATCAGGACGCGCGGGCGCGGCTGGCTCCGGTCATATTCGATCGCATTCATCCGCTGGATCGCCTTTTTAAAGCCTCGCAGAGCGCCTGAAAGCCCATGCTGCTCCAGACCATCCACGACGAAATCCAGCGCCTCGTCAAATGCCTGATCGCTGCTTCCGGAAACCTTCTCATACGGACGGATCTTGCGAAGCAGCTCTTCCAGAATATCGATCATCGGAAGCGATCCCGCCAGACGGATCGCCGACATAAGGTTCATCCGGAAGCCCGGATGCAGATCATGATAATCGACGTCATCGTTCGTCAGAATCGCCACCTCCGGGTAGCCGGCGTCGTCAAGCGCCTTGCGAAGCAGCGCACTGTAATGGGTCAGGCGGCAGTCACCGATGTACTTTCCCATACCGATCGCCGTCTCAGATGGCACATACTGACCACTCCGAAGTGCTGCCAGCGCCTCGCCGATGACAATCTGCGCCGGGAAACAGATATCGTTGTGAACATACTGCTTTCCGAGGCGGATCGCCTCTTCCCTGCCGACCGCCAGCGGAACTGCCCGGATTCCCTGTGTCTTCAACGCCGCCGACATAATCCGGCAGAACGCGTGGGAGGTGTTCGGGACCAGAACCGTGCGCTTCTTGCGGTCTTCCACCTCAAATTTAACCGGATATGGATCCGAAAGTTCGTGAACCTGCCAGGATTTTTGAATGTCTGGTCCCAGCGCAGCCGTCCCGCATTCATTTCCGCCGCCCGCATTCTCCTGCCGGCTTGTTCCAGGCTGGTTTTGCAGCCTCTCCGCCATCTCCCGCTTCTTCCGCCGCATGTTGATCGTCTCCAGGAAGGAACGCACCCGGATCCGCAGCGGTCCCTGTACCTCGCTCTCGTCAAGTTTCAGGATCAGCGGTGATTTTCCGGAGATTTCCCGCATCATACGCTGGATCTCATCCGACAAATATGCGTCATGCCCGCATCCAAAGCTTACAAACTGGACATATTCCAGATTCTGGCTCTGTGCCGCCAGAACCGCGGACGCCAGCATCCGCGCGTGGTAATTGTTTACGACATCCAGACGGCTGTGGCTTAAATCCACATTTTCAATGCCCGGAACAGAATCTGCCGTCAGAACCGGAACGCCGAACTCGGTCAAAAGCTCCGGCAGGCTGTGGTTGACAAGCGCATCATTCTGATACGGTCTTGACGCCAGCACCACCGCATAGCGCCCCTCTTTTTCCACCTCTTCCAGAACCTTCGCTCCCGCCTCTTTCAGGCGGCTCCGGAACTGCCGCATCGCATCATTTCCTGCAAGAACCGCCTTTTTCGTTTCCGACGGCTGGATGGAAAATGTCTGTTCCATATATGTAATAAGCTGACGTTCTTTATCTTCCTCCCTGTACCAGTAAAATAACGGTGCATCAAACGGAATGCCCCACTGTTTCTCCGGAGAATCCGAGTTGAGGATCACAAGCGGATATCCTTTCACGACTGCACACATGGACTCGCTCGTTGATTCCGTATTTTCCGATCCGATCGCCGCAATCGACGGCATAAAAATACGATCCACTTTCTTCTTTACCAGATCGCGGATATGCCCGTGCACCAGTTTTGCCGGAAAGCAGACGGTATCTGAAGTTACCGCGCTTAAGCCTTCCTCAAACATCTTGTGCGTGCTCGGGGATGAAATCTGAATTTCAAAGCCCAGAGAACGCCAGAACGTCGTCCAGAACGGCATCGTATCCCAGAAAGCAAGGACGCGCGGCAGACCGATGGTTATATTTCGCCGCACAGTATCAGACACAGCATTCGGCACAAAACCAGTCTTAGCGCCTGCCCGCTCTGAATGACTTTTTGCAGACGATGCGTCCCCCTCTTCCGCTTGATCCAGATAATCTGCAAACAGGAGTTCTTCTCGCAATTTATATAGATTTGGCACTTTATTCCGGTTTTCGGACGCTATTTTCAGTCGCTCGCGCACCTTCACATCCTTCGGATCGCCAAGAATCTCGCCCCGCTCACAACGGTTGTTCGTGATCCATGAGGTTCCATTCGAAAACCGCACCACCGCACGCTGACAATGGTTCATACAGAACGGACACGGCACGTTCGCCTCCTGCTGCCAGGTCAGGGACTCCATTTGATCCAAACTGGTAAAATGCGGCTGTTTCCGGCTCTGTGCTTCTTCCTTCGCTAAAAGCGCCGCACCGATCGCCCCCATAATGCCCGGATACGGCGCCCGGATCACCGGGCGGCCGACATACTGTTCCAGCGCACAGAGAACCGCATCATTTTCAAACGTTCCGCCCTGTACGACAATCCTCTTTCCCAGAGAATCCAGGTTCGACACACGGATAACCTTTGTAAATACATTTTCAATGATCGAACGGCACAGCCCCGCCATGATGTCCTCCGGCAGCTTTCCATTTCTCTGCTCCGTCACGATACTGCTCGTCATAAAGACGGTACAGCGGCTTCCGAGCGCAGCCGGATGCTGCGAAGAAAATGCCTTTTCAGCAATCTCCCGCGCCGGAATATGCAGGGAGGATGCAAAATTTTCCAAAAACGACCCACAGCCGGATGAGCAGGCTTCATTCACGACAATATTTGTGATAACGCCATTGTCCAGCCAGATTGCCTTCATATCCTGACCACCGATGTCCAGAAGAAACGTCGCATCCGGCGTGTATTTTGCCGCCGCACGCGCATGTGCCACCGTCTCAACCGCGTGTGTCTCGGCCGAAAATGCGCGTGAAAACAGCATTTCTCCATAACCGGTCGTCCCGGCTGCCAAAATCTCCAGCCGCACGCCGTGGGACGCATACTTTTCCCGCATCGCAATCAGTGCTTTCTTTGCCACCGTCAGCGGATCGCCTTGATTCGGCGCATAAAAGGAATCCAGAAGTTCCTCATTCTCATCTAACAGGACAAATTTTGTCGTCGTACTGCCCGAATCAATACCCAGATATGCCCGCAGCGTACTGCCCGACTGCGAATATACCGTTTTTCGTTCCAGGCGTCTGTGTCTCTCCTGAAATTCCTTCTGCGCCGCCTGGTCGGCAAAAAATGGACGGGAACGGAACGTGCCCTCCGCCATCTCATCGCCATTTCCGGCTTCACTTTGTTTCTTTGCTTCCTCGCGCGCCGCACGCACCTTCTCGATCCGATCTAACAGTCCGTCTGCCGTGGCGAGCGCCTCTTCCTTCGAAAAAAGCTTCACTGCCGCACGCGCCGCACCGCAGGCAATCAGAAGTTCCGGCCGGTCTGGACTTAAAATTTCCTCCGGACGAAGGTCCAGACGTTCAGCAAACACGCGCACCAGCGTCCGGTTAAAGGTCAGCGGACCGCCCTCAAAGACAACCGGCTTCTCGATCGAAAGTCCCTGTGCCAGACCGCCGATCGTCTGTTTGGCAATCGCATGGAAGGAGGAAAGCGCCAAATCTGATTTTTTAACCCCCTGATTTAAAAGAGGCTGGATGTCGGTCTTGGCGTACACGCCGCACCGTCCGGATATATCATATACGGTTGTTCCCTGTGCCGCCAGCGCGTCAAATTCCTCAACCGGTGTCTTAAGAAGAGAAGCAATCTCATCCACAAACGCACCTGTACCGCCAGCACAGCTTCCGTTCATCCGCATATCTGCGACCTGCAGCTCGCCCGTCCGTTTATCCCTCTGGAAAAAGATAATCTTCGCATCCTGTCCACCCAGCTCGATCGCCGTTCCGATTTCCCCGTACATGGCTTTCAAGGCGATCGAGTTCGCCACTACCTCCTGTACATAAGGGATCTCCAGCTCTTCCGAGAGGTGCTTTGCGCCCGAACCGGTCATCGCCGTCAGAAATGACCGCCCCGCAAGCGTCTCTTTCACCAATTTTACAGCTCTCGACACACTCTGAAGCTGATCCGAGTGATGGCGTGTATAGTCCGAAAACAGGACTTTCCCCGTTGCCACCTCCATCACTGCCACCTTCGTCGTCGTTGAGCCAACGTCAATTCCGACGAGAATCTGTTCCTGTCCGTTTTGTCCCTTCTGTTCCATTCTGTATCTTCTAACTCCTTTATCCCAGATGTCTGCAAACTTGTGCGGTCATTCTATCCGACACAAGCATCCTGCGCCCTGTCATCTCTTTTCTCTTCATCTTAACAACTTCTTAGCATCCGTCAAAACATGAAGAAGAGGCATACGGTTTTTCCCCGCACACCTCTTTACCGTATGGATCTGTACGCATCTGCCTGTTAGCGCATCAGCCCTGCGTAGAGCTCCGTCGGCACATACGCCTCCACGTAAATGCCATCCTCCCGGTACTCTTCTTTTAAAAGCTGACCGTATTTGCGGATCGTCTGGATGCGTCCGGCTTCCTGGTAGGAAAATACCTTTTCCAGATAAATCTTTCGGTTTCGCAGAATCATTTCCAGAATATCCTTCAGCTCGTCCAGCCCCGCGCCCGTCTTCGCGGAAATCTGCACCTGATAATCAGAATGCAGATCTTTCAGCGTCTCCGGCTGTTCCACCTGATCCATCTTGTTAAAGACTGTTACCACCGTCTTATCGCCGATCTTCAGCTGACGCAATGTATCATATACGACATACATCTGCGTGTCCATCTGCAGGTTCGACGCATCGACCACATGGAGGACAATATCGCTATAACGTGCCTCCTCCAGCGTACTCTTGAACGCCTCGATCAGATGGTGCGGCAGTTTGCGGATGAATCCGACCGTATCTGTCAGCAGGATCTCCTGTCCGCTCGCCAGCTTTAATCCACGCGTCGTCGGATCCAGCGTCGCAAACAGTTTATCCTGTGCCAGAATTCCTGCACCCGTCAGGGTGTTTAAAAGCGTTGACTTACCGGCATTCGTGTAGCCGACGATCGCCGCCGACAGCGTATATTTCCGGTCGCGCTGTTTTCTCGTCACCTCGCGGTGGCGTTTGACATCTTCCAGTTCCGACTTTAGCTGCCCGATCCGCTCATGAATCAGACGGCGGTCCATCTCCAGTTTCTTTTCACCCGGTCCTCTCGTACCGATACCGCCGCCCAGACGGGACAGGGAACTGCGCAGTCCGACCAGGCGCGCTGCGCGGTAACGCAGCTGTGCCAGCTCAACCTGGATTTTTCCCTCGCTCGTCGTCGCATGCGCCGCGAAAATATCGAGAATGACCATCGTCCGGTCCATTACCTTCGTATCCAGCGCCGATTCCAGATTGCGAAGCTGTGCCGGGGACAGTTCATCGTCGCAGATCACGCCGGTTGCGCCCATTTCCCAGACCATCTCCCGCAGTTCCCCGATCTTTCCACTGCCCAGATAGGTGCCTGGATGAATCTTCTCCCGGTTCTGCACCAGACGTCCGATCGCCGTCGCCCCGGCGGTATCCGCCAATTCCTCCAGCTCATCCAGGGACGCCTCCGTATCATCTTCATCAGAGGTGCTGACCGCCACCAGAATGACGCGCTCCTCCAGTTCTTTCATATCGAACAATTCTGCCATATTACCTCCAATATTTACCGGCTTTCCAGAAAACGGATTTCCTTCTGTACCTCCGGTGTGTCCGCACCGGCTGCCTGGCACTCCTTAAACTGTTCCAGCGCCTTCGCAAAATCGCCCTCTTTCTCATAGAGAACCGCAATATTCTGCCGGATTACCAGCGCCGTCTCATTGTCCGCCAGCGAAAGCGCCTCCTCATAATGGGACATCGCGCTCTCATAATCGCCAGCCTCCATTTCACTGATCGCAAGCTGATTATAAATCTCCGGTCCCGACACGCCGCGCTCGATCGCCTGATTGCAGTACTGGGCTGCGAGCTCACTATCCCCGGCATCCCGCGCCGCCGACGCAAGCGCCGTAAACGCCAGACTCACACCCGGAGCCGCGGCGCTGCTCTTTTTGCTGTTCTTCGCCTTTTCCTCCGCTGCCGCAAAATCCTTTTCGGCATCCTCCGCCTGTCCGGCTGCTGCCTCCGAAGCCGCTTTATAATAGAGGTATTCCGCTTTTCCTCCATCCACCTCCGCCAGAATTCCATAGGTCTGCGCTGCCGCCTTATAATCCGCCAGTTTGTATTCTGCCTCGCCGCGGTATTTTAAAACATCCAGCTCAAAAGAATTGACGATCCCATCGCTCTCATCCAGCGCTTTTCCAAACGAATCAATCGCATCCTGATAATTACCTGCATTTAACTGCTCGATTCCGGTCATACGCGCTTCTTTCGCTTCCTTCGATTCAGCGCCGCAGCCGGAAAGGATGCCCAGTGAAAGCACCGCTGCTGCCAGAAAAAGACTTATTTTTCCTCGTTTTAACCTCTTTATCTGCTTCATTTTTTACCAAACCTTTTTATTAATTCTTTCCCGTACTTCCGATCCCGCCGCGATCTTTATTGTCAAGCTTCTCCGTCTCCTCAAATACGATCTTCGGCTGATGCTCCATGATGCGGAACTGGCAGATGCGGTCATTGACATGGATCACTGTATCACGCAGCGCATATGCCGGAAAATGCCACTGATCGTTGTCCCCGCAGTAGCTCTCATCGATCACACCCATATGATTGGTCTGGATGATGCCGAAATTTTTAAAGGTACTGCTGCGCGGAACTACATGCGCCTCATAGCCCTTCGGCAGCTCCATCGCCACGCCAAGTGGAATCAGGGCAAAATCACCCTTTTTCAGCACCACCTCACGCGCCGCACGCAGGTCGATCCAGTCAGATTTGCCGTCAATGTAGGCGAGTCGGTCAATGGCGTCTGTGAAATATTTGATCTTTATGTTCATGCTGTTCATATCTGTATGAAATCCTTTCTTATGTCACATTTTATCTGGTAATGGCTGCCTTGCAAGTTTGTTTTTCACAAAGCACCTCCCCGAAAAATATTTTTCAACTTTCCAGTTTCTCTATAATACCACACGCGCGCGTTTTCCGAAAGTATTAATTCGTGCAGGCACGGACTTTCGCTCGTTGCGCGCGAAAAATCCCGGCGGCCTGGAAATCCAGAACCGCCGGGAAGGAAATAGGTTGGAGCTACTTCAATATCAGAATATTTTAAATGGATACTTTGCTGAACCAGCCATCAAATTATAAGAGGTTCATGAAAGTAGTCAGTACCATGGAGTTAAAGAAGTCTACGAATAAGCTTCCTACTAACGGTACGATGAAGAATGCACGCGGAGCCGGACCATAGCGCTCTACCAGTGCTCTCATGTTTGCCATTGCGTTCGGGGTTGCGCCCATACCGAAACCACAGAATGCGGTGGTCATTGCAGCTGCCTCGTAATCACGGCCCATGATGTTGAATACAAGGAAGTTTGCATACAGGAACATAACAACCGTCTGAACTAACAGGATAACAATCATCGGAAGTGCCAGAGCTGCTAACTGCCACAGCTTCAGGCTCATCATTGCCATCGCTAAGAACAGGTTCAAGGACAGACCGCCCAGTGCGTCAACTTCTTCCATCGGAAGATCTTTGTGCTGTACATCCCAGATATTACGGATAGCGGCTGCTGCCAGCATCGCACCGATGTAAGTCGGGAATGTAAGACCAATGCTCTTAAAGAACGCGAAAATGAGGGTACCAATACCGATTGAAACTGGAAGGAATACAGCCGCGGTGGTGAATTTCTGACCGTCGATCGGCGATGCTACTTCGTCAACTGCATTGCCTTCCTCGGCTGCGGTTGATTTCAGATGGTGTTTCTCAACACGGGCACGGGCGATAGGACCACCCATTATACTGCCGGATACCAGACCATATGTAGCGGATGCCAAGGCAACTGTAGTTGCACCTACAACTGCGTATTCCTGCTCCAGAAGCGGTCCGAAGGAACCACTCGTTCCGTGACCTCCAACTAACGGCATAGAACCCATACATAAGCCGAGAAGCGGATTCAGACCAAACGCTGCTGCCAGACCGCTGCCGACTGCATCCTGCACGATACAGATACCAACTGCCAGCGCCAGGAACATAAATACCTGAACGCCGCCCTTCTTTAACAGACGGAAGCAGGCGGTAAAACCGACGCTGCAGAAGAAGATCGTCATAAATACGCTCTGTAAGGTTGTATCAAAGGAAAGCTCCAGAACTCCTGTTGCATACAACGCCAGATGAGCGAATGCAAATACGACACCGCCCGCAACCGGAGCCGGTATACAATACTTGCTCAGGAAGGGCAGCTTCTGTACAAGCAATCTTCCCAGACAGTAGACCAGTGCGCCAAGAGCACACGCCTGATACATATCAAGCTCAAGTGTCAACATAAACAATTCCCCCTTTTGTTTTGCTGGCTTCTTTCATTTATGTAGCGATTTGAAAGAGCTGCTTGTTTGTTTGTGTTGACCTCATTTTCCACGTTGGCTACAAAAAGTTACAAGAAAATACAGAAATATGATGTTAAGAATCTGTTAATGTCAGAATTGAATGAATATTGTTAAGAAAACGTTAATATTTCATTTCCTTCTCTGCCTCTTCCGGCAGTTTCCCCTCAAACTTCAGCTCTTCCTCCGCCTCCATGCGGAACTCGTCGATTCGTCCCGGTGCCGGTTCCGGCAGTTCTTTCGTCGATCCGACTCCAAACCGGCGCAAAAATTCCTCCGTCGTCGCAAACAATGCCGGACGTCCCGGCACATCCAAACGCCCTACCTCGTAAACGAGATTGTACTCAATCAGTTTATTGACCGCGTGATCCGATTTAACCCCGCGGATCTTTTCAATCTCAAGCTTCGTGATCGGCTGTTTATAAGCAATGATCGAGAGTGTCTCAAGCACAACATCCGTTAAAATCTGCTTCTTCGGCGTCGCTGCCACCCGGATCAGATTCTCATAATATTCCGCGCGGGTCGCCATCTGCCAGCTGTCCTCCAGCTGCGTGATCTGCATGCCCCGCTTTTCTGCCTCATAACGGCTCTGTAATCGTCTGACCGCCGCTTCCGCGCGCTCTGTATCCGTCCCGAGCGCCGCCGCAAGCTGGCGCAGATCAACCGATTTTCCCATTGTAAAGAGAACCGATTCCACGATGGCTTCCTCGCGTTTTTCATCTAATTCTGGCATACTCTTCTCCTTCCTCCGTCGAAAGTTCCAGCTCTGCCTCGTCTTCCGTTTCATCCACATCCACCGTATCGAGCTGCATCTCATCAAACAATTTTTCCTGCACCAGATGAATCCGTCCCATCTTCATCAGCTCCAGCACTGCCAGAAACGCCACGACTATCTCCAGGCGATCGGATTCCCTCTCCAGCACATCGCTGAATTTAAAATGACGGTGTTCCCGCGCATAAGAAAGCACCGACCTTACCTTCTGCTCCAGGCTGATCGGTTCCCTGCGGATCGTACTGAACCGGCTTCGCACCGGGTCAAGCTTATTGGCATTCCGCTTCATGACCGCGTCAAACACTTTCTGCAGCTTTGCCAGCGTCAGCCCCTCCAGAAGCTTGTCCAGATCCAGCGGTTCTTCATATTTCGCCACCTCCCGGGGAATCGTCGGTTCCTTAAAAAAGAGAAGCTCTGCCTCCTGCTCCCGCTCTTCCAGCTCCTGCGCCATATATTTATACATCTTATATTCCAACAGCCGGCGCACCAGCTCGGCGCGCGGATCTTCCTCGTCTTCTTCCTCTTCTTTTTCCACCTTCGGAAGGAGCATCCGCGATTTGATGTCCAGAAGCGTCGCCGCCATCACCAGAAAATCGCTGACCACATCCAGATCCTCATGATCCATCTGATTAACATATTCCAGATACTGCTCCGTAATCAGGACGATCGGAATATCGTAGATACTTACTTTATTTTTTTCAATCAGATGAAGCAGCAGGTCCAACGGTCCTTCAAAATTATCTAATTTATAGGAAATTTCCATTCTTTCCGAACTCCTTCTTTTAGCCAGCTTTTTCTACAATCATATACCAAATTCCGTATACATCCACCCGTGCCGAAGAGTTATTCCTGCTGCCACCACGTTTTCTTACGGCACTTTCGGTTTCAAAAGTGCCTACCCGTGTACAATAACCAGAATCTCTCTATTGTTTTCCCCGCAACGTCACACAAACCAGCTCTGGCCGGTCATTCAGCCGCACATTGATCGAATGCGTCCCAAGCCCCCGGCTGACGATCATCGTCTTTCCGTCCGCATCAAACCGTCCGGCGCACCATGGCAGGAAAAACTGGTACTGCGGCGTCATCACGCCTCCCAGCCCCGGGATCCGGATGGTTCCGCCGTGAAAATGTCCGCAAAGCGTCAGATCCGCGCCCCATTTCCGGCAGATCTCAAAAAAGAGGGGAGAATGAAATAATAATATCTCATACATTTCATGTCCGGCTTCTCGCTCCTTTTCCGCCAAGTCAGGAGAAAACGATTCTTTCATCTGATGAAAACACGTCTTCTCTGCCGCAGTTCCAACCCGCTCCAAAAGCTCTTCCATCGGCAGCTCCGGCACCGTGAAATGATGCTTATAATATATCTCCCGCAAATTGCACCCAGTCACCCGGATCCACGGATTGATCTCCTCGCTCCGATCCGACAAATAATGAACCCCCAGACGTTTTAATTCCATCTGGAACCGATCATACAAATCTCCGTACACATCCCGCTCCCGCTTCATCCGCTCCTCATGATTTCCGTTCGCATAGTAAACCGGCACAAAGGAGGTCAATTTTTCCAGAAGCGATACCGTGACGGTTAAATCTCCTTTTCCTTTACAGACCATCATATCGCCGCCGATCAGCACCGCATCCGGCTTGAATGCGCGGATCGCTGCCACCAGCGGCTCATTGTCCGTTCCATACACATTATCATGCAGATCCGACAAAAATACGCAGCGAAACGCAGCGCCATCCGGCAGCTTCGGACTCTCTATCTCATACTGGTCGGTCACAAAATGTTTTTTTTCATATTCCGAGCGGAGCAAAAGCCCCACTGTCACGGCTGCCAGTGCCGCCGCACATGCTGTGATTGCGATCATTTTGTTTCCTCCCATGTCCCATTTTCCAATTGGCTGCCGGCTGATTTTTGCTGCTGTCCGCATCACTGCCATCCTTATGCCCTGCAGACCCGAATCATTTCTATCCTGTTTATCATACGGGAAACCGGTGTTTTCGTCAAGACAGGCAAATCCGTTGCTATTTTTTCGACCTCATGATAATATACTTTTAACAACACTGAAATGGCATTCACCTATCGTCAGCCATTTTTCAAAGGGAAATGAGCCGGTTACGGATATTTTCTTAATAACATAAATCAAGCGAGGTTTTCCATGCTTTCTTTTCTCCTGAACTGTAAACGGATTTACAACGATTTCATCAAAGACGAAGTCACGGTGTACGCCGCCCAGGCTTCTTTTTTTATCGTTCTCTCCGCCGCACCTTTTATCATGATTCTGCTGACGCTGATCCAGCTCATCCCCGCCGTCAGCCCGGAGGATCTGATGCACGTGATGACACAGCTTCTTCCCTCCAGCATCCACCCGCTGATTGAATCGGTAATCCAGGACATCCAGACTGTATCCCCGGCCGCCCTGCTCTCGGTTACCACCGTGGCAACCATCTGGTCGGCTGCCCGCGGCATGCTTGGGATCGAGCGCGGCTTAAACCGGATCATCGGCTGCCGCAAGCGCAGAAATTACCTTTTAGGACGTATCATCAACTCTGGCTATACCATCGTTTTTCTCCTGATGTGCATTTTCTCCCTGGTTCTGATGGTGTTCGGTTCCTCCCTGCAGCGCCTGCTATTCCGTTACTTTCCGATGCTGGACAGATTCGTTTCCTGCCTGATTAGTCTCCGGACTTTTCTTGCGCTGGCGCTGCTGACGCTCTTTTTCGTCGCGCTGTACACCTGGCTGCCCTATGAACGGCAGGATATCCGTCTCCAGCTTCCCGGTGCGCTGATTTCCACCGTCGGATGGATCGGATGTTCCTACGGATTTTCCATCTACTTCAACTATTTCGGTAATTATTCTTATATGTACGGCAGCTTGACCGCCGTCGTGATCCTGATGCTGTGGCTGTACGCCTGCATCTGCATCCTGTTTTTCGGGGCGGAAATCAACCAGCACTGGCGCAGATAATCCCCAGCCTCAGGAACACCGGATACAGATAGCTTGCCCCAAACACTCCCAGCTGCTTTGGTCCGGTCACGCAGCCAAGCTCCTGCGCTTTTTTATACGCCACCAGGATGCTTGCACGCGTGACCGACTTTTCTTTCCGGCTGACAAACATCTCGTTGCCCCGGATGGTTTTATTTCATTCTCTTTTGTTTCATCCATTTTTCCCACATCCATTTTGGGATCTTATTTCTTCCGCGTCAATGAAACCACCGTCTCACAATTGGCAGTATGCGGGAACATATCCACGCAGCACACCTTATCCACCTGATATCCTGCCGCCTGGATCGGTTCCAGATCCCTCGCAAGGCTGGTTGGTTTGCAGGACACATAAACCATGTGGCTGACGCCAAAATTCAAAATCTTTCCGATCGCCTTCGGATGGATTCCGTCGCGCGGCGGATCCAGAACGATCAGATCCGGCTTTTCTTCCAGCTCGTCCACCACCTTGAGGACATCCCCCGCCAGAAATTCGCAGTTGCCAAGTCCGTTGCGCGCCGCATTCTCACGGGCTGCCTCGACTGCTTCCCCGACAATCTCCACGCCGACTACTTTCTCCGCCACCGGTGCGAGGATCTGCGCGATCGTGCCGGTGCCGCTGTAAAGGTCAAATACGACTTTTCCCTTCGTCTCACCCACATACTCACGCGTTTTCTCGTACAGCACCTCCGCGCCCAATGAGTTCGTCTGGAAAAAAGAAAACGGCGAGATCTGGAACCGCAGCCCTAAAAGCTCTTCGTAAAAATGCTCGCGTCCGAACAGAATGTCCGTCCCCTCATCTTTTACAGCATCCGCCAATGTATCATTTTTGGTATGCAGAATGCCCGCAAAGCTTCCCTCCATAGGAAGTGCCTGAAGGCGCTCCGTCCATCCCCGTAAAAGTGCTTCCTCGGTTCCCTCAAAGGTATCCGTCTGTGTCGTCGTGATCAGATCGACCAGAATCTCCCCTGTCTTGATCGCACGGCGCACCAGAAGATGGCGCAGATAGCCGGTATGCTGCATTTTTTTATAAAATCCAACTTTCTTTTCCTCAAAATATTCTTTTGTACAGACAAGAATCTTGCAAAAATCCGGATGCACGATATGGCATTCGCCGGTTGTAACCACATCATAAAAACTGCCGCGCTTGTGCATTCCCAGCGACATAGGACCATCCTTGACCTCATCACCGAAGGAAAACTCCATCTTATTCCGGTAGCCCTGCACCAACGGGCTGCCTAAGATGCCCTCAAACTCATATTCCGGACATACCGCATCCAGAAGGGAACGAACCTGTTTTTCCTTGATCGCAAGCTGTTCCTCATACGGAATCGGCTGATAAAGACATCCGCCGCAGATACCAAAATGCGGGCATACATCCTCTGCCGTCTCTAACTTTGAGTGCTCGACAACCTCCAAAAGCATACCCTCGCATCGGCCGCCGCGCTTTTTATTGATACGGAACCGGATCTTCTGTCCCGGAAGCGCATTTTTGACGATCGCTTTCTCTCCATCTATCACAACTACGCCCTTATTTGGAAACTCAATCCGTTCTACAGTTCCTTCGTAAATCTCACCTTTTTTCATTGATAACTATATAGCTCCTTCTCTCAGTGGCTTTTACCGCACTATAATCACCAACTGCAAATGATTTTTCAACTCACAGCTAATTTTCATCTGCGGTTCTAATTCATATCTTTATAGTATACAGGAATTTTTTTCTTTTTCCAAGATATAAAAAATACAAACTTATCTACAAACTTTCCTATGGCATAAAAAATACTGCGTGAAACCGATTTTCCGGTTCCGCGCAGTATTTATTCTGATTCATTGACTAAATTATCACAATCAGTCTTTCTTCTCTTTCTCGTCGCTCTCATCCTCGAAGAAATCGTCGTCGAAATCATCATCGAAATCGTCCTCGAAATCTTCCAGATAATCTGGAGTAAAGAAACGATATACACCGTATGCAATCGCTGCAACTGCTGCTACAATACCGATAATGGCTAAAATCCAGAGAATACAGTTTTTCTGTTTCTCCTCTTCTTCTTTTCTGTGAAGGAATTCATTCAGTTTGGTTGCATTCATGATCTCTTCTACTCTGGAGAGCGCATCTTTGCTCATCATATCAAATTTATTCATACACTCCACATCCTTTCCCGCGTTTTGATCCGCAATTCTTGATTTTATTATACCATCTCTCAGCCGATTTTACTATATTTTTTATTGGATCTGGCGAAAATGTTTTAATACGGCATTACTGTTTTCGCATACGTGTACCGTAACAATACGGCAAACACGGTCTAACATTTCACCAGTTTTGCAAATGAAGCGAACATTTTTTTCACGCCCACGCGGTCAAAATTAACCGTCACCTCAAAATCCTTGCCGCCGTCCGCGATCTTCTGCACCGTTCCCTCGCCAAATTTGAGGTGGCGGACTCGGTCGCCCTCGCCGTAGGAAAGATGGTCGGCCTTCTGGACCGTAAATGCCTTGCCAAATGACGGTGCCGGGCTGGCTGGACGGCTGCTGGAACTATAAGCGCTCTTATATGGATCCAGCGTGCGGCTAGAACCAGCACTTCCGGAACCATTCACACCGCCCCAGCCGCTCATCCGGGCTGCGCCGCGCTCCCAGGCGGCATCGTTCTCTGAAAGAGAGTGTTTTCCAGACATTCCGCCAATCCGCACCCGATCGCCGTCTCCCGCGCCAGATACACCAAAGCTGCCCGTTGTCCAGCCAGAAGTCCCCGAATCTTCAAATCCGCGTCTGCCCCGGCTCATACCAGCAGCCCGTTCAAAGACGGTCGGCTGCTCTTCCTCGTCCAGAAGCTGCGGCGGAATCTCCTCGATGAAGCGGCTGACCTTCGCAAACCGCGTTTCTCCATTGACCATGCGCTGTCTCGCCGCCGTCAGCGTCAGTTCTTTCTCCGCACGGGTGATTCCGACATAGCAGAGACGCCGTTCTTCTTCGATGGCGTCCTTATCATCCGAAAAGATGGACATGCTGCTCGGAAACAGCCCGTCCTCCATGCCGCTTAAATAGACATACGGAAATTCCAGACCTTTTGCGCCGTGCAAAGTCATCAGGACAATCCTGTTTTCGGATTCGTCCAGACTATCTACATCCGCTACCAGCGCAACCTCCTCCAAAAATCCGTCCAGCGTCGGTTCCTCCGCCGTGCTCATATAGCCGGTCGCCTTATTAACCAGCTCTTCCACGTTCTGCAGACGTGTTTCTCCCTCGATCTCGCCTTCCGCCTCCAGATCCTTCTTATATCCCGTCTCTTCCAGAATCGCCTCGATAAGTTCCGGGATCGAAAGGGCCGAAAGCCGCGACCGGAAGTTTTCGATCTGCTCCGTAAACTTCTCGATCTTATCCGCCGCCTTGCCGATCGTCGGCACGCCGCGCACGCGCAGCAGCGCATCATAAAAGCTCATGCCATTGGCAGACGCATAGATCGTCACTTTTCCGATCGAGGTCGCACCGATGCCGCGCTTCGGCACATTGATGACACGCTGAACCGCCAGATCATCGCGCCCATTCGCAATCGTCTTTAAATAGCAGAGAATATCCTTGATTTCCTTGCGCTGATAGAAATTGACGCCACCGACCAGCCGGTACGGAATGCTGTAATAAATACATTTTTCCTCCAGAAGACGCGACTGTGCATTGGTACGGTACAGCACGGCAAAATCCGAATATTCCGCATTTTTCTCTTCTTTCTCACGCTCAATATCACGGATAATGGCGTCTGCCTCCTCGTATGCCGTGTCATACTGACGGAAGCGCACCTTCGGTCCCTCGTCATTCGCCGTCCACAGCGTCTTGTCCTTTCTGCCGCGGTTGTGGCGGATCACCTCATTTGCCGCGTTCAGGATGCTCTGGGTGGAACGGTAGTTCTGCTCCAGCTTGATAACGCGTGCGCCCGGAAATGCTTTCTCAAAACTTAAAATATTTTCGATATTTGCCCCGCGGAATTTGTAGATCGACTGGTCATCATCACCGACCACACAGATATTTCTGTACTTCTTTGCCAGCAGATCGACCAGCTTAAACTGTACAAGGTTCGTGTCCTGGTACTCGTCCACCATGATATACCGGAATTTATCCTGATAATATTCCAGCACATCCGCGTTTGCCTCGAAAAGTTCTACCGTTTTTACCAGCAGATCGTCGAAATCCAGGGCATTATTCTTCTTGAGTTCTTTCTGGTATTCCCGGTAAATCTGAGCAATCTTTTTCTCCCGGAAGTCCGCTCCCGCCTGCTGCTCAAACTCATCCGCCGTGATCCGGTCATTTTTCGCCGCAGAAATACGCGACAGCACCGCCCGCTCCTTAAACTGCTTCGGATCCGCCTGCATTTTCTTAAGCACCTGCTTCATCAGCGTTTTCTGGTCGTCGCCGTCGTAGATAGTAAAATTCGTGTCATATCCCAGACGGTCGATAAACCGGCGCAGAATCCGAACGCAGCTCGAATGGAACGTGCTGACCCAGATCGCCTCCGCGCCTTCCCCCACAATCTTATCCACACGCTCGCGCATCTCCGCCGCCGCTTTATTGGTAAATGTGATCGCCATGATATTCCACGATTCCACGTGCTTTTCCTCAACTAAATACGCAATCCGATGCGTCAGGACGCGCGTCTTTCCCGAACCGGCGCCTGCCAGAACCAGGAGTGGTCCCTCCGTGTGAAAAACCGCCTCCCGCTGCATCGGGTTAAGTGTGTCGTATTTGCTCATATATGTTTCGTTCCCTTCTATGCTCTTATATAATCTATTTTTAATGACAAAAAGTATGTTCGAATACGCTCTAGTATAATCTATTTTCTCTTGGATGTCACGGAATTTTCATTGATTTTAAATTTCTCCTTGCTATCTGGTTTTCAAAACTATATAATATCACATAGAGAGTTCATGACAGCGGAAGCGCCAAAATCGCCTCCCTGTTTCGCAGCTTTCGAATTTCAACGCAGCGAGGTACATACATGAAATCAAACGAAGAACGCCTGCAGGATCTGCTGGCTTATGTTGATAGTCTGACCCGGGTGCATCCGTCGGAGATTCCCGGTATTGATTTATATATGGATCAGGTCACGACCTTCATGGACAGCCACCTGAACACTTCCAAATGGCTGGGCGAGGATAAGATCCTGACCAAAACCATGATCAATAACTATGCCAAAAATAACCTGCTGCCGCCGCCCATCAAAAAACGCTACTCCAAGAATCATCTGCTGATGCTGATTCTGATTTATTATTTTAAAAATGTGATATCCTTTCGGGATATTGAGCAGCTCTTCTCGCCCATCAGCGAGCACCACTTTTCCCATGGTTCCAGCCCGGAATTAGAAGAGCTTTACAACGAAATCTTTTCGCTGGAAAAAGGGCAGCGCAAGCGCTTGCAGGAAGACGTCATGGCAAAATTTGACGCCGCCAGCCAGACATTCAAGGACTATGACTGTGAAGACCGCGAGTATTTACAGCTGTTCGCCTTTATCAGTGAGCTGGCGTTTGATGTCTATCTGAAAAAACAGATGATTGAAATCCTGGCGGAACAGCTCCGGCAGGAGACGCCGGTGAATCCGAAGAAGAAGAAGAAATAGGCAGCACTTCCGCTGTACCGCCACACTCAAAAACAGGCTAAACAACAAAGATTTCAACCCATTGCATCATACACGATAAAAAAGACATTGGAATCACTTCCCCTTGTGGAAATTCTTTCAATGTCTTTTTTCTTTCATTTCTTTTTATCTTTCATTCAACCAGCTGCCAGCTCCTGGGACAATTCCACCCCAAGCCAAATTTGTCCATCTTTGGCAGGTTGGTTTGCCATACCTATGAAAGTACGCGCTTTATCTATCGTGCGTATATTCCTACTTCGTCTTACGCTTCCGTTTTCTCCGCCTCTTCCTGCTCTTTCACACGCGCAAATACCATATCATATCCGTCGCTTCCGTAATTTAAAGAACGGTTGACACGGCTGATCGTCGCTGTCGATGCGCCGGTCTTGTCCGCGATCTCCAGATATGTCTTCTTCTCGCGCAGCATCTTCGCTACTTCATATCTCTGGGAAAATGATAAAAGTTCATTAACTGTGCATACATCCTCGAAAAAGCTATAGCATTCGTCGGTATTTTTCAGTGTCAGAATCGCCTGGAACAGATGATCCACAGCTTCGGTTTTCAGTTTTTTATTCATAATGCAAGGCACCCCTTTTTAATATGTACTCCGAAAATATATTCATTTTTCCGTTTTTCTTATATTAACATATTAAAGTTTTAAAGTCTAGTATCTTGCCTATTTTTATGAATATTTTATTTTTCATCTGTTCACGCAATATACATTTATGCGAATCTGCCAAATCTTCTACAGCATAAACTTCTCCACCACATGAGCCACACCGTCGTCGTTGTTGGAATAGGTAATAAAGTCTGCAGCTTTCCGCACCGGAAGCACCGCATTCTCCATCGCTACGCCTAATCCGGCATACTGAATCATCGTGAGGTCGTTGTAGCCGTCCCCACAGGCAATCATCTGCTCACGCGAAAGCCCGATGTGAGAAAGAAGGCGCTCTAACGACTGTGCTTTATCGATGCCCCTCGGAAGCACCTCCAGGAAAAACGGCTCCGAACGGTAAACGCTGAAATTCTTCCCCATCGCCGCCTTGACGCGCGGCTCGACCATCGCCAGGTAGTCTCCATCCTCCATCATCAGGTATTTCGGTACCGGATACGTGATCGCAGCTTCCATGTCGTCCACCTGTACTAACTCCATGCCGTTGATCCGCGCTTCCAACTTCGCATAGGGACTGTCACTCTGGTTCGTCAGAAGCTTTGCCCCCGCCTCATCGTAACTCAAAAGCCCCACCTGTTCCTCCTCGGCCAGGCGTATAATCTTCTGATTCGCCTCCTGCGGCAGGGAACGGCTGAATATGATCTCGCCGGTTTTGCAGTTCGTGATCCTGCCTCCATTAAACGACAGAATATAACTGCCGTATTTTGCCAGCTCCAGCTCTCTCGCAAGCGGCAGCACCCCCGGCGTCGGACGCCCGGACGCCAGTACAATCTTCTTTCCGCGCTCCTGAAGCTCCATCAGACGCTGCTTCGTCTTTGGCGTAATCACCTTATCTCTGTTTGTTAAGGTTCCGTCCAGATCCAGGACGATAATCTCATAACTATGTTTTTCGGTCATATTTACTCCACATTCAAATCATACATACTATTACACGTATATACGATACTTGGAAAAGGTGGATTTGTCAATTAGCAACATGCCACATTACTTAATGCAATCCCTTCTTAACTTCTCAAATGGTTAACTCATATACTTCCGTTACTTTTGCCATTGCTTCCTGTATCCCCTCTATGAAAGATTTTTTTGCAATGCATCAATTAATTCCTCTACAACAATTGGCTTGGATAGAAATCCATTCATACCGTATTCCAGCGCTTCCTTCCTGTCTTCATCAAAAGCATTGGCAGTCATGGCAAGAATAGTGATTCCCGCCTGTGCCGGATCATCCAGGGCACGAATCCGCTTTGTGGCCTCATACCCGTTCATGACAGGCATCTGCACATCCATCAACACAAGATCATAACCGCCCGGTTTCGATTTTTCTACCTTCTCCACTGCCTCTGCTCCATTTTCGGCAGTGTCAACCAGAAAGCCATATTCATTCAGGATCTCCACCGCAATTTCACGGTTCAGTTCATTGTCTTCCACAAGCAATATACATCTGCCCTTGAAATCTGAACCTGCTGCCGGGAGAATATTATCCTCTTGCTCAGCCTGCCTCTGACCGATAGCTGTCATCAAGGTCTCTCTGATATCTGACATAAACATAGGTTTCGAACAGAATGCTGTAACCCCTGCCGCTCTGGCCTCCACTTCGATATCTGACCAGTCATATGCTGTCAGAATAATGATTGGTGTTTCATCCCCAATTACAGCTCTGATCCGTCTTACAGTCTCAATTCCATTCATGTCTGGCATCAGCCAGTCGATAATATAGGCTTTGAATGCATCGTTCTCTTCAAAAGCCTCTTGCGCCCTGATGACAGCCTCTTTTCCAGAAGTTGACCAGTCTGCCCGCATTTCAATTTCACGCAGCATCTTGCTGACACTCATGCAGGTATGGACATCATCATCTACAACCAGTGCCCTTGCACCCACTAACTCAGGGATAGGCCCATACACAGTAGCTTTATCCAGTGTTTTAAAATTAAGGCTGACAACGAATTCTGTTCCTGTTACGATAAACATACCGAAGAATCTTATGTTTTTCAAACCGTTCACTGATCGTATCAAGATCTGTAAACTCAAGATAGTCCTTCTGACATTCCGGCAGCATATAATTATCATGGATCAGTTTTCTTATCTCACAGACATTCTGGCATCGCTTCAGGACATTTTCCTTATCTGCCTGGATTTTTAACCATTCTACTTTCTGATCCTCCACATGAACTAAGAATATATTGGTAAATACCGTTCCAAGTACCTCCAATGCTTTTGTAAGCTCTTCATCCCGTCTTTGGCTATAATGAAGTGCATTTGACAATTCTTCATTCTTCTGCAATGCACTGACATCCTGATAGGTCACATAGATATATTTTTTCTTTCCGACGATGAAATAGGAAAAGTCCGACTGCATATAAAACCATTTTCCCTGCGGGTTTCTTTTTCTGTATAATATGTTCGTATGTGGATGCTCTATATTAAGGCTTCTAACAGATTTCTCTACATATTGCTGATCGTCCGGATGTACTGTTTCGCAAAATGGCTTCTTTTGCAATATCATCATCTGCTGCTGCGTAGTCTCCATCATATCTGCAAAGCCCCGGGTGATAAAAACAGGCTCATAACATAGCTTTATTTTAGCATCATCCTCTTCAGAAAGAACACAAAACAGGACAGCGCTGTTTTTAATAGAACGCAGCGTAGTTATAAATGCCTGCTGCTGTGGATCTGTATAGTCCTCCACAAACAGGAAAACATTTTTTGTATCTTCACTTTCCCTTGTAAAATCAGACTGCATGAAACGCATCTCGCCATTCAGCATAAAATTGATCATAACATGATGCATGATGTGTTCTGCTGTTCCCTGTGTGATTGCTTCCATCGTCATCTGCTGTTTTACCCGGTTAAGATCCTCTACATCGCCAGATGCATAACGCATAATTTTCTCACAGATATAATCATCAAACATCTGCTCATCGAACTCTGGAAAAATATTTTCACTATTTAACAGCTTTGTATCCTGATGGAGCGTTATGCATTTTCCTGTATCCTCAAAGTCAATATACAGAATTTCTATATAATGGTTTTTAAGGGCTTTTTCATATATTGCAGCCTGAACCGCTTTCTATAACAACTGAATTCCTCCTTGTTTTCTCATGTGCTATTAGTAATTCAAGTTGTTTCAAAATAAAAAACACTGCCAAACAGACAGTGCCTACTTTTTTCTGCAACTGGCTGCCATTTCACTTATTACTGGTTTTATTATTTGAAAACTTCAATTATCATCTCATATACTTCTGTTACTTTTCCATTTTCACCAATTTATGAATTACTTTTACCAGTAATTCCACATCAACAGGCTTAGCAATATGTTCATCCATTCCTGCTTCTTTTGCTCTTATTCTGTCCTCCGTGAACGCATTTGCTGTCATTGCAATGATCGGTATCGCCTTAGCATCCTTTCTATCCATGGAACGAATCGTCTTTGCTGCTTCATAACCATTCATAAACGGCATCATGATATCCATAAGAATCGCATCAAATTCACCGGGTTCACTTTTTTTGAATCGTTCAACGGCTTCCTGCCCATTCCATGCCTTAGTCACGACAGCACCTTCATTCTGAAGCACAAATTCAGCAATTTCCATGTTCAGCTCATTATCTTCTGCCAGAAGAATATGCATTCCCTTTATAGATTTTCCATCTGATACATCTTTCTTTTCTTCCCGTTTATCCGAATTTAGATCGATTTTAAATGGAATCCGGATCACAAAGGTAGTCCCTGCACCGTTTTCACTTTCAAAGGTAATGGTTCCACCCATTGTCTCAATCAACTTCTTTGCAATCGGCATTCCCAGGCCTGTTCCGGCAAATTTTGTACGGCTTCCTGCATGTTCCTGGGCAAACGGTTCAAAAATATGTTTCTGAAACTCTTCTGCCATTCCGATTCCGGTATCCCGGCAGACAAATTCTATCGTCGTCATCTCTGGCTGTTCGGATGGAATCTCCCGGCAGCTAATATAGATATATCCGTTTTTTCTGTTATATTTCACCGCATTCGACAGAATATTCATCATCACACGTTTCACATGTCCTGGACTTCCAATAAGCTTCCGATGTGTGATTTCTTTCTTCTCCCACACGATCCGGATATTCTGTTCTGCCGCCATCTGCTCGATCACAACAAGTACTTCCCTGGAAATACGACTCAGATCAAACGGAATTTCTTCCAAAATCACTTCGCCCGACTCCAGCTTACTCATATCCAGGACATCGTTTACCAGTTCCAGCAACAAATTGGATGCCTCTTTCACCTTTGTTCTGTATTCTGTCTGTTTCTCCATATCATCTGCACAATGATCTGCCATATTGACCAAACCGCAGATTCCATTAATCGGAGTCCGGATATCATGGCTCATCCTTTGGAGAAATTCCGTCTTCGCCCTATTGGCGGCTTCCGCCTTTTTGGCAGCTATCAGAAGTTCTGATTTATATTTTTCATCCTTTTCCCGCTCTTGTTTCTCATGTTCCAGATTGGTTCTGAAGATACAGGACCAAAATATACCAACTATCAAAGAATATAGAAAAATGACACCAGCCACACTTAATGGAAGGTTATGAAACACTTCCTCATCCGGAAGATATGCATAAATATAATAATCCCGCTGCTTCAGCATGATTCCGTAGCATCCGGTTCCTTCATTCTTCAAATGAAAAATATGCTGGCTGTCTGTGTGCTTTTTCATTGCCTGAATAACCTCATTGTCGGCCGTATTCTGCCCCAACAGGCTCTCATCGTTACTGGCAACAACGAGCCCATCGTCTGCAACAATAATTGTTCCATCTTTCTGGACACTATATCCATTTAAAAGCCCTTGTATCGTCAAAGTATAGTTTCTGGTAAATTCAGGAGATGTGTAATAGTAAATTGCCACAATACCCGGTGCGTCTTTTCTGGCGCAGGCTGCAATGTCGATCCGGGACCCGTCTTCCCTGGCAAGCCGTTCCGAATAGCTTCTTTCTTCATATCCTGTAAAATCCATGATAATTTCTTTTTGCAGATACTCCGTAATCTCATCCGTCAGAGACTCTTTTGTGCTATACTCACAGACCGTCTTTCCCTCTGCATCCAGTACAAGGATACCATCCACCCAGAGAGTCTGCAGATTGTCTTTCAGGAACTCCTGACTTAGCTGACCACCGTTTTCTGTTTCCATGTTAATATTTGTACTCATCTGTCTGGCACTTTCAATGGCACGGAGAAGACTTTTGGATTCCGAAGATTCATTATAATGGGTGTAGGTGGAACACTGCACTTTGACATAGTTTACAATCTCTACCATTCTTTTCTCGGCTTCTGCTTTTTCCGCGTGAAAGAAATAAAACAGAGAGACTACAGCCACACAGATTCCAATCAGAGCACCGAACAGCTGGATTCGTTTTTCTTTTTTCTTTCTCTTAATATCCAAGATCATCCACCTCCAGATACTTCTGGGGATCATCCAGATATTTTTCAATGATTTTCAGGGATGTGCCATCCTGACGCATTTCTTCCAGCGTCTGGCTCATCTGCTCACAGATTCCTCTGTCATCCTCTTTTGCAAAAGCAACACCTATTCCGGTGATCATCAGAGGCTCTTCCAGAATACGGAAGCTTGCATCATAATCCTTCATATACTGGACAATCGATTCCTCATGTGCGGCAACTGCATCTACATATCCTTTTCCCAGAAATGTATAGATCAGCTCCCTGTGTCCCAGGCTGATCAGATTGCCCAGCTTTGGGATTCTCTCATCCGTCCGGTTCAGAAAGATGCCTTCCGGTTTGGTTGTGGACTGGACAGCCAGATTCTTTCCCTCCAGGTCACTCAGTTTATAGATATCACTGTTCTCATTTACAGCAACCACCTGACGGCTTGCTATGTATGGCCCTGCCCAGCGGTAATCATCAAGACGCCCTTCCATGGAAAAGCAGCCCATGATACAGTCAATCTCTCCGCTCTCCACCAGTTCTTTTTTCTTCTCCCAGTTGATCTGGACAACGTCCACCTGATATCCCATTCTTTTGAAAGCTTCTGTAGCCAGTTCTACATCGATTCCCGTCGGTACACCATCCTCATTCAGATAATTGTATGGTGGATAGCTGTCGCTTCCCAGGGTGATGACGGGTTTTTCCGTTTCTTTTTTATTCTCACCTGTGTTTTTGCACCCTGCCAGGGTAACTGCTAAGATTCCAACAAGCAGAATACCTGTGATCACTCTTTTTCCTTTCATTTTCCTTCCATCCCTGTTATTCTTTTCTATTTTTTCACATCTGATTTCCGGCTATTTATTACGATTCAGTGGCCTGCGCTTCGGTGCCCCCCGCACATAAGACTTAATTTCCTATATGATCAAAAAAAGCTCCATGTAAAAAATTTACAGGAACTTTATCCATAATACCCACTTAACTCTTACCTTATATTCTTACACTTTTTATTATAGCATTCAAAATATACCATGTCCACAAAAAGTTTCCATCATCCATTTTGTTACTGTCCACACATGCGTGAACGGTAACTCCATTTTTTCATAAACAGCCGCAGGTTATTTATACAAAAGAACCCCCTTACTTTCGTAAGGGAGTCCTTATCTACTCATTTATTTTATTCAAGGTTTTCCTTAAATGATTATTTCTCAGCGATTGCAGCCTGAGCAGCAGCCAGACGAGCGATCGGCACACGGAACGGTGAGCAGGATACATAGTCCAGACCAATCTTATGGCAGAACTCTACGGAAGACGGATCGCCGCCGTGCTCACCGCAGATACCTACATGAAGAGTCGGGCGCTCTGCTTTACCTAACTTAATCGCCATCTCCATCAACTTGCCTACGCCGGTCTGATCCAGTTTTGCGAATGGATCGTTCTCGAAGATCTTCTTGTCGTAGTAAGCATTCAGGAACTTGCCTGCATCATCACGGGAGAAGCCGTAGGTCATCTGAGTTAAGTCGTTTGTACCGAAGCAGAAGAATTCAGCCTCTTTTGCGATGTCGTCAGCGGTCAGAGCTGCACGCGGGATCTCGATCATGGTACCTACTTCGTACTTCAGATCAACGCCTGCTGCTGCGATCTCCTCGTCAGCGGTCTTCACAACGATATCTTTTACATATTTTAACTCTTTCGCATCGCAAGCGAGCGGAATCATGATCTCCGGTTTTACGGACCAGTCAGCGTGAGCTTTCTGTACGTTGATAGCTGCACGGATAACTGCCTTGGTCTGCATAACTGCGATCTCCGGATAGGTAACTGCCAGACGAAGTCCACGGTGACCCATCATCGGGTTGAACTCATGCAGGGAAGCAATGATGTTCTTGATAGTCTCAACCGGTTTGCCCTGAGCCTCAGCCAGTTTCTTGATGTCATCTTCCTCAGTCGGAACAAACTCATGCAGCGGCGGATCCAGGAAACGGATCGTAACCGGGTTGCCCTCCAGAGCCTCGAACAGACCCTCGAAGTCGCCCTGCTGATACGGAAGGATCTTATCCAGAGCTGCTTCTCTCTCTTCTACGGTGTCAGCACAGATCATCTCACGGAAAGCAGCGATTCTGTCTTCCTCGAAGAACATATGCTCAGTACGGCAAAGACCGATACCTTCTGCGCCAAGCTCTCTAGCTTTCTTCGCATCTGCCGGTGTATCAGCGTTGGTACGAACTTTCAGTCTTCTGAACTTGTCAGCCCATGCCATAACACGACCGAATGTACCAGCGATGGTAGCGTCTACGGTCTTGATCTCGCCCTCGTAAATATTACCAGTTGTACCATCAATGGAGATGAAGTCTCCCTCATTGAACTCTTTACCAGCTAATGTGAATTTCTTATTCTCTTCATCCATAGCGATGTCGCCGCATCCGGATACACAGCAGGTACCCATACCACGGGCAACTACGGCTGCGTGAGAGGTCATACCACCACGAACGGTTAAGATACCCTGAGCAACCTTCATACCGGTAATATCTTCCGGAGAGGTCTCAAGACGAACTAAGACAACCTTCTCGCCCTTTTCAGCCCATTTCTCAGCATCTTCTGCAGTGAATACAACTTTACCGCAAGCAGCACCCGGAGAAGCACCTAAGCCTTTTCCAAGCGGAGTAGCTGCCTTTAATGCAGCAGCGTCAAACTGCGGATGCAGCAGTGTATCGAGGTTACGCGGGTCGATCATAGCGACTGCTTCTTCCTCTGTCTTATGTCCTTCATCTACCAGGTCGCAAGCGATCTGCAGAGCTGCCTGAGCAGTTCTCTTACCGTTACGGCACTGTAACATATAAAGTTTACGGTTCTCTACAGTAAACTCCATATCCTGCATATCATGGTAGTGGTTCTCAAGCACATCGCAAACCTTGATGAAATCTGCATATGCTTCCGGGAACTCCTGCTCCATCTGAGCGATCGGCATCGGAGTACGAACACCTGCAACTACGTCCTCGCCCTGTGCGTTCTTTAAGAACTCGCCCATCAGCTTCTTCTCGCCGGTTGCCGGATCACGGGTAAATGCAACACCTGTACCGGACTCATCGTTTAAGTTACCGAATACCATCGGCATTACGTTTACTGCAGTCCCCCAGGAATACGGAATATCATTATCTCTTCTGTATACGTTCGCACGTGGGTTGTCCCAGGAACGGAATACAGCTTCGATTGCTAATTTTAACTGAACAACCGGGTCAGACGGGAAGTCCTCACCTAACTGTTTTTTGTACTCAGCCTTGAACTGCTCAGCCAGAGTCTTTAAGTCAGCAGCAGTCAGTTCGATATCGTACTGAACACCCTTCTCTTCTTTCATCTTGTCGATGAGCTGCTCGAAGTATTTCTTACCAACTTCCATAACGACATCCGAGAACATCTGGATGAAACGTCTGTAGGAGTCATATACAAATCGCTCAAATTTCGGGTCCGGGTTGCCTGCGATCATCGCTGCAACTACCTCGTCATTTAAACCAAGGTTTAAGATGGTATCCATCATACCCGGCATGGATGCTCTCGCACCGGAACGAACCGATACTAACAGTGGGTTCTTCAGATCGCCAAATTTCTTTCCATTGAGCTCTTCCATCTTCTTAACGCCTTCCATGGTCTGTGCCATGATCTCGTCGTTAATCTTGCGACCATCTTCGTAATACTGGGTACAAGCCTCAGTTGTGATTGTAAATCCCTGTGGAACCGGCAGACCGATGCTTGTCATCTCCGCCAGGTTCGCTCCCTTTCCTCCCAGCAGGTTACGCATGGTCATGTCGCCCTCGCTAAACATATAAACCCATTTTGCCATAAGTATTTTCCTCCTATACTCGTTTATGTTTTACATTCACATATTTGTATTTATGTGAAAGATAAAAGCCATCGTGAATATTATAACATAAACTGCGGTCTAGTAAAGAGTTTTTTTGAATTCTTTCCAACTTTTTTTCGATCAATATATATTTTTTTGTAATTTTCGCGAATATTAAATGAGATGACTATCCAGAACAGTGCCTAATCTTCCCCAAAATAAATTTCGTTCTTTGCAAAATGCCAAAAATGTCACAAGCCCTCTCTAACACAAAAAGCAGAAACCATCTCCTGTTTTCTGGAATATGGTTTCTGCTTTTTTGTTTATTTAAAGATTAGAAACGGAACTTATCCTCGAAGTAGTTCTTAAGCTCTGCGATCGGCACACGTACCTGCTCCATGGTATCACGGTCACGGACGGTAACAGCCTGGTCAGTCTCCGACTCGAAGTCGTAAGTGATGCAGAACGGAGTACCGATCTCATCCTGACGGCGGTAACGCTTACCAATGTTTCCTCTGTCGTCGAACTCGCAGTTGTAGTACTTGGAAAGCTCTGCGTAGATCTTCTCTGCTCCCTCGTTAAGCTTCTTGGACAGCGGAAGCACACCGATCTTAACCGGTGCAATCGCCGGATGGAAGTGAAGAACGGTTCTCACATCGCCCTCTCCGATCTCTTCCTCATCGTATGCAGCACACAGGAATGCCAGTGTTACACGGTCAGCACCCAGTGACGGCTCAATCACATACGGGATATATTTCTCCTTCTTCTCATCGTCAAAGTAGGTCATATCCTGACCGGAGGTGTTCTGATGCTGGGTCAGATCGTAATCGGTACGGTCTGCGATACCCCACAGCTCGCCCCATCCAAACGGGAACAGAAACTCAAGGTCTGTGGTTGCTTTACTGTAGAAGCACAGCTCTTCCGGTGAATGGTCACGTGCGCGCATCTCATCCGGTTTGATTCCAAGTCCCTGCAGCCAGTCGATACAGAACTGTTTCCAGTATGCAAACCACTCCAGATCAGTGCCCGGCTCACAGAAGAACTCCAGCTCCATCTGCTCGAATTCTCTGGTACGGAAGG
>OLGI01000832.1_pt1 | contig 30194 bp, 25 predicted proteins | sample 1605221 | NCBI WGS metagenome assembly OLGI01 (sample SAMEA3888915, study PRJEB22519) | human gut metagenome | biome: human gut; feature: human-associated habitat; material: faeces | place: Denmark | collected 2010 | reverse complement strand
CTGTCGACCTTCATGGAACTTCCTGCGTACAGGGTGGTCATAATGCCCTACGGGGTCCATGAATGCCTGAGGTCACACCGGGGTGTGGACCTCACCGGAAAGCTGCGAGATTTGGCTTTCGCCTATCATCACTATAGGATAAATCGGAAGGGGTGTCAAGGTGCTATGAGCCCATGCGGGCGCAGTGTGACAATCACCTTGGAATTAGTACAGGCAAAAGGACTGACAGCAGCAGAAAAGACTTGAACCACCGCCCCACCAGAGTTAACATCACCGCCAACAGGTTCTCGGAGGGAGGTGCCTGCGGTTGGTGGCAGCCTTACAATATGTTTGCTGAAAACATTTGAAGGAGGCTGATTTTGATGGAATATGGTTATGCGAGAGTTTCCACGAAAGAACAGAACGAACAACGGCATCATTGCGCTGGAAGAGTTTGGACTGAATTTGAGGCAAATTTTCATAGACAAGCAGTCAGGCAAGGATTTTGAGTGTGCGAATTACCAACGGTTAACTCGCAGGTTGAAAGAGGGTGATACCCTTGTGGTCAAGAGCATTGACCGCCTGGGCCGGAATTACAATGAGATTTTGGAGCAATGGCGGATCATTACCAAAGAGAAGGGCGCGGCCATTGTCGTGCTGGATATGCCCTTGTTGGATACCCAAAATAATCGGGATCTCACCGGAACGCTGATCGCCGACATTGTTCTGCAGCTGCTCAGCTATGTGGCCCAGACGGAGCGGGAGTTCATCCGGCAGCGACAGGCGGAGGGCATCGCCGTGGCGAAAGCGCAGGGCGTGCGTTTTGGGCGTCCGCCACTGGTGCAGCCGAAGGAGTTTCCCGCTGTGCATCAGGCGTGGCTGAAAAAGGAGATCTCCGCGCGGGAGGCCGCACGGAGATTAAGCGTTACCCACAAAACATTTCTCAGATGGGCGCATGAACTGTAAAAAATGGTGAGGAAAGTACAGGTTTGTCACCACCGCCAAAAGCCGCAGTTTACTGCGGCTTTTATTATATCACGGGGCGATTCTATCCACAACAGCTATGTGGGCACAACCTGTACAATATGCCCCAGCAGAAGAAATGTCACTGCCTGTCCATCCCGCGGAAATCCGCACTGAAGGGAATGTGACGCGATGCGGCAGACTCTATATGAATTCTGCTGCCGGAATAATAAGGACTTGCTTTTCCTACAATGGGATACAGAGAAAAATGACCCGGATACGCCCCAGCAGGTGACGGCGGGGACCATGCGCAAGGTCTGGTAGAAATGCCCGTTGGGCCATAGCTACTCCGCCGTGAGCGCCCGGACCATTTCTCCTGATTGGAAAATTCAGCGGCCATGCCGCTTTTACATAACCATTTTTCAGAAAAAGGAGAGGTTTCATGAAAAGAAGGATTTTGTCATCTCTGATGGCACTTGTGCTGGTGTTCGGGCTTCTGCCCGCAACAGCCTTTGCCGAGGGAGAAACAGTCCCTGACGGAAAGGCCAAAATTGGCAACAATGTGTATAACACGCTCGACGAAGCTATGGATGCTGTGGAAGAAGGTGGAACCGCTACCATCTATCTCGGAAAGGGCACCTACAGCGGCAATACTGCTAAAACAGATCCAGGTAAGGGCGCAGGAAAAAGCCTGACCTTTGTTGGCGCTGGCACCGGAGAAACAACATGGCAGATTATGGCTACGGAAAAACATGGCTCTGATGGCTGGTGCGACTACAGTTTTAGGGACAGCGATCGTATTACCTTTGAGAATATGACCGTTGTCGGCAGTGTGTATCCGGACGGCTCAACTAAGTCTAATGATACACAGGGATTGACGTATATCCAGCATATCACCTTGAAAAATTGCATTTTCAATGGGCGTGCGGACTACTGGGGCTATGAATCGACCACATTTGAAAATGTTACCTTCAACGCCCCCGGTACGGAGGCATCTGGTGTAGCGGGCAGTGATTATGCTTTGTGGACTTATACCGGCAAGAGCTACACGTTCAAAAACTGCACGTTTAATTCCGCCGGAAAGACCGTTAATGTTTATCGTCAAAGTGGCCCCGATTATGATATAATTGTCAATTTCGAGGGCTGCACGGTTAATAATACCTCCTCCAACAAGGCTGTGCTGAACATCAACGACAGCAATATGGGAGACTATAAGTATTTCCTCAATATCTCCGGAAACAATACGGTTTCCAGCAGTGTTAGTGCTACCGGCAATGGTCCTTTTAGTTTCCTTTATAAAACACGCGATTCCCAAACGTGCTCCCGCTTGTTTGGCTACAGTAAAGAGGCAAATAACACCGGCAGGACCATTGTCAAGTTCAATGGCGAGACCGTCTGGAAGGGCGGCGAAATGGTTGATGCCAAGGCATACCATACCAAGGGCGTCACGGTAGACGGCGTTACCTATGATAACGGCGGTTCCGGCGCAAAAGACATCCTGTATGCAGAGGGCTACAAGGACAATGCGTTTACTACTCCCATTTACAGCGAATGGACCAAGAACCCGGACGGCAGCCAGAGCCGCGAGGGGACCAAGACCTGTAAATACTGCGGTCAGGTGGTAACTTTCAAAGAGCGCAAAGAAGCCGACCCCATCGACTGGGACGTTCCCAAGTCCAAGACCGCCACGCAGCTGGATACGAACACTTGGACCTCTGACGTGACGCTGTCTCTGCCCAGCGCGGAGGAAAATCTGGCATCGGATGTGGTGTTCGTGCTGGACAAGTCACAATGCCGCAACGCATCCGCGACAGCTGCGCAGGAGTTGGTGTCCCAGCTGCTTGCACAGCAGGAGTTGGAAAAAGCCACACTGAAAGTCGGTGTGGTTGCCTTTGGCGGAACAGCAATCGTTGTCCGTGATCTGGAAGAGATAACGGATGCGAAAGACCTTAAAGACGCAGTAAGTAACAAAAACGTTGGTGGGCTGCACGGCACCAATATTCAGGCCGGTCTGATCGAAGCCGATAAGATGCTTTCCGAAGACACAGAGGTTTCCGATAATAGAAAGTATGTCGTTTTGATTTCCGACGGACATACCTATGAGTTCTCCAAGGAAGGTGAATATGGCGAGTATGTCGATGGTGAGGCCAAGTTCAATGGCTTGAAAACCTATGGCATTTACAGTGAGACTGATCTGTACGCCTATGCCTATGGCATCAGTTATACCATCCACAGCCTGCATGATCAGTACTATACCGGGGATTACAACCCGGATGGTACTTATAAGGGGGACTGGCGCGGAAATTATTTGACGGATGACAAATATAAGACCGGTACACCGGGAAATTCCGACGAGGTCGGAAACGTCTACGAGATGCCCTATGGTACCTGGGATAAGTATCTGGCTCACATTACCGAAGTTGTCAAAGCGGATGACGGCAAGTATGATGTGCAGTTGACTTATGATGTCGGTGACTACGGAAATCAGTGCATCGGCAGCAACAAGTCTAAGGCAGAGCGTGCTGCTTTGGCGGATAGCATTCTTGGCAAAGATAACTACATCAAGTGTGGCTTGGATGCGGACGGAAAGGACAATCAGCTGATGCATGCCAGCGGCGTTGACCGCGCTGTTTACGAAGCGTACACAAAGTATGCTTCCATGGCTGAAAAGTATCATTGCTATCCGATCTATGTGAATAGAGCAGGGGTATATGACAGAGCCATGACTACGCAGGATTATGGCTATCAGTTGATGCACGCACTGGGAGCTATTAGCAACAACACCGGTACAGATGTTAGCGTACCGAATGCTCCAGTCGCCGAGAACATCGATAATGAAAAGTTTAACGGAATCTTCAATGGCATCAAAAACGACATCCTCTACGCCGTTGGCGCCGGTTCTACGGTGACCGATACCATCGGTAAGAAGTTTGACTTTGTTGGCATCAAGGGCCTGACGGTCGGCGGCAAGCAGTTGACCATGGTTAATGACGATAAGGACAAAAACACTTGGTACTTTGGCAATGACAAGACAGTAAGTGCAGCTGACTGCCGTTTCAAGGTAGTATACGATTCTGCCAAGGACGAGTTTGTCTGGACCATCAACGAGAACGTCTCCAACTTCGCACCGGTCCAGCTGACCTATACCGTCAAGCTGACTACGCATGAAACCGAACCCGGCACTTACGGTGTGGAGGATCTGAAGGGCAAAAAAACGCTCTCTGGTGCAGAGGCAGAAAAGGCCCTGTTCACCAACGAGAGCGCCGTTCTGAAGGCCAAAAACAGCGCCGGTGTGCCGGTGGAAAAGCAGGAATTTCCGAAGCCCTCTGTTTCCTATACCATTTCCAGCGGCATCGGCGGCGATGACGGCGACGATGACGATTACTTCTTCGCCATTCAGAAGGTGGACGCGCAGGACGGCCATGCCCTGAACGGCGCGACCTTCAAGCTGTATCAGTATGACAGCAAAGGCAAACCGGTCAACAGGACAACGGCTAAGACCTCCCGGAACGGTCCCGAGAGCGGCATTGCCCTGTTCAGCGTGGACAACAAGAACTCCTATGACGGCATCTGGTACTACGCCGAGGTCACGGCTCCCGAGGGCTACGTTCTGGACAGCATGGAGCATAAGATCAAGGCCAAGGACTTCTCCGACAGCCGGAGCACCGCCGTCCAAAACGCGGTCACCGTGCGGAACTACCGCGGCACCACCCCCGACCTGCTGAATGACAGCGACCACTTTGCCTATGTCATCGGCTACAAGGACGGCAACGTCCGGCCCTACGGCCTGATCTCCCGCGCGGAGACCACCACCATTTTCTTCCGCCTGCTGAAGGATTCCGTCCGTGACGGCAATCTGCTGACCAGCAACACCTACACCGACGTGCCGGACGATTACTGGGTCAACACCGCCATCTCCACCATGACCGGTCTGGGCATCGTGCAGGGCCGCAGCACCACGACCTTCGACCCCAAGGCGCCCATCACCCGCGCTCAGTTCGCCGCCATCTGCGCCCGGTTCGACACCGGCAAGAGCAACGGCGAGCAGACCTTCTCCGATATTCAGGGTCACTGGGCGGAGAAGTACATCGAGCGGGCTGCGGAGCTGGGCTGGATCAAGGGCTTCGAGGACGGCACTTTCCGTCCCGACACCTACATCACCCGCGCGCAGGCCATGACCATGATCAACCGGGTACTGAACCGGATTCCTGAGGATGAAAGCGACCTGCTGCCCGGCATGAACGTCTGGCCGGATTGCAGCCCCAGCGACTGGTTCTATCTGGCCATTCAGGAGGCTACCAACTCCCACGATTACAGGCACAAGGCCGGCAGCTACGAGACCTGGACCGGCCTCAATGCGGACCCGGACTGGACCCGGTATGAAAATTGACATTTTGTGAAACTTTTTTGAAAAACGACCGTCTATATCAATGTAGACGGTCGTTTTCATTTTTTCAGATGGAGGTGCTTCTCATGAAACGGATCTTCGCTCTTCTCCTTGCCGCGGTCAGTCTGATTTCCCTGACCGCCTGCGCGCAGCCCGAGGCAAAAACCGCCAGCAAGTACCAGCTGGCCGCCCCGCAGTATCCCCAGATGGCGCCGTACCCGGACGAGACCAAGTTCAGCAGACCCAACGGAGACTTTGACAGTGACGGTTTCAATCAGGTTTATAACGCATGGCAGGCAGACCGCAGAAAGCAGACGGATCAGCCGGAGGGCTATACGGACGCGCTGGACAGCTACCTCCGCGCCGTCATCCCCCAGCTGCTCACCGGCGGCAGCGGAGAGAACAAGGTCTGCTCCCCCATCAACATCTACATGGCCCTCGCTATGCTGGCAGAGGTGACAGACAGCGAGAGCCGGGAGCAGATCCTCGCCCTGCTGGGCAGCGGCGATGTGAACGCTCTCCGGGCCGAGGCCGCCGCTGTCTGGAACGCCAACTACTGCGATGACGGCGCAGTGACCAGTATTCTGGCCAACTCCCTGTGGCTCAGCGACAAAATCAGCTTCAAGCAGGAAGCCATGGACGCGCTGGCAAGATATTATTACGCCTCGTCCTTCCGTGGTGAAATGGGCTCCGCCGCCTTTGACAAGACCCTTCAAGACTGGATCGGCCAGCAGACCGGCGGGCTTTTGAAGGAGCAAGCCTCCGGCCTGACAATGGACAAGGAAACGATCCTCGCCCTTGCGTCCACCATCTATTTCCGGGCCAAGTGGAATGGCGAGTTCTCCGAAGCCAACACCGTGCCGGATACCTTCCACGCCGACAGCGGCGATACAACCTGTGACTTCATGCGTCAGCGCGGGACGAACACCTATTACTGGAGCGACCGCTTCTCCGCGGTTTCCAAGCCGCTGGAGGGCAGCGGTGCCATGTGGTTCCTGCTGCCGGACGAGGGCGTTACGCCGGAGGAGCTGCTGGCTGACGAGCCGACGATGGACTTCCTACTCAGTGGCGGCGAGAGCGCGGAGAGCAAATACCTTATCGTCAACCTCGCTCTGCCGAAGTTCGACACGGCATCGGACCTGGATCTGGCCGACAGCCTGAAGGCTCTGGGCATCACGGACGTCTTTGATCCGGCGGTCTCGGACTTTTCCCCTATGACCGACGATACGGCGGCTTATCTCTCCCAGGCCAAACACGCCGCCCGGGTGACCGTTGACGAGGAAGGCGTCACCGCCGCGGCCTATACCGTTATGATGATGTGCGGCGAGGCCGCCCCGCCGGAGGAGGAAGTGGACTTTGTTCTGAACCGTCCCTTCGTGTTCGCCATCACCGGGACTGACGGCCTGCCGCTGTTTGTGGGCATCATCCATCAGCCGCAGCCGTGATTAAGGGCTCTGCTTCGCAGGCGGCAGATACGAGGACAGTTACCGTTTCTATATCGCGGGGTTTCAGATACGCAAAGGCTCTTAAACGCAAGGGGCGGCATCTGCCGCCCCTTTTTCATGGCCGGAAACACCGTCCTCAAAGCGCTGGCCGCCCTTTGCTTTTACGTTTCGTCCAAGAAACTCAAATTTTTTTAGTCAAAATTACCAGAGGCACTGTCCGTTTCTGACGGACAGCGAAAAAAGCTGTATTTTCTGAAATCAGCCAATTTGTCCGTGTATCAAACACATTCGATTTCACTGTATGGTCATTCGGTGAAAAGCCTGCGAAAACCGCAGGAAAAATTTTGTGCGGATTTTCTCTTGCGGGCGGTATTGTATCTGTATAAAATACATTCATCTATAAGAGGCGGACGCTTTGAGCAGTCCGGATCTCGCAAGGAGGATGAATTGAATGAAGAAGTTTGTTTCCATCATGCTGGCGCTGGCTATGTCCATGAGTCTGGCGGCCTGCGGTGCTGACAGCTCCAGCGATGCCAGCAGCGACAGCCAGAGCAGTTCTGACGCCGCTTCCGGTGAAAAAGTTGTAAAGATTGGCGTATTTGAGCCTGCTACCGGTGACTCCGGCGCCGGCGGCAAGCAGGAGATGCTGGGTATGCAGTACGCCAACCACATGACCCCCACCGTGGACATCGGCGGCGAGACCTGCAAGGTGGAGCTGGTCTATGCCGATAACGGCTCCGATTCCGCCAAGGCTCCTACCGCCGCTTCTGAGCTGGTGAGCAAGGACGTTTCTCTGGTGCTGGGTACTTACGGCTCCAGCTGCGCCATGGCCGGCGGCCCCATCTTCGGTGAAGCGGGTCTGGCCGCCATCGGCGTGACCTGCACCAACCCCGGCGTCACTGCGGGCAATGACTACTATTTCCGCATCTGCTTCCTGGACCCCTTCCAGGGCACCGTTCTGGCCAACTTCGCGCAGGAGAAGTTCTCCGCCAAGAAGGCCTATTGCCTGGGCGAGCTGGGCAACGAGTACGATCAGGGCCTGATCAAGTACTTCACCGACGCCTTTGACGGCGAGGTCATCACCGACTCCTTCCCCACCAACACCTCTGACTTCAGCACCTACCTGTCGAAGGCTGCCTCCTCCGGCGCGGAAGTCATCTTCTGCCCCGTGTCCATCTCCTACTCCACTCAGATCGTGAAGCTGGCCGCTTCCATGGGTCTGGAGATCCCCATTCTGGGCTCCGATACGCTGGACAGCAACAAGGTGCTGGAGGCGGCTGCCGGTTCCGATGTGCAGCTGTATGTTTCCACGTTCTATCAGGAGGGCGGCTCTCCGGAGTTTGATGACGGTATCAAGGCATGGATGAACGAGGATTCCACCGCCATGACCAACAACGGCGGCAACGATACCATCGCCGCTGTCACCGCTATGGGCTACGATGCCTACTATGTGGCCCTGGAGGCCCTGAAGGCCGCAGGCTCCACCGATCCCGCCGCTGTAAAGGCCGCGCTGCCCGGTGTGACCTACACCGGCGTCACCGGCGACATCGCCTTTGACGACATCGGCGACGCTATCCGCGACACTGCCTACATCAAGGTGGCTGACACCGCCAACAACGCCTGGGCTCTGGAAACGATGCAGAAAGCCGGTTGATCCGATCCTGCCGACCTGCCTGGCGGGGACTCCCCCGCCAGGCGGTCTTACCGTTTACAGACGGTTCGCGTGAAAGCACCCCAAGGCCGGGACCGCCCCGAAAGCAGCCGCTCCGCGGCTTTTTTCAAGACGGCTCCGCCGCGTGCCTTCCGCGTAAAACTTGAAAGAAAAGGGAGGGTTCCCCGTGCAATACGGCATCTCCATTCTGCTCTCCGGCATATCGCTGGGCGGGCAGTACGCCCTCATCGCCATCGGCTATACCATGGTCTACGGTATCCTGCGGCTGATCAACTTTGCTCACGGCGATGTATTCATGGTAGCCGGTCTGATGATGGTCTACCTCAGCGCCAGCCTGCCGCTGGCCGCGGCCATTCCCCTGATGATCATTCTGACTGTGCTGCTGGGCTTCATCATCGAGCGGGCGGCCTACAAGCCTCTGCGGACAGCCCCCCGGATGTCGGTGATGATCTCCGCCATCGGCGTCAGCTATCTGCTGCAAAATCTGGCGACCTACGTCACCGGCGGCCTGCCCCAGATGTACCCCGCTCTGCCCGGTCTGTCCAACCAGCTGACCATTGCGGGGGTATCCACCAAGTATGTGACGGTGGTCACGCCGGTGCTGGTGGTGCTTCTGGTGGCGGCCCTGACCCAGCTCATCAACCACACCCGAATCGGCATGGCCATGCGGGCCGTGTCCCGGGATTTTGAAACCGCGCAGCTCATGGGCATCCGGATCAACAGCGTGATCTCCGTGACCTTCATCATCGGCTCTCTGCTGGCGGCCATCGGCTCCCTGCTGTACTTCACCAACTACCAGTCCATCGTCCCCCTGTCCGGCTCCCTGCCGGGACTGCGGGCCTTCGTAGCAGCAGTATTCGGCGGTATCGGCTCCATTCCCGGCGCCGTGGTGGGGGCGTTTCTCATCGGTATCTGCGAGAGCGTCATCAAAGGTTCCGATTGGAGCGTCTTTTCCGATGCCTTTACCTTCGCCATCCTGATCGTGGTGCTTTGCGTGAAGCCCACGGGTCTGTTCGGCGAAAAGGTCACGGACAAAGTGTAAGGGGGGATCGACTGTGCTGAACGAAAAGAAAAGCAAACGGGGCACGGTGATTGCCCTGCTCTGCGCGCTGGCACTGTTGGCGCTGGTCATCCTGCTGGAAAACACCATGAAGCCCACGGGCATGTTGTTCACCGTTCTGAAAAAGGGCGCGGTTTACGCGCTGGTGGCGGTGTCCATGAACCTGCTCAACGGCTTCACCGGCCTGTTTTCTCTGGGACAGGCGGGCTTCATGCTGCTGGGCGCTTACACCTACGCCATTCTCACCATTCCCACGGCGGACCGGGAAGCGGTGTACTATCTCTATAACGGCTCCGCCGTGAATTTCTCCCTGCCGGAGCTGTTCGGCGGCGGGGCTGTAGGGCTGGTGCTGGGCGTTCTGCTGGCCCTGTTTCTGGGCGGCTGCGTGGCGGCAGCGGTGGCGTGGCTCATCGGCCTGCCGGTGCTGCGTCTGAAATCCGACTATCTGGCCATTGCCACTCTGGGCTTCGCGGAGATCATCCGGGCCATTTTCCAGTGGGACCCCCTCGGCCCTGTGACCAACGGCGCCAACGCCTTGAAGAACTTCCCCACCTTCTCCAGCTTCAATATCCAGAATGCCGACGGCAAGGTGATCCTGCGGCTGTCCACCTTCGTGCCGTTTCTGCTGGCGGGGGTGTGCGTAGCGGTAATCGTGCTGCTGATCAACTCCACCTACGGCCGGGCTTTCAAGGCTATCCGGGACGATGAGGTGGCAGCAGAGGCCATGGGCATCAATCTGGCCCGCCACAAGCGGCTGGCCTTCTGCATCAGCTCGTTTTTCGCCGGGGTGGGCGGCGGCCTGTTCGCCATGTTCGCCAATCAGGCGCAGGCCAAGGTGTTTACCACGGCCATGACCTATGAGATTTTGCTCATTGTGGTCATCGGCGGCATCGGCTCCATTTCCGGAAGCTGCATTGCGGCGTTTTTGTACGTGGCGGCCAGCGAGTGGTGGCTGCGGTTTCTGGATACCGAGACCTACATCGGCAGCTTCAAGGTGCCGTTCCTGCGCACCGGCTTCCGGATGGTGGTGTTCTCCGTCATCATCATGGTGGTGGTGCTGTTCTTCCGAAAGGGCATCATGGGAGATAAAGAGCTGCCGGATCTCCTGAAAAAGCGGCAGAAAAAAGCGAAGAAGGAGGCGGTACAGCCATGAGTGAACAGCTTTTGAGACTGGATCACATCACCATGCAGTTCGGCGGCGTTGTGGCTGTGGACGATCTGGAGCTGGAGGTCAACGAGGGCGAGATCGTGGCCCTCATCGGACCCAACGGCGCGGGAAAGACCACCGCCTTCAATGTCATCACAGGCGTATACCAGCCCACCAACGGCGCGGTGTGGTTCGACGGGGCAAAGATCATCGAAAACCACCCCCAGGGCAAAATGAAAAAGCAGTACAAGGGCCAGTGCGATGGACTTTACACGGAGACTCTCTCCCCTACCCCGGATAAGATCACCCGGGCGGGCATGGCCCGGACCTTCCAGAACATCCGCCTGTGGAAGACCCAGACGGTGTTCGACAATGTGCTCATCGCCAAGCATTGCCGCTCCACCAGCAGCGTGTTTTCCGCCGCGTTCCGGCTGAACCGGAAGGAGGAGGCGGCCCAGCGAGCGCAGGTGGAGGAGCTGCTGGAGATCGTAGGGTTGGCCGATGTAAAAAACGAGCTGGCCACCAGTCTGCCCTACGGCAAGCAGCGGCGGCTGGAGATCGCCCGGGCACTGGCGGCGGAGCCGAAGCTGCTGCTTCTGGATGAGCCGGCCGCCGGCATGAACCCTCAGGAAACGGAGGAGCTGACAGCCTTTATCGGGGAGATCCGGGAGAAATTCAAGATCACGATCCTCCTCATCGAGCACCACATGAATCTGGTCATGGGCATTTCCGACCGCATCTATGTGCTGGATTTCGGCAAGCTGATCGCCCACGGCACACCGGCGGAGATCCAAAAAAATCAGCGCGTCATCGACGCGTATCTGGGGGTGGCTGACGATGCTTAAAATTGAAAACCTCCAGGTCCACTACGGCGGCATTCAGGCCCTCCGGGGCATTTCTCTGGAAGTACCGGACGGCAAGATCGTGACGCTGATCGGCGCCAACGGCGCAGGCAAATCCACCACCCTGCGGACCATCACCGGACTGGTAAAGGCCTCCGGCGGCTCCGTCCAGTGGGACGGGCAGGAGCTGCTGGGCAAGTCCATCGACAAGATCATCTCCACCGGCATCGCCATGAGTCCGGAGGGCCGCCGGGTCTTTCCGGATATGACGGTGCTGGAAAATCTGAAGATCGGGGCCTATCTGCGCCGGGACAAGGCAGAGATTGAAAAAGACATCCAGTGGGTGTACAGCCTGTTTCCCCGTCTGGAGGAACGGAGCTGGCAGCTGGCGGGCACCCTCTCCGGCGGCGAGCAGCAGATGCTGGCCGTGGGCCGTGCCCTCATGTCCCGCCCCAAGCTGATGATGCTGGATGAACCGTCTCTGGGCCTGGCCCCGCTGGTGGTGCAGGACATCTTCTCCATCATCCGGGAGATCAACCGGCAGGGCGTCACGGTGCTGCTGGTAGAACAGAACGCCAACATGGCCCTGAAGATCGCGGACCTCGCCTATGTGCTGGAGACCGGCACCATCACCATGTCCGGCACCGGCGCGGAGCTGCTGGCGGACAGCCGGGTGAAGGAAGCGTATCTGGGAAAAAGCAGCTGATTTCTGCCGAATACACGCAATGCCCGAAGGAGATGTTCCTTCGGGCATTTTTCTGCGGGAATCCAACCTTCTGTTGACCGCAAAAAAGCCGCCGGGGAAATCATCAACTCCCCGGCAGCTTTTTCACTCGTTCAATTTCTGAAGTGCGGTCTCGGATGCACATACGCGCCTTAGCACATTAGCAGGATAGGTTCACGTGCTCCATTAGGTCGATGAGGTCCCGAATGCCCTGCAAATAGGCTCGCACCGGGATGCGCTCGTTGGTCCCGTGGACGCCGGTGGCCGCTTCCTGCGGCTCCGCCATGAAGGGGCTGCACCGCAGGCAGGTGTCACAGATCTGCTCATAGTGGTGGGCGTCCGTGGCCCCCACGGTCATGGACGGCAGAAATACCACGCCGGGGTAATACCGCTCCATGCTCTTCACCACCTTGCGGTAGCCGTAGCCGTCCCGCCGGGCGGTGGCGGAGGGGTCGTTCGCCTGCAAATAGCACATTTCCACCGTCGGATCCTGAACCGCCTCCCTACAATGCGCCATGACGCTCTCCGCCGTGTCGCCATCCGCCAGACGGAAGTTGATGACCGCCTGCATATCCTGGGGCATCACGTTGCAGGCCTTGCTGCTGCCCCGGATGATGGTAGGGGCTATCGTGGTGGTGACAAAGGGGAACAGCGTCCGGTCCCGGAAGCAGTAGGCGGCGATGGCGCCCGCGTTGGCAGGCACATCCCGCACCAGGGTCTTCAGCGGCTCTGTGGTGATGTAGGGTGCTAGAGTCTCAAAGGCCCCCATCATCACCGGGCTGAGCCGCACCGGGAAGGGCTTGCGGGTGATGTCGGCGATGGCGCAGGCCAGATGCTCCAGGGACGTACCGCCGTAGGGGCGGCTGGAATGGCCGCCGACAGAGCGGACGGATAACTCCCGGTCCGCGTAGCCCTTTTCCATCAGGTCCACATGAGCGATGGCGATGTCCGGGGCGCTGAAGGCTGCGCCGGGCTCGATCTTGCCGCCGCCCTCGTCCAGAGAAAATTCCAACGTTACACCCTGGGCCTTGAGATGATCGGAGATGGCCTTGGCTCCCAGGTTCAAGGTCTCCTCGTCATCGCCGAAGGCCAGATAACTCTGCATATTACGATCCACAGAGACACATTCGACCCCGGATGTTCCGGAAAGGCAACAAATGAGCGCACAAATGCATGGGCATCGGCATAGCCATGTCCATGTACATGCAGATCAGCATTCGAGAACTCAGATTAAACATAGCTGCCGCTCCTTTCCTTTAACATACCGTTTTTGTTGGTCGCATAATACTGCCGATTTCTTTTGAAGTCAATCAAAGCCTTATCAGTTTCATCAAGTTTATCATTTTTCCAAATCTCAATTTCTGCCCGGTAAAAATTTAAACACTTTGTCCCGCTTACTCCACAGCTTGGCCAGTCCGCATCACCAGAACTGGCTAATCTGCATGCCTAAGCTCTGCCCTTTGCGGCAAGTGTCTCTGCCGCTCAGTCCAGCGCCGCCAGCGGCTACCAAGACAGTCCGCGCTCACTTTTCTCGCCGAAGTCCTATCAGGAAAATAAGAAAGATACTTGGCGCAGCTCCGTTTTTTCTCCGGCGGTGTTTGACAATGCATCGCCCTGCGGTATAATAACCGTATTGTAAGCTTGCCGGAAACGGCGCAGTTCAAAGGAAGGATGACGTGCTATGACCATGGATACCAAAGCTCTGCTGGCAGAGGCGGAAGCCCTGAAGCCCCAGCTTCTGACGGATCGCCGGACCCTGCACCGAGACCCGGAGGTGGGTCCCTCCCTGCCCCGCACCGCCGCCTACGTGACGGAACGGCTGACGGCGCTGGGATACGCTCCCCGCCCGCTGGCCGGGGGCGTGGTGGCGGACATCACCGGTGAGGACACCGGCCGGTGCGTGCTGCTCCGGGCGGATATGGACGCTCTCCGGGTCCGGGAGGCCACGGGGCTGGATTTTCAGTCGGAAAACGGCGCCATGCACGCCTGCGGCCACGATATGCACGCCGCCATGCTGTTAAGCGCCGCCGCTTTACTCAAGCGGCATCAGGCGGACTTGAAGGGCACGGTGCGGCTGGTGTTCCAGCCGGATGAGGAGGGCTTCACCGGGGCCAAGTCCATGCTGGCGGCCGGGGTCCTGAAGGATGCGCCGTCGCCCAAAGCGGCGCTGGCCCTTCATGTCAACTCCGGCACCCCCTCCGGCATGGTACTCTGCGGCCGGGGGACGTTCATGGCGGGCTGCACCCTGTTCCGGATCTCCGTCCGGGGCACCGGCTGCCACGGGGCCATGCCGGAGACCGGCGTGGACCCCATCAACATCGCCGCCCACATCTACCTCTCCCTGCAGGAGCTGACCGCACGGGAGATCTCCGCGAAGAAGCCTGCCGTGGTGACGGTGGGCCGGTTCCAGGGGGGACAGGCCCCCAATATCATCCCGGAGGAGGCCGTGCTGGAGGGCACTATCCGCACATTTGACCGGGAGCTCAGCGCCCGGATCATGGAGCGCATCCGGGTCATCGCGGAAAACACGGCGGCGGCCTTCCGGGGCAGCGCCCATCTGGAGGAGATTGCCTCCGCGCCGCCGCTGGTAAACGATCCCGCCCTGATGGAGCAGGTCGCGGGCTGGGCGGAGGAGCTGGCGGGCAAGGAAAAGGTGTACCGTTTGGATCAGGGGGGCATGGGCTCCGAGGACTTCGCCTCCTTCACCTATGCGCTGCCCTGCGCCTATCTGCTGTTAGGTGCCGGAACGCCGCAGGAGGACCCTCGCTACGGCAAGCCCATGCACAACGAGGCGGTGGTGTTCAATGAGGACGTTCTCCCCACCGGCGCAGCGCTCCACACCCTGTTCGCCCTGCGGATGCTGGCGCAGGAAACCTGAACCGTCCCCTCCCCTTTTTGCGGCAAATTCAGACTTTGTTCACCAAAGGCAGCGCCGCCGGTGGTAGTCTATGAGCAGAAAAGAGGGGGAAAACACATGGAAGAAAAAAAGAAAGGCGGCAAGCGGGCCGCGCCCAACCGCCGTGGCTGGCTGCTGGCGGTGCTGGTATTGGCGGGCCTTGGGATCTGGGGTATTCTGGAATGGTGGGCCCATACCGCGCCGGGGCCGGGCATCTCCGTCAACGAGGAAGCCCTGACCCGCAGGGAGCCGTTTTACCAATATGACGCCCCCGGCGTCACCGCCTATGCCGGGGTGGACGTTTCCAGCTATCAGGGGAACGTGGACTGGCCCGCCGTAAAAGCCGCCGGAGCGGACTTCGCCATGCTGCGGGTAGGTTTCCGGGGCTACGGCACCGGGGCTTTGGTGGAGGATAACGCCTTCGCCCAGAACGCCGCCGACGCTGCCAAAGCGGGGCTGACGGTAGGCGTTTACTTCTACTCTCAGGCCGTTACAGAGGAGGAAGCCGCCGAGGAAGCCCGGTTCGTGGTGGAGCGGCTCCGGGGGACGAACGTCAGCGGCCCCATCGCCTATGATCTGGAATTTTACACGGCGGACGAGGCCCGGACCGACGATCTCACCGGCGAACAGGCCACCCAGAACGCCATCGCCTTTTGCGACGTGATCCGTCAGGCGGGCTACGAGCCGGTGGTCTACATGAACCTCCACTGGGCCGGAAGTATGTACGGCATGGAGGCGCTGGCGCACCTGCCGGTCTGGCTGGCCAGCTACGGCCCGGTCCCGGCGCTGGACCGGGGCGTGACCCTCTGGCAGTACAGCGAGAGCGGCGTTGTGGACGGCATCGAGGGTCCTGTGGATCTGGATCTGTGGTTCACCAAGGAATAGCGCCCCTCAACTCCCCGCGAAAAAAGACGATCTTCATGCGCCGCCCCGCAGCGGCCTCTAAAAAGATCAATGACCAAGGAGGTCACCCCTATGCGGCTTTCTATCAAAACCTGCACATTGGATATGCCCTTTGCGGCCATGCTGGATTTCTGCGTGGCGCAGGGCGTTCAGGCGGTGGAGATCGGCACCGGCAACTGGTCCGGCGCGCCCCACATCGACTTGGACGAGCTGCTTGGCTCCGAAACGGCCCGGCAGCGCTGGATGGACCAGCTTCGCCGCCGGAATATCGCCCTGTGCGCCCTGAACTGCTCCGGCAACCCCCTTGCCTTCCAGAAGGACTGGGAGGTGACGGAGAAAACCTTCCGTCTGGCGGGGCTGCTGGGCGTGGAGAAGATCGTGATGATGAGCGGCCTGCCCGCCGGCTGTCCCGGCGACAAGACCCCCGTTTGGATCACCACCAGTTGGCCGCCGGAGACCCAGGACATTCTGGACTACCAGTGGAACGAGGTGGCCATCCCCAAGTGGAAGGAACTGGTCCGTATGGCGGAGGACTGCGGCATCCGTCAGATCGCGCTGGAAAACCACGGGATGCAGCTGGTGTACAACCCGGAGACCCTGTTCCGTCTGCGGGAGGCCGTTGGCCCCATGGTGGGCATGAATCTGGACCCCTCCCACCTGTTCTGGATGGGCGGCGACCCCATCGAGGCCGCCCGGGTGCTGGGTGAGCAGGGCGCTCTCTACCACGTCCACGGCAAGGACTCCCGCCCGGAGCGGCGGATGGCCGGACCAAACGGCCTTTTGGACACGAAGCCCATCGACCAGTTCCGCACGCGTTCGTGGAATTACGTGGCTGTGGGCTGCGGCCACGGTGCCCAGTGGTGGAAGGAGTTTTTCTCCACCGTGCGGATGGCGGGCTACGACGGCGACGTATCTCTGGAAATGGAGGACCTGACCATGCCCATGCTGGAGGGCCACCTGACCTCCCTCCGGGTATTAAAGGAAGCACTGGTGCTGTAACACTCCTTGCTAAGGTTGACGCTCCCCTCGGCTAAAGCCGTGGGGAGCGTCGGTTCGCTCAACGATATCTAATGCAATCCCCGGAAGCCTTTTTACGGGGGAACAAGGTGTGGCTTATATCCCTAAGCCTAAAGGCAGGATATTATGCCACGTGCCATAATATTTATTTTCAGATGGGATAAAGAATATTGAAAAACACCCAAAAAAATTGCTATAATATTCACAACTCATTTTAAATGTATGGGAGTACAGCTTTCTCATGTTTGCGCCCATTTTGGTGTTGAACGCGTGTCCGTTTGGCATCTGCCGCTTAACCCATAATGAGGAGTATGTTGCCCAGAGTGAGGTGATTGGATGAAATGGCTGCAGCAAAAATGGTACGATGTATCGATTCGTACAAAAAGTATATTGCTGATGGGCATGATGCTTGCGGTCACTTGGGTTTTGGTGGCGTTGGTAATGATTCAACTTCATACGTTCAGCGAAAGATCTTCCGTTATTATGGATGAATATATGGATATTACTGGCTTCATGGACGCGTTTTCTGCTGAAAATGCATCTTTGGAAGCGTATATGAGGCCCATACAACCCATAGACGCAAAGGAGGACTATCTGGCGGCAATCCAGATGACGAACCGCTGTCTGGAGGAACTGTGCCCCGACTTGCAAGCAGACCGGCGGGAAGAATACGCACTCAAGCGGGCCATCCGCAACGCAATGTCCTACTACCGGGAATCACAACATGTTTTGCTGGATGCCGAAAAGCCGTCAGAGATGATTGAGCATTATCTTCTCTTGAAAACGCAGTCTTCTTATATAGATGGTTACACCAGGGACCTGCTCCACAGCCAAATGGTACAAGGCGGCATGCAGTGGCAGGAAGCTGATCGAATAAACGCCCGCAGCAGCAAGCAGTTTGTGGCGTTTTTGATCGTCGCTACAGTTCTGATGGGGTTGACGCTGGTTGTGTTCAAGCGAAGCATTCTGGCCCCCTTGGCCGCACTGGGACAGGCAGCGGATACCATTAGCGCTGGTCACTATGAAGCTCCGCCCGTAGTTGTCCGCGGTGATGACGAGCTGGGGCGAACCGCAAAGTCCTTCAATCTGATGCAAGCGGAGATCCGACACACGATATGGGCTCTTGAAAAGCAGTCTGAGATGGAAAAGCATCTGCTGGAAAAAGAGGTGGAGGCGGCGCAGATGCAGAAAAAACTGCAGGAGGGCCGCTTCGCCCAGCTTCAAAGCCAGATCAATCCTCACTTCCTGTTCAACACCCTCAGCACCATTGCCGCGCTGGCGCACGAAGAACAGGCACCACTGTCAGAGGATCTGATTCTGCGTCTGTCTAATTTTTTCCGGTATTCGCTGGAAAGCGATGAGAAGATCGTTGCATTGGGGCGGGAAATCGGGCTTCTGCGGGATTATATGGAACTGCAGGAGACACGATACGGCGACCGCATTACTATGGAAGTCCATGCTGATCCTGCGCTTTCTGATGTTCCCGTTCCGAAATTTATCCTCCAGCCGTTGGTGGAAAACGCAATCATTCACGGGCTGAAGGAATGCGGTGGATTGGTGCGTGTCCGCACGTTCCGGGGGCGTCGGGGAATTACGATTATGGTCACTGACAACGGCTGCGGTTTCTGTCCGCAGCAGAGCGGCGGAACCACCGCGCATCACTCTGTAGGACTGGATAATATTCGGGAACGGATGGAACTCAGCGGCGGCAAAATGGATGTATTCAGCCGTCCCGGTCTGGGGACCTGTGTAAGATTGATTGTAGGGGAGGAATTGCATGTTCAAGGTGCTGGTGGCTGAGGATGAACCCAAAAGTCGGGGGGCGCTGATCTCCCGGCTCAGGGGGATCTTAGGTGATGCCGCACTGATTGAGGCGGCATCGGATGGAAATGACGCAGTGGACAAGGCTCTTCGCGTACAGCCGGACGTAATATTTATGGACATTGAAATGCCCGGAAAAAATGGGTTGGAAGCCGCAGCGGTCATTAAAAAGCAAATCCAGACGGTCCACATCATTTTCCTTACCGCCTATGATCGGTTTGATTATGCAGTGGGGGCGATTCGTTCCGGTGGCGAGGACTATATTCTAAAACCGGTTGGCGAGGTGGAACTGCGGGAAAGCCTCCAGAAGTTTTTTGACCTACAGACCTGCGTTGTGCCGAAGACCTCTCCCTTTGAGTCGGAGCTGGCTGTATGGGTGCAGCGCCATTATGCAGAGGATATGGCACTGGAAAACGCAGCCGCAAGCATGGGAATGAGTCCGTTTTATTTTTCGAGGCAAGTAAAGGCGGTTACCGGAAAGACCTTTTTGGATTATCTGACGTCTTACCGCATCGAAAAGGCCAAGAAGCGCTTGACTTCTACAGACCTCTCCGTCAGCGACGTAGGACATTCCGTTGGATATGCCGATTCCAATTATTTCACAAAGGCATTTAAAAAAGTGGTAGGATGTACACCGACGGCTTATCGAAACACGGTTGTATCATCCACGGAATAAAGACACAACAGCAGGCGGCTTGCCTGCTGTTGTTAATTTTGCACAATTTTAACAAATATTCTTTGGATGTTGGCAAAAAAATAACGGCTAAACCGCAAGAGTTTACTATTTCTTAATATTTTGTTCTCAGATACAATCAAATTATAGAAGTGATCCTGATTAGGATCATAAAAAGTTTGATAGGAGAAAAGAAGATGAAAAAGTTTGTTACCTCCCTTCTGGCGATGGTCATGCTGCTGAGCCTGTGCACCGGCTGCGGTGGGCAGAAGGACAGCTCTTCCACTGGCGACACTGCTTCTGCAGGTACCCCTTCCGCTGAGACTGTGGTTCTGCGTCTGGCCAACAGCCACAACGCTGAGCACATCACCAGCCAGGCCTGCCAGATGTTCGCTGATCTGGTAAACGAAAAGACTGATGGCCGCATCACCATCGAGTGCCACTTTGCCGGTGAACTGGGCGACGAGCGCTCCACCATCGAGCAGTGCCAGTTCGGCGGTCTGGACTTCACCCGTGTTTCTTCCGGTGCCTCTGCTGAGTTCGCTCCTCTGATGAACGCTCTGCAGATGCCCTATGAGTACACCAGCGTGGATCACCTCTTTGAGGTTCTGGACGGCGAGATCGGTCAGGAAGTCTTTGAGACCTTCAAGGACAACAACCTGGTGGGTATCACCTATCTGCATCCCGGTTCCAGAAACTTCTTCAACTCCAAGAAGGAGATCCACACCCCCGCCGATCTGGCCGGCATGAAGATCCGTGTGTCCGAGTCCGACCTGATGCTGACCCTGATGGACTGCCTGGGTGCTGCCGGCGTGGGTCTGCCCTTTAACGACACTTACTCTTCCATTCAGACCAACGTTGTGGATGGCGCTGAGAACAACATGACTTCTTACATCGAGATGTCTTTCTGGGAGGTTGCTCCCTACTGGACCTATGACGGCCATTCCTACATGCCTGACATGATCCTGGCTTCCAAGCAGACCATGGATAAGCTGTCTGCTGAGGATCAGCAGATCATCTTCGACTGTGCCAAGGAAGCCGAGGTCTGGCATCGCGATGCTTGGGAAGAGTCCGAAGCCAAGAACGCCAAGATCGCTGAAGAGAAGGGCTGCACCCTCACCACTCTGACCGATGAAGAGGTCAAGCTGTTCCAGGATGCTGTTGCACCTATGTATGATACCTTCCTGAATGCTGATCAGAAGGCCATTGTGGAGCGCGTTCAGGCTCTGGGCTGATCTATGCTGGTAAAGGGCGGCCCATTCGGGCCGTCCTTTCAATTTGCGAACTACTAGAAAGGAGTCTGCACTATGCGTATTCTGCAGAAAGCCAGCCGTTTTCTGTTCAAGGCACTGGAATGGTTCGCCATTATTTGCATGGTGGTCCTGACCGTCATCGTTTTCACGGATGTAATCCTGCGTTATATCTTCAAGCAGGGCTTTCCTTGGACCCAGGAGGTTGCCACGCTGATGCTGGTATGGTTCAGCCTGATCGGCATGGCCATCGGTGTTCTGGAAAAAATCCACATCAGCATTGAAATGTTTACGTCTAAACTGCCCGCGAAGGTCATTCGGGTGCTGGAAAGCATTGACCATATTCTGATTGCTGTATTCGGCGGGGCTATGGTGTACTATGGTCTGCTCATTATGAACATGACCAAAATGTCCACCCTGCCGGCTACGAAAATGCCCAGCTCCGTACTTTATGTGATTCTGCCCCTGTCCGGTCTTCTGGTGCTGCTGAATGCTATTTTGGTTGCGGCGGGCCAGGATAAGAAGATTTTTGAGAAAAATAGCGAAACCGCAAAGGAGGATGACCATGCCTGATACAACCATTGCCATTGCCATCATGCTGGGGTCCTTCGTCCTGTTGCTGATGGCGCGGATGCCTATTTCTTTCACGCTGGGCATCTCCTCTGTTCTGACGGCGCTGTATCTGAACATCCCTCTAGCTACACTGTTTCAGCGAATGGTCAGCGGTGTTCAGTCCTTCTCCCTGCTGGCGATCCCCTTCTTTATTCTGGCCGGTGAGATCATGGGACAAGGCGGCATTTCTCGTCGACTCATTACTCTGGCAAACGCATGCGTCGGATGGATGCGAGGCGGTTTGGCGCAGGTGAATATCCTGGCCTCCATGTTCTTTGGCGGTATTTCCGGTTCCGCCGTGGCGGATACGTCCTCCATCGGCTCCATTCTCATCCCCATGATGACGGATTCCGGCTATGATAAGGACTTCTCTGTGGCGGTCACGGTCACCTCTTCCTGCCAGGGTGTTATGATCCCGCCTTCCCATAACATGATCCTGTTTGCTATGGCGGCAGGCGGCGGCGTATCCATCGGCCAGCTGTTCATGGGCGGCCTGATCCCCGGCATCCTGTTGGGCGTGGCTCTGATGATCATGACCGCCATTATCGCACGGAAGCGCAACTATCCCAAGGGCCGGGTCATGTCTCTGAAGGAGATCTGGAAGGCCACCAAAGATGCTCTGCTGGGCCTGATGACCTGCATCATCATCGTGGGCGGCGTGATCCTCGGTTGGTTTACTGCCACGGAATCCGCTGCTGTGGCCGTGGTGTATGCATTCATTGTCACGTTCTTTGTCTATCGTGAAATCCCGCTGCGGCAGTTTGGTGACATCCTGCGGAAATCCCTGCGGACCATCGCCATGGTCATGGCTCTGATCTCCACAGCCTCTATGTTCGGCTGGCTGCTGGCCTATCTGAAGGTGCCCACCATGGTCACCAATCTGCTTTTAGGTGTTTCCGACAACAAAGTGGTCATTCTGTTGCTCATCAACGTCATGTGCCTGATTCTGGGCTGCATCATGGATATGGGTCCCCTGATCCTGATCCTGACGCCGATCCTGCTGCCCGTGGCTACGCAGCTGGGCATGGCGCCGATTCAGTTTGGCGCAATGCTGATTTTGAATCTGGCCATCGGTCTCTGCACGCCTCCCGTGGGTGCCGCTCTATTTGCCGGCTGCTCCATCGGCCGCATCAAAATTGAAGATGCCACAAAGGCTTGCCTGCCGTTCTATGCTATGATGATTCTGGTGCTGATGCTGGTTACATTCTGGCAGCCTCTGTCCATGTTTGTTCCTCAGCTCATGATGAAGTAATTGCTCCGATGCGATTTTTATAAAATCGAAAAGGTATGCGTGTTCGAGGCCCCCGCTCTCTTCTGTTCTATGGCAGAAGAGAGCGGGGGTTGTTTTGTCAGCCAGTAAGGAGCTTCAATGGCGACGAGTATATCTTAAATGAGGGAGACTGTATTTACATTGATGCCAACACGGATCACAGCTATCAAAAACTGGGTGACGAGGAGTGCGTCAGCGTTTGGGTCTATGCGTCCCCCCACGCCACACCCATGGCAGATTCCTTTGTTCTCTGATAGCATTTGCCGCATGAGTCGGCTTCTGTAAATTCTCCCAATAAAAGTCATAGGAGGCGTGTCTGTTGACACGCCTCCTACATTCTTACATTTTTCGTTTTTTCCGGTCATTTCCCTGGGCAGGCTGATGGGAAAATGTCCCGTACAGGGGAAATTTCCCCCTCTATTGCTGTAACACTGTTCCGCTTTACAGCAGGCCCTGCAGGAAGATCACAATGATCAGCGCCGGCAGAATGAACTGGAAATAGGGCTTCAGCCACTTGGCGAATTTCAGGCCCTTGCCCTTGTTGGCCTCCGCCACATACTTGTCGAAGCCCCAGCCCCACTTGCTGACGCAGAACAGCAGGTACACCAGAGAGCCGATGGGCAGCAGCAGGTTACTCACGAGGAAGTCCTCGCTGTCCAGCACGTCCTTGCCCAGAATGGGATGGAAATCGCTCCAGATGTTGTAGCCGAACACGCAGGGCAGGCTCAGGAGGGCCAGCAGCACGCCGTTGACAAGCACGGCCTTCTTGCGGCTGATGCCGAAGGTGTCCATGCAGACGGCCAGAATGTTCTCAAACACCGCCAGCACCGTGGAGAAGCTGGCGAATACCATGAACAGGAAGAACAGCGTGCCCCAGAAGCGGCCGCCGGACATGTTCACGAACAGAGGCGGCAGGGTCTGAAAGATCAGCGCGGGGCCTTCACCGGGCGCAACGCCGAAGGTGAAGCAGGCAGGGAAAATGATGGCACCCGCCATGAGGGCCACGAAGGTATCCAGAATGCAGATGCGGACAGCCTCGCCGGGGAGGGTCTGCTCATCGCTCATGTAACTGCCGAAGATCTCCATAGCGCCGATGCCCAGAGACAGGGTGAAGAACGCCTGATTCATCGCGTCGGTGATGAGGCTGCCGAGACCGTGCTCCCGGATGGTGTCCACGGAGGGCAGCAGGTAGAACTTCATGCCCTCCGCCGCGCCGGAAAGGGTCAGGCTGTGGACCGCCAGCACCACGATCAGTGCCAGCAGGCAGATCATCATGACCTTGGTCACCCGCTCCAGGCCCTTCTGAAGGCCGAAGCTGCACACGATCAGGCCGGTGACCACCACAAGCTCCGTGAAGATGACCATGGAGCCGGGGCTGCCCAGCATGGTGCCGAACATCCCGGAGATCTCGTCGCCGGTCATACCGGCGTGAAAGCCGCCGGTGAGGAATTTGCCGAAATAGTTCACCATCCAGCCGGTGACGGTGGTGTAATACATCATCAGCAGATAGCAGCCCGCCAGACAGAACCAGCCGTGGATGTGCCACTTGGAGCCGGGCTTTTCCAGATTCTTATAGGCCAGTACAGCGCTCTTGCGGCCGCCGCGACCAACAGCCAGCTCCATGGTCATCACAGGGACGCCCAGCAGCAGCAGGCACACCAGATAGAACAGGACGAAGTAGCCGCCGCCGTTCTTGCCGGTAATATAGGGGAAGCGCCACACGTTGCCGATGCCGATGGCGCAGCCCGCGCTCACCAGCAGGAAACCCAGCCGGGAGCCGAAGGATTCTCTTTGCATTTCTAAGTACCTCGCTTACACACAACAAATATGCACTTATCTTAGCGGAAAAAATCCCCCTTTACAAGGGGGATTTTTTCATGATAAAATAAGAAAAACTTATTTTGTGTCATGGGATGGCGTTATGAATCGAAATCAGCTGAAGTATTTCGTGGCCGCGGCGGAGAGCCGCAGCTTCACGAAAGCCGCCGAGCAGTTCTACATTTCCCAGACCGCCATCACCCAGCAGATCCGTCTGCTGGAGGAGACGCTGGGCTGTCCTCTCTTTGACCGGAGCACCCGGCCCGTGAGCCTGACCTCCGCGGGGACCATCTTCCTCCGGGAGGCCAAGGGAATCTTGGAGCGGATGAGCCGGGCGCAGGAGCGGGTCCACGACGCCTCCACCGGCCTCTCCGGCACGCTGCGGGTGGGCTACGTCCGGGGGTACGAGCGCAGCGACCTGTCCGCCCATATCCGCCAATTTCACCAGCAGAACAGCAACGTGCTCATCACCTTTTACCGCTGCTCCACCGACGCGCTGGCGGCGGGACTGCTGCACCATGAATATGACATCATTTTCACTTGGGACAGTACCAACCTGAAAACCCAGGAGGGCGTGTCCTGCCGCACCGTGGAAAAGGCCCGGCTGGTGGTGGCACTGTACGCCGGACACCCGCTGGCCCAGCGGCAGCAGCTCCGGCGGCAGGAGCTGCGGGGAGAGACCATCCTCTACATGTCCCCTGACGCCGCCGACGATTCCTACGGCGACGCCTTTTTCATGCAGCTTTACAACGAGGCGGGCTACAAGCCCAACATCCTCTTCCGCTCCGCCGACACGGAGAGCATCCTCATGATGGTCTCCGCCGAGGAAGGCATTTCCATCCTCCCCGCCTACTGCGTGGAAAAGCTCTACAACGCCGACAATCTGGTGTTTGTCCCCCTCATCGGCGAGGGAGAGGTGGAGGAGATCATCGCCGCGTGGCAGACCACCAACCCCAACCCCGCGCTGGCTCGGTTTCTGGCTATGACTCCTCCCCAATGGGAATGAGCCGTCCCGTGTCCGCCCCGACCCGGTGAGAAATGGAGAGCACCGTCCGGTCCGCCGTAGCCCGCTTCAAGGCCCGCAGCACCGCCCGCTCCGTCTCCGCGTCCAGATTGGCTGTGATCTCGTCCAGCAGAAGCAGCTTGGGGTCCGCTGCCACCGCCCGGGCGATGGACAACAGCTGCCACTGTCCCTGAGAGAAAATGTCCGGGGTGCAGGGGGTGTCATAGCCCTGCGGCAGGGCGCCGATGGCCTCCGCCAGTCCCGCCAGCTCCGCGGCCCGGCGGACCTGCCCCTCCGTGATGGTGTCATCATACAGGGTGATCTGATCCCGGACGGTGCCGGGGACTGGATGGAACCGCTGCTCCACATAGCCGTACAGTGCCCGCCGCTGCGGGCCGGTGAGGGACCGGGGGTCCACGCCCTGAATCCGGACGGTGCCCCGCCGGGGGGTATACAGCCCCAGCACCAGCTTGAACACGGTGCTCTTTCCTGCGCCGGTCCGGCCGGACAGGGTAGCCAGCTCTCCCTCCCGGATCTCCATATTTAAGTGGTGCAGAACGTTCTGCCCTGCCTCATAGCCGAAGTCCACATCCCGCAGTTCCACCATGGGAGCGGCGGGATTTTCCGTTTCCGGGGCCACCGGCTCCTGCTCCGGCTGGGCCAGAAAGTCATTGATCCGGCGAACGCCCGCCACGGCGGACTGGATGGTCTGGATCTCCATGCCCAGACTTTCCAGAGGAGAGAAGATCTGGCTGATGTAGTTCATCACCGTCACGGCGGTACCGGCGGTCATGCCGAACAGCGTCAGCACCGCCGGGTCTCCGGAGGCGGACAACAGCATGACCGCGCCCACCACAGCGGCGTTTACCGTGAGGATCACGGGGGAATACAGGGCGTCATAGAAGTTGGTGCCCTCAATGGCCCGGTAGCTCTCCCCCAGCGCGCCATCGTACCGGGTCTCCATGTAGGTCTCCTTGCCCAGCGTGCGGATGGTGCGGAGGTTCCGCACCGTCTCCGGCACATATCCGGAGGCCCGACTCACCGCCTTCCGGTTTTTCAGCTGATTGTGCAGCATCCGCTTCTGGACGAACCGGGTAAAGAGGAACAGCACCGGCAGCAGCGCCAGCAGCAGATAGGCAAGTCCCCGGCTGCACTGCCACACCACGATCAGAATACTGAGGATCCGGCAGGCGTCCGCCGCCATGCTGATGATCCCGGCGGTGAACAGGGTCTCCACCGTGTCCACGTCCCCCACGAACCGGGACACCAGCGCCCCCGGCTCCTGACGGTTCAGCTCGTCGGCGGGCAGGCGGCCCTCCTTTTCCATCAGGCGGCTCCGCAGGGCGTGGGTGGTTTTCTGGCCGAATACCGTCAACGCGCTCTCCCGGGCGGATTCCAGCCCTCCCGCCAATGCGGTGAAGGCCAGATACCACAGGGGCAGGCGGAGGGTCAGCCCCTCCCCGGCGGTGAGGCCGTCCACAATGCGGCCCAGCACCAGCGGCGGCACCAGCGCTGCGCCTACGGCCCCTGCCACCACAGCCAGAATGGTAAAGGACAGCCAGAGGTGGTCTTTCACCGTTTCCAGTACCACAGTCCCCACATGGGCTGCTCTTTTGCGGTCATTCATGGCTGTTCTCCTCCCTCTGTGCGTCAAACTGCGCCGCGTAATCCGGGGTATTCCCCACCAATTCCTCGTGGGTCCCCACCTTGGCCTCCCCGTTTTCCAGCCAGATCACCCGATCCAGCTCCGGGAACAGGTACAGCCGGTGGGAGATCAGAATCACCACACTGTCCGCCGCCAAACGCCGCAGATGGGCGAAGATCTCCGCCTCCGTAGCCCGGTCCAGCGCGGAAAAGGGATCGTCCAGAATCAGCAGGGGCCTTTGATGGGCCAGCGTCCGGGCCAGCGCCAGCCGCTGGGCCTGACCGCCGGAAAGCCGGACGCCGCCGGTGCCCACCCGGGTCTCCAGCCCCTCCGTCATGGCCGCCACTTCGCCGTCCAGACACACCGCCCGGAGGTAGTCCATGGGATCGCCCGTGTCTCCCAGCAGCACATTTTCCCGGATCGTGCCGCTGAACAGCTCCGGGTCATGGCCCAGATACCCCACAAGGCCCGTCCGCTCCCACTGGGGCAGCTCCGCCAGCTCCCGGCCGTCCAGCCGGATGCTGCCGCCGTAGGGCTGCTCGCAGAGGAACGCCTTGCCCAGCGTGGATTTGCCGCAGGCCACCGGCCCGGTGACGCCGATGATCTGTCCCCGGCAGGCGGTCAGATCCAAGCCGGAGAACAGCGGCACGTCACCGGGATAGCCGCAGGTGAGGTCCCGGACCTCCAGACGCTCCACCCTGCCGGCGGAAACGGCGGGCACGGCGGGGATCTCCCGCATCAGGGGCTGGATGCGCTTCCAGGACACCTGCGCCTTGTGGACTGCGTTGAACAGCTTTGCCGCCTTGGAAGATTTGGTGGCCAGCTTGGTAAAGCAGGCCAGAAACGTGGTGAATTCCGCGATGGACCAGACCGTCCAGCCGGTGCCCAGCACGTTTTTCCCGCCGAAATACAGGATCAGCGCCGCCCCGATCATGGAGAGCACCCGGTACAGCGGCGGCAGGGACGCTGTCCACAGGTTTGCCTTTACAGCGGCGTGTTCGTAAGCGGTGAGGTGCTCCTCATAGGCTGCCCGGCGCTCCTCCTCCCGGCCAAAGACCCGGTAGGTCAGGGCGTTGACCGCTCGATCCATGGTGGCGGCATTCAAAATCCCGGCCTGCTCCTTGAAGGCCGCGCCGGTGCGCTGGACGGGCCGCTTCATCCGCTCCGCCAGCGCGTAGCTCCCCGGCAGAAAGGCCATGGACAGCAGCGCCAGCCGCCAGTCATACCACAGCAGCATCCCGGCATAGGCCGCCAGGGCCACGCCGGTGTCAAATACCTCCGTGGTGAATTTCCGCATCCCCTCGGCGCAGTCGTCCACGTCGGAAATGGCCTTGGTCAGCACCGTTCCCGCGCCATCACGCTCCAAGTCCTCCCGATCCGACCGGACCAGTGCGCCGTACAGGACCCGCTTCATGCGGCGGTTCACCTTGTTGGCAAAGCGCCGGACATAGAACCGCTTCAAAAACCGAAGTCCCTGCACCGCGGCGACAACGGCGATGTACCCCGCCGCCAGAGAGACCATGGTGGAAAAGCTGCCCCCTCCCAAGAGGATCCGGGCCAGCGCTTCCGTCATCTGTCCCTCGAACCACGGGCCTGCCACCAGACCTATATTATAGAGGAGACCCGTCACGGTGATGACCACCAGCACCCCGGATTCCGCCCGGAAATAGGAGCTGACCCGGTCCGGCGGAAGCTGCCGCTTATTCATGGCGCGCCCCCTCCCCCTGCTCCGTCAGGGCCGTGATGTGGGGGAACCCCGCCCGGCTCTCCTGCTTGGAACGGCGATAGATAGTGTCCAGCGTTTTGCAGAAAGCGATCTTCTCCGCCTCCGGCAGCTCCGCCAGCAGCCATTCATAAAAGGTGGTCTCCACCTGCGCCTTGGAGTTCCGCAGGCCCTCCGCCTTTTCCGTGGCGAAAAGCAGCTGGCTGCGGCCATCCTTGGGGTTGGCCTGCCGGATCAGGTAGCCCTTGGCCTCCAGACTGGCCGCCCGGCGGGCGGCGGCTCCCTTGTCCACACGGAGCTGCTCCCGGACCTCCGCCTGCGTGATGCCGGGATGGTGGCGCACCAGATGGATGAAATCGTATTCCGCTGTGCCGATACCGTCCTCCTTCAGCGTCCGGACGGCCAGCTTGCTGGCCTCCCGTGCGATTTTCGTGATCTTGCGCTCTGTGAGATCCATTGTTACGGCAAGGGTACACCGTCCAATGTGAAACATTGGGCGGTGAGGAATTGCCGTTCCCTCCTTTCGTGTATTAAAATCAAGCAATTAAATAACTCGTGGATTTTTCTACGGGTTTTAATTTCTTGAAAGAAATGTCGTCCTTTATCATTTTCCCGTTTATCGTTTTAATGGTAAAGATTCCGGTAGGTCTTCTTCCCCAAATGAAGCAGTCCTGTCCGTTAAATTGGACTTTGTCAAAAAGACGATACCCAAATACGTACTTTTCTGCTTGATTGGACTTACGGATGCCTCCCGTGAGAATGGCCGCTTTGTGCAGCTGGCGGTTGTGATGTCTCACCGGACGAATCGTGCAAATCTTATCGATTTGCGCAATTTCCGGGAGGTATCCAACGTTGAAGCCGCGCTTCCCCTGCGCGATTGCCAGAGCATCATTAGTGTGGCTCTTTGGAAGCACAAGCAACTTCTCTCGGGTTGCCTTTGTGATATAGCCTCTCGTTTTGACAACGGGGATAGGCAACTCAGAGCAGAGCATCTGCATTAAAGTCTTCCGCATGATGCCCATGAATGTGGCATCCCGTGTGGAGCGACGCTTACGCTTTTTGAAGTCCTTCGCCGTAATCAACCCCTTGTGGAGTTTCTCGTGACAACTCTCGCAAAGGGTAACTTGGTTGTCCGGGGCGTCGCCGCCTACCTTCCTGCTCTCCAGATGGTGGACGTGAAGCCGGACCTCTTTTTTCTTGGTTGCGTGTGCTCCGCAGCACTGACAGGTGTAATCATCTCTCCAAAGCACGTATTGCCGTACATTGTAGTGACCATACATCTCGCCCTTCTGGTAATCCTCACCTTGCGGAACGGGCTTTCCATCCGCAATGGCTTTCAGCAGC
>OLGI01000819.1_pt1 | contig 30478 bp, 29 predicted proteins | sample 1605221 | NCBI WGS metagenome assembly OLGI01 (sample SAMEA3888915, study PRJEB22519) | human gut metagenome | biome: human gut; feature: human-associated habitat; material: faeces | place: Denmark | collected 2010 | reverse complement strand
TTTGAAAAGCAGAACTGAAATCTTGGTACCGCTTGCAGCGATACAAGCGGTACCGATTGCAGTGATAGCATGGTACCGATTACAACGCTACGTGTGGTACCGATACAGCGCTATCGTCAAAAGCCATAACGATTATTTCTTTTTTCATATCGAATATTTTTACTATTTTATCCACTATTTTGAATTTTTTCTTCTACTAAGACGTATATCTTGCGATTTTAGTTGCAAAGAAACAAAATATTTTTTAAATTTGCAAATGATTTTGAATTAACAAGAAAAAGAATGGCAAGATGACAACAGATAGAAGCACAAAATTACCAGAGGATTTCAAAAATTATACCAAAGAACTTATGGGGGAAAACCTCTTCAATCAACTGATGAAAGGAATTGATGAGAATGCAACTGTCAGCATTCGTCTCAATCCATTCAAATGTTCTGAAGAGACGGTTTTAAACGAAGGAACAACCTCTGGAATCATTCCCTGGTGCCCTTCAACAGGCAAATATTTATCGGAACGAAAGAACTTCACTTTCGATCCTCTTTTCCATGCGGGTCTATACTACGTACAGGAAGCCTCATCCATGATTGTTGATTTAGCCATCCGACAATATGTCAAAGAACCTGTCACCATGCTGGATCTCTGTGCTGCACCAGGTGGCAAATCTACATGCGTAAGAGCTGCTCTTCCAGAAGGAAGTCTTCTTTTCAGCAATGAACCCATGAAGACAAGGGCTCAAATTTTATCAGAAAACATTCAAAAGTTTGGGCATCCGGACGTTGTTGTCACCAACAATTATCCAAAAGATTACAAAAAAACAAAATTGAAATTTGATATTATACTTGCCGATGTCCCATGTTCGGGCGAAGGTATGTTTAGAAAAGATGAAGAAGCCATCAATGAATGGAGTAAAGCCAATGTAAATAATTGTTGGAAACTTCAACGGGAAATCGTAAGTGACATTTGGAACTGCTTAAAGCCTGGTGGAATACTGATCTATTCTACCTGCACTTTTAATGCCCACGAAGATGAAGAAAATGTAGATTGGATAAAAGAGGAACTTGGAGCCGAAATTCTTCCTCTGAATATCGAAAAAAGTTGGAATATTACAAAGAGCCTCATCAATGATGAAGCCATGTATCATTTCTTCCCTGGTATAAGCCGTGGAGAAGGATTGTTTATTGCCGTATTACGCAAAAATGGCATATATGAAGGCGATAAAAAGAAAAAGAATCTTGGCAAGAAGAACGCAAAAGGAAAGACCAAAGAACCTTTCACATTAAAAAATAACTGGTTAAAAAACAAGGATGAGTGGAATTATACATTAACAGAAAATGATGTATATGCAATCAGCAAGAAATGGACAGAGGCAGTGAAAGAAGCAAACCAATCACTAAGAGTACTTCACGAAGGAATCAAAATCGGAAGTATAAAAGGTAAGGACCTGATCCCTGCACAGTCACTTGCCTTATCGACAGAATTGGATAAGACTGATATTCCACAAGTAGAACTCTCATACGAAGATGCTATCAACTATCTTCGTAAAGAAGCGATTACTTTGCCTCCAACAACACCTAAAGGATATATTATAGTAACTTATCAGAATGTCCCATTAGGTTGGATGAAAAATATAGGCAATCGTGCCAATAATCTATACCCACAGGAATGGAAGATCAAAAGTTCTCACATACCAGAGGGTGATAATCATATTCTGAAATGCAAATCAATATCATAGCATGCCTGGACCAAAACGGTGCGATAGGCTACAAGAACCAACTGCTCTTCCATATCAGAAAGGACATGGAAAGATTTAAGCAACTTACATTGAATCACACCATAGTCATGGGGAGGAAAACATACGATTCTCTCCCCCATGGCGCACTCCCATTAAGACGCAACATCGTGATAACACAACAGGAAATACAACTGGAAAACTGTGAGGTATATCACTCTCTGACAGATGCGCTTGACAAATGTACAGACGACATCATATTTATCATAGGAGGTGAAAGTATTTATAAGCAATGTTTGAATCTTGCCGATAATCTGTATCTTACTATTGTGGATAAAAAAATGCCAAAAGCAGACACATATTTTCCTTCAATCAATTCAGAAAACTGGGAAATCATAGATAAAGAACAGCATAAAGAAATAGAAGATTCAAAAAAAGAATTTTTCTCCTTTTCTTTTATTACATTAAAAAAAATAGGAAATTCCCCCACAAAATAGCAGATTTCATGATGCCACTTTTCAATATCCCCACTTCGTATCAAGTTGCACCTCCACAGTCTTGATGACATTCTTTGTCAGCAAAGCTCGATTCTTCGGCAGAATCTTTATCTCCTGATAATCGGCAGGATAATACACTTTGCCATTTCTGATCAAGATACCCATTCTGTTTGGAGCAATCTCAAAGATGGCGAAACCACCCACGAAATCATGGATTTTCCAATACACAGGTTGCAGGATGATGTCATCACCCACACGAAGTCCCCATCTGCCCGAAACCTCAAATGGCTTTACATTCTGTAGATATTCGTAGCGTTGCTTGCGTGTCTGTTCCTGTTTCTGCTTGTCATATTGCGCCACAAACACCATGTCGTTGCTTACAACGATTACTCCATTTGCCTTTTTGACAGATGGTGGTATCGTACCCTTTCCTGCCCTCAAACCAGCGTACATTGCTTCCCAATTTCGCTCTTTATCGGGCAAACCGAACTTACGGTAGTTTCCTACATTGTCCAATATCATGCACACCTTGTCCTTCTGCTTGTGGTTGATGCGCAGTCCACGCCCCACCATCTGCAAGTATTTGGCAAGCGAAAGCGTAGGGCGAGCCATCTGGATATACTCTACGTCAGGACAGTCAAAACCCTCATCAAAGAGGTTCACGTTCACCAAGCAGTCCAATACTCCATTTCTGAAAGCCTCCACCATCCGCAGTCGGGTGTTGGCAGGAGTCTTGCTGTCCAATGCTACCGCCTTGATGCCCATCGCCTCGTAGAAAGAAGCTATCATCTGTGCATGGGCGATATCGATGGCATACACGATGCCTTTCTTGCCATTGGCATATTTCACTAAACTCTCATATAGTCGTTTGATGGATTGAGGCACATTCAGTTTTTCGTCCATCTCCTTGACAGAATAGTCGCCGTCACTGCCACGCCCCTTCAGGCTATTGATAGTCAACTGGTCTTGCGAGAACTGTCCAATTACCACATAGTCGTAGGGAGCAAGATAGCCACGCTTGATAAAATCGTGGGTTGGAGGCGATGTCAACAGTTTTCCAAACAACTTGCCGAAAGATTCCTTCTTCATACGACAAGGCGTAGCCGTCATGCCTAATTTCAACGCCATTCTATTACGCAGGAACAAGTCCTGATAGGAACGAGCCAAGGCATGATGAGCCTCATCCACCACAATCAGCCCAGGCGTGCATTCAGCCTGTTCCAGTTCTCCGATATGTCTGCCGAGCCATTGGATGGAAAGCACACGAATCCTAACTTTGGCTTCCATCACCATTTCCTTTTCGCCATACTCCAAGCAAAATCTGTCAAGTGTTTGTTGCATCTGTTCCACCAGCTCACGTCGGTGCGCTACAATCCACACCTCACCTTTCTCATGGTTGTCAAGAAACCACTTCACCACCGAAGCCATCACATACGTCTTGCCAGTACCCGTAGGCATCTGCACCAACACCGAGTAGTTTTCCACATATTCCTTCCTCTTCCGAAAAGGAGTAAACGAATTCTTTGTCAGTTTCGTGATAATCTTCTCCAACATCTCCTGTTGGTAGTCAAAAAGTTTTATTTTCTTCATTCAACACTTAACATTCAACTATTAATCTTTATTAATTTTACATAGAGACATATCATATATATGGGATATATTATGTATCTTTGCAACCGAAGTTAAACCATAATTTTTTAGCATATGAGTTCAGTAACATTAACACCATCTAAGAGAAAGATTATAGACTTGAATGAAGATACATTCAAAACACTTTCTATTATGGCAATTCAAAAAGGAACCAATCTCAAGAAATACATCGAAGATGTGTTAAATGAGTTAGCAGAAAACTATGAAGATGCCAAATTGTATGCAAAATTGAGCAAGGAAAATCCTGATGGAAACATTATGCTCAATGAGCAAGAAAAAGCTGATCTAGAAAACTGGCTTGGCGTATGAAAGTTGATTACTCTAAAGAGTTTGAAAAATCTCTAAAGAAATTATCAGGAAAGATGCTTGATTCAATACGGCGTGTTATTACTGAGGTAAAACAAGCCGAGAACATCAAAGACATTACAGACTGTACTAAGCTTGTTGGTTATAGTAACATTTATCGCATTCGTATCGGCGACTATCGTGCATTTTTTACATTTCATATAGAACTTGTAGATGATACTGTCAGATTTAAATATCTCACTTCCCGTGGCGAGGCTTACGGAAAGAAAGTAATGACAGAATTAAAACGAATCGATAAGGAATAAACTAATTTACAAATCCACATTTTGAAACTATTCAAGGTGTGGATTTTTTAGGTTACAAAAAAAAGCAAGCACCCCTTCTGCAAGTCAATCCCTTCCCTTACAACCAATGATTTTAGCAAGTCTTCTCCCTGCGGGTTCATCCCCGCTAAAACAACCTGGCGAGGGTTCTGATGCCCCGCCAACCTTATAGCGAAGCGGTTAAGAGCGACAGGAGGAGCGGTTACATCCCTCGCCCTTTTGTAAAGGGAGAGGGCTTGGGAGTGGGTTAAGGATCCCCTCTTCGCAAGAGGGGAACAGGGGAGTCGAAAAAACTATTCTTTCAATGTGATGTTCCAAAGGAACAGCGCATTGCCAATAATATACCTTCTCCACATACGCTTTGGCTCCTTCATTAATCTATAGAGCCATTCCAAGCCATGACGCTGCCACCACATCGGAGCACGTTCCACAGTACCAGCGAAGAAGTCGAATACGGCTCCGATTGTTCCAACATGGCAGTGAATATCCAACTCTTCCCAATGCGAATAAGTCCATTTTTCTTGTTTAGGTGCGGTCATACCAATCCAAAGCAGATCAGGGTTAGCAGCATTGATGGCATCAATAATCGCCTTATTGTCCTCATCCGAGAACTCTGGCTTATAAGGAGGCGAGTAGGTCACCACCTTCAGATGAGGATACACCTCAGCCGCCCGCTTCACAATCAGGTCGAGCACTTTCTGCGAACTACCCATAAACATCACCGTACCACCTTTTTTCTCCAGTTTTTCCATTTCGAAAGAGAACAAGTCCCATCCCGCGATACGTTCCTTCGGCTGGCTCTTCGCCTTAATCCACTTACACGCTTTCACGATGCTCACCCCATCAGGAATCAGCACATCACCATTCATCAGCGCCTCAGCAAAGAGCGAGTCCTTGCGAGCCGTATTATAAGAATGAGCATTAACAGTATTAATGAGCAATTTGCCCTCTGGCAGCGAGGCGAGTTCCGCCTTACTACCCAAAATATCCAAAGATTTTAAACAAAACATTATAGTAATATTTTAATTATCAAATATAAGCGAAGCTAAATAAGCCTCATCATAAGAATTACAAAGCAGCCCCCTGCCCCCCTTTCCCTGCGGTCCCATCCCGCACAACCAATCTTTCAGCAAGTCTTCACCCTGCGGGTTCATCCCCGCTAAAACACCCTGGCGAGGGCTCTGATGCCCCGCCAACCTTAGAGCATAGCGGTTAAGAGCGACGGGGAGGAGCGGTTACATCCCTCTCTTCTGAGGAGAGAGGGCTTGGGTGAGAGGTGGAGCTCCCTTTGGCTAAAGGGAGACGGAGGGATTCGAAAAAACTTATTACCAGTAAGGATGAACGATTGGGTAATGGAGCCCTCTTTGGAAAGAGGGACGGGGTGATTCGAAAAAAATTACTTCATAATATACCAATAATACCCCTTCGGATTCCTACTCATTTCCCCTACTTTTCTGTAATTCAATTTATGAATACTCACATGATCAATCAGATCCTGCCATTGCTCCTGATGGAAAGTACGCCCCAAGGCATCACCCAGGAGAATACTGTGATAACTATTCTCACGAGGCATCCGAGCCTTAACCCCACACCTGAAGTAGCGAAACACCGTCAGCTCACTCTGCATGATTCTGTCCCATCCACTTTCTCAGTCATCACAGGATAAGCAGCCTTCAAGGACTTCCCCTTTAAGGCGCAGCGTACCAAGGCACAGACACCCGTCCACAACACCCCCATACGGACATATTGCCACACAAGCCTCCAGCCCCCGAACTGCCGAAAGCGAGTAATCAGTCTATCAAAATCTACCATTTACATAATTTATCTTCAGCGTCATTTTCTTGAAACACGCATATGTTTAACCTTCAGCTTATTCTCATGTTTTAAATTTTCAAACATTCTACCTTTCATATTAAATCAAGTATCTAATAGCCTCAATATTTTCTGAAATAATGATATTGCAGATAAATGGATTTTCTTATATGAACTTCTAATACCTTCAAAAGACAGAAACAAAACAAAGGCATTCAGAATGACTTCATCAATTTCCCTGCTAAACAAAAATTCTGAATATTGAAATTTCTTTATGCATATAAAACAAACAAAAACAGCATAAGCTGCATTTAAAAGAAATTCAACTGCACCAGCATCATATATATATATATTATAAACTCTGCTAATAAAAGGATGCTCTGTTTAAATTAGACTGAAACATTGGACAATATAGGCCATATTTTTTCTTAATGATATTCGAGACTAGTTTTACAAACCATTTGTCTGCCTTTGGCGAAAAGTAAATATTATCAATTAGCAGATTCAAATCCACAGGTATAAGCAAGTCATTTGCATCCGTCAACATATTGAAATCGGGAGATTCCGTAATTACTCTAAATTCTTTCTCGTGAGCAAAAGATAATCTTTTATACCAAGGAGCATCAAACATATGAAAGTATTTCCCTGATGTTCCATTATTATATTCGCTATAATCAATATAATTTACCATACCGAATTCGCAATTTGCTGTAACCGGTAGTGCTTGATAAAGACGTTCAAACGTTGTTTGGATGGCAATCCCTTGTTGGGTATCCCTAGAATATAATTGCCACATAGCTTCGGACTCACTTTCAGATTGATGCCAACAACTTATATAGTTATTTAAGCGCCACGTTCTTATTTTCCGTCTATATTCATCAAATTCTTTTTTCTCCTTTTCAAAATCATTTTCGTCATCCTTGAATTCTTTCAAATTAACGAATGGTGCTCTCCGTTGTAATTCCATTTTAATCCAAGCATCTTCATTTTCTAAAACTCCCAAAGCTCCTTCATAAGGGTCATAAAAATGATCTATACGGGTAAAATACAAAGAACTTTCATCCAATAAAGACAGGAACTTAGCTAAATCCATATATCGCCATAACTTTGCTGATGGTTCTGGAATTTTGCAGCAAAATCTTCCGTTAGAATAAAATCTTGCATCTTTCATTTTCGAACTACAGCCTTTACAAGTATGAGCTAATGCACCATCATCTAAATGCCCAATAAAAGTTTCCTCCCCATTGCTAAATTCTTTTCCACATAAAGTGCATTGATTCCTATGGATAATATAGAACCATCTTTCTTGCTTAATGCTTTCTAAATCATATTTTTTATGCGTTCCCATTATCATATTGTTTTAATGTTAAGATCAAACTATTCGGCCTCTATTATTCTCTGAATTTCATCCATCAATTTAAGAAATACTCTTTCTTGTGCAGGTTTTTCCATTTCCGCCAAAGTTTCCTCAGGCTTATTTACTGCTTGGAATGCAGACAATTCTGATTTTAAAAAGAAACTCGGTTCTACCAATAAACACAACACCTTAGTATTCTCAGCTTCAGCCTTCCTTAAAATCGGTGGTAGTTCATTGTTTTCAATAAAATCAGAAGCAAGAAAGTCTGTAGATACCAAAAGTATTGCAATGTTAGCATCATCCAATGCCTTTTTTATCTCTTCTTTCCAGTGTTGTCCAGCATGAATTTTCTTGTCAGACCATTCTTCAAAACCTCCTATATACTTTTTCAGCACACTCAAATGGGTCATCAATCTATTGTGGAATATTTCATCAGCATGAGAATAGCTGATAAATATTTTCTTCTTATCTTTATGCATAATAATCTTTTTATTTTCAGTTTCATTCTTTAGAAGTTGCATAGAGGGTATTACAACCTTCTTATCATCCTCAATTACCAGTTCATCAACATACGACACAGGATTATCTACAATATCCAATTTTGTGATACCGCTTATCAAACTTTCATCAAGATGTTCTATTTTATTCTTACTAAGAATGAGTGTTGTAATCTTCGAATCAAGTATTTGCTTAGGTAAATGCTTAATTTGGTTACTATGCAGATTCAAAATCTTCAACTTTGGCAGTTTAAATAAGGCGCCTTGTAATACCTTTAAATTATTAAAAGCCAAATCTAAGGTTCGAAGTTTTTTGAGTTTCAATATTTCTTGAGGAATTACCTCTATCCTATTGTAACTTAAATCGAGCTTTTCTAGATTTGTATACTGATATACATTATCAGGTATTGTCTTTAGATTTTTATGGGATAAATTAAGTTTTGTAACTTGCTTTATCGTTTTTCCTTTAATTTTTATTGGATATTCCATAATATTTATGTATCTTTGTACCCATAGTCGGACTATGGGGGTAGCGACTTAAAATAAGTGATGTTCAGAGTGCACTCCTGCGGGAGGTCAATCTGATTAATATCTTGAATGGAGTCTAAGCGTAGAGGAAGCACCTCTAATAGACGTGGAAGAGGAACTTCAACGGCTTGCTTAGAATCCCTTTAATTCATCGCAGCTTCGGCATCCCACGTTTTTCGCTAGCGAATTTGTGTTCTGTTATACAAAAGAACACATACAGCATTTTGAGGTCGTTCGATTTTGAACGACCTCATTTGTTTTCTTTTATCTCGACATAGCACTCCTCCATTTTCTCTAGCATTTTTGGCACGATGAAGAGTTCTTTCACACTCTTTCTGCCAGTCTCGCCATTCAGCGACACCCAGGAAGAATAAAGGTGACAGCAGGAGTACCACAATAGCTTCAGTCATGACCACTCCAAACGCCTCGTCCCTAATGACGGATGGAAAAAATCAGTATTACATAATTCCATTATAACAAGCCGTAGTAAGACCAACACAAGCGGTCTCCACCTTTAGCAAGGCGGTCCCAGCCCGCATAACCATGGCGTAGACCTTTGATGGTCCGCCAACCTTAGAGCGTAGCGGTTCAGAACGAGGAGGAGGAGCGGTTTCCTCTTCTCCCCTGAGGGGAGAAGACCGAGATGAGAGGTGGACCCTCCCTTAAGGTTAAGGGAGGACTGGTGGGTTTTCGAAAAAAACATTCTTTCAGGAATTCAGTTCGAAAGACAACCTTTAAAAGCGAAATAAGTTTTTCATTATTTTCCCTTCTCATACCACTCCACCATAACCTTAGCCTTTTCCTCCCAGGAAAGCTCCATTTGTCTTTCCTTGCAATTCTCCGAAAGGAGCCTCAGCAAAGACCTGTCCTTTTCAAGCTCATTGAGCAGTTTGGCGAAATCACGAGCAGACTGGCTCGGAGAAGAAAGAGGAACCTTCCTACCTACCTTATCGTCGATAACCGCAGCCATGCCGCAAGCGTCAAAGCAAAGGACAGGTAAACGATTGCTAACAGCCTCCAGCACAACAGTAGAAGTATCCTCGCTCACACTGGTGAAGAAGAAAAGCTGAGCCTTTCGCATCGCATTCATCACGACATCATTCGATTGATTACCATGCCATACCACTTTACCAGTAATACCCAAAGAGTCAGCAAATGATTTGGCAGCAGCTACCTGATCATCAGAACCACCACCATATACGTCCAATACAATATGAGGATTACCTGTCATGGCAATAGCCTGCAAAGCAAGAGGTAACTGCTTTCTAAAGTCAAACTTGCCAACCCACATTACATGAAACTCCTGATTGTCAAATCGCTCTGTAGGAATATCCTCAGATAAGAAACAACCAGTTTCTGGAATGACAACAGACTCCAACCCTTTATACTTCTTGATAGCACGATAAGAATCAGGGATGGAACTAACCAGAACCTTAGCTGTCTTGAAAGCCTCACCTACCCTTTTATCATGCTTCAGTTGCCAGATATTCAGGAAGTTCTTCAAGCGGTTGAATACTTTCATTTTCAAGCCAGCACCCTGCAGGTAAGCCGTAGGAAACTGTTTCAGCCCACCTATAGGTCCCCACACAAACGGCACCCCATTCTCTTGCGATAGTTTCCAGAGATAGCCCGGTTCACGGAATCCAATCATGTTGAGCTGATGCAACACATCCATCTTCTCCACCTTACAGATATCCTTAGCCATGAGATACGTCTTCCACTGCCACTCCTTATAATATTTATAGAAGCGCCAGTCCCCCTGGTTCCAGCACATCTTCCTGATTTCCTCCGATACCGGATTATAATAGAAGTGCATGTTCTTCCCCTGTTCCAAGGTAGGCACCACCTCCTCTATCTTGTCCCGAAACTCCCCTTCGGTGATAATATATAGTTCACAGAACTTAGCGAGATTGCTCACCCAGTTCCATGCCATTCCCGGCTCACTTCCCATACCAGGCGAGCAAGCGTATGCATTAATTAAAATCTTCATACATCAGATCTTTTAAAATCTACCATTTACAACCACACAGTTTATGATAAACACACCATATTATATAAGCAGCAGCAAGAGATTCCAGATATATCCAGGCCAAATCAGCAAATGGATTTCTGAAGTGAAAACCATAGTTGATAAAAAACAAGTGGATGAGCCACATGTTCATAGACATTTTGCCTAAGAAATCAAATCCACGCTTCACCTTATCAGATAAATATCCCTGAATATCAATCAGAAACATAATCATAGCAATGATCAGACCGATATTCAAGATATTCCATCCCAAAACAAAACGGGCAACCAGTAAAACTGCCACCAAGAGCAATCTACACCATACTCTCTGCTCTGCCAAGAAATCAAATAGAGAGAATTTACGGGCAATCATCCCCGAATAAAGCAGAGGGAAATAATGCAGCACATAATGCCCAGCTTCAGAATAACATCTGACAAACTTAGCTAAAGGTTGGAAGCAGACCACAGAAACAATCAGCAAAGGAATCCATACCTTATTATATTGCAGACTTTTGGCAAATAGCGGAAAACAGATTACGTAAATCACGTAGGTCTGCATAAACCACCAATTCCCATTCATATTTCTTGTCAGCAACATCGCATCCGTCACTACCTGAAACCACTTCACTTCATGGATAATCAATAAGAAAGGCGCTACCAGGATGACAATCAACCAAAAGGGCAACAACACCTTCTTCAGTCTCCTCCAAATATGAAAGACATTCCCTGCAGCGCAGTAAGAAGCCATTAGCCCATAGCCAGAGACAAACAGGAACATGCCCACGCAGATTTTGCCCATCTCCCCAATAGACAGTAGCAGATGCCCATACTCTATCGGCTCAAACAGAGCAAAATAAGGCCGATGCCATAGATGATGCATAATCATCAATACCAAGGCAAAAGCCTTCAGCTGGCTTGATACATTTTTATCGAATGAATACCTCGTTTTCTGCATTATGATTTCGATAGTTCCATTCTACTTTCATGCTCCCTGATTTCCTCTTCTGTAAATCTCATTTTGAGCAGTTTGGCAGGAATACCACCGATAATACTATAAGGAGGAAAGGATTTAGTAACAACCGCACCAGCAGCCACTACCGAGCCATGACCGATAGTCACACCTTTCAGGATAGTAACATTCGCACCACACCACACATCATCCCCGATGACAACAGGCTGGTCATATACATTCACCCCATCCACAAACTTATCCTCCACAGTAACGTCCGCGATATACTTACCCAAAATGTCAATACGATGATCACCAGTGATGATTGTAGGTTTAGGACCGAAGAGCACCTTCTTGCCAATAGTACATGCAGCATCCGTACAATAGATAGTACTACCTTTAGGAATCGAAGTACCATCTCCTACAGACAGGTTCCACAAGCCCTTGAAATCCGAAGACATCGGGCGGATATATACCCCCTTTCCACAGTGCTTCATGCACCGCTTCCATACAGGCGCCCACATCTTGTCCCACAGATACGAAGGCACAAGACTCATTTTTTGTAATATCTGAAAAATGTTCATGATTTCAAATAATTCACTATTATATATACAACTCATATTGATTGGCGAGATTGCTCACCTCGTTCCATGCCATTCCCAGCTCGCTCCCCATACCATGAAAGCAAGCGTAAGCATTAATCAATATCTTCATACATCAGATTTTTCATTAAACCTCCAAAGAAAACTTATCCTTCGATAGCAGCGAAAGAAAAGCAGCGGTCATTACCTTTAGCAGATATGCAGCTAAGCAAATGACAGCAAACACAATAACGATATTCAATGGGAACACACTGTTCCATTTATTAGTGATAAGCATAAACTGCACGATATAAATCTCCAGCGTGAGCCCAGCAACCAGAGAGATTCCTTTACCCAAGAACCTCTTGCCGAAGCACCAGTCAGTCCATTTATACGAAGCCACATACATCCTTCACCCAATGATCAATTCTTATTCTGTCACGACAGACATACACCAAAGCCCCCATCATCATGATGCTGAAATGACATACGAAATGAAAGCTCGTATGGAACGGAGACCCTTCAGCCACAGGCATTAAAAAGAAATAAGCTACAGAGCAAATTACCGACAATCCAAAGAGGGAAAACATATATTTATTGCCCCCCAGAATCGGCATTTTGCAGGTAAAAACCTTATCAACAGATAGAACAAAGCATAGTAAATTACGATAGTTTGCAGGAACCAATAATCACTTTCCAATATCAGTTTATCAAAAGTCAGAGGAGCATCCCAAATCAAGTTAGCTACTATCACCCAGATAAACACTGCAGGCCACAATCTCCTGACTTTACCCTTAAACCAATCAACAAAACTCACTCCTTTATGTTTATCAAATCCCATCATCAGAAGATACCCTGCCACAAAGAAGAACAGAGCATTACCCTGCACACCAAAAGTAGCAAAGGCAGTGTTCACTCCCTCATATAGCGGTTGGAAATGAGAATTGGTAATCATCAATGCAGCCATGAATTTCATCATGTCTAACGAATATAAACGCTTCTTAGTCATAGTATCACATTTATTATTTAAATGAATTAATCACTTTTCTATAGTCATCAGCAACAACCACCTCCTCTATTTTGTCCCGAAACTCTCCTTCTTTGAAGCCACATTTACACAAAAAGGGCGACTAATGTTGTATAATAAACGGATGCCTTAAAAAGACATCCGCAAATTTTATTCAATCGTTTATAAAACATCCTCACATCGCGCTGCAACACGATAAAGAGTCTTATCAAAGCAATCGCCATCTTAACACCATGACGATTGCTTTTTTATTATTCTTGTTTATTTATAAATGCAAGATTTAATGTCCGGATTTAAGAGTTTTCAACAAAACACCCAATTCTCCAATAAATCTATTCAAGCTATCAATTGGCATGTTTTCTCTTGTTGAAAGTTTATTTTCTTCTTTTTCCACATAATCCAAGAAACACTTTGCTTTTATACTGACACTTGGTGAAGTAAACAAAGCCACACATCTACAAATATTCAAACGGAAATTGGTAAAAATCAAGCATAGTATCATACTATCTTCTTCCTTACAAAGATTCTTATCTTTATCTACTTCATTTTCTTTTTGCTTTAAAGTGCGATATTGAATTAAGAGTTCTTGCGCTTTAGCCAAATATTCAATAATTCTCTGTTTTCTTTCATCATCACGTGGCAACATCAAAGGATCATGTAGAGCAGCCATTGTACGCAGTAAATTAAAGAGGGTTGTTTCTATTCGTAACTTATCCTTTAGAGCTGTACGTTCATTCTCAACCGCTTTCTTCAAGTTTTCAATATCTTGTTTTTTTATCTTATAATCAGCTGATAGTTTATTCCAATCATCATCATGTTTCTTCACTTGCATATATTGCCCAACACCTGCCATCAACAATACCACGGCAAGAATCGCCAGCCAAAAACCTACCCAACTATTCAATCTATCAATACCAATATTGATGTCCGTTTGATATTGGTCACGAATCATTCCCAACTCATTCTCCATAGAATCCAAGCGTCGAGTATAGCTGGCAAACTTTACAGAATCTTGCTGGCTTATTTCCGTAGAAGGCTTTACTTCGCTATGAATCCATTTTACATTTTGCTCTACTGGGGTTATTGCGCTTACGAAAAATACACAAGCAGCAACTGACAATAATAGTAAGAGTAAGATAACAGTACCTTTCAAATAACAACCAGTTTCTTCTTTTTCCTTACACATTCTGATATATACTTTTATAAGAGTTTTCCTTTTTCAACATTTCTGCTTTCTCCGAATCTTTATAGATTTCATCTATCTCCTCCAATCTATACAACCTCCCTGTAACCAATGGGAATTGGTCTATTTTCATCGTTCCAATATCGGCATAGTTCAAACCTGTGTACCCACGCTTAAAAGATTGAAGCACCAAATCATCATGGGTCATCATAATCAATTGAAGAGACCTATCAAAACCTTTCTGTAAGACATGTTCATTATATGCCTTTTTCATAAAATAGGCAAAGTGCTCCAACTTGATGCTGTTTTCAAAATCGTTGGCATTAAAGACATCATCTACAACAATGGGAGCAGAAATTCGATGTTGCAACATCCAATAAAAAGAGATTGCCATTTTCATAGCCACGCAATACAGCTTAAAACGAAATTCATTGAAATACTCATGAGGCGTGGTTACATATTTTGTTTTTAAATTAGCATGAATCTCTAATTTAATATGTTCAATATCATCTACTGAATTAAATGTATATTCTTCACCATGATTAGAAAAGTAAGACATAATATCAGAAACAATATCACCATATTCTTGAATAAATTGTTTGACCAACTGTATTCGTAATTCATTCAATACTTGTTCTACATCTTCTAACAACTTTATATTTGTAGCAATAGAATCCTTATCTACGTTTTTCAATCCTATAGCTTGCAAATTATTCATCTCTTGCTGATTGTCAAATAGCTGGTTAAGTTCATCTAACTTTTGCCCAGTATTGGTCATATCCTTTACAATGTTATAAAGTGCGCAATAAAGTCCAACGAGCTTTTGCCGTTTCTCCTCTATTCTGTTTTTTGAGTTCTCATTTATACCATTCTCCGTTACACCCGATATCAAAGCACTTTCTCCATCCTCTGTTACAGATGGGATATCGGTCAATTCTCTCCAACGTTTCTCAAATAAGCGATGATACGATGAAACCTCGCTTAATTTTTGACTGTTATCTTCTACCTCTTTACTATCTTTATCCTTATCATATAGTAAAAGTGCCTCTTGTAAGTCTTTGTATTCTGATTCCGAAAAAACAATTCCTTGATTGACCTTTTCTTGCTTTTCTTTCAATTGTATTATCAATTCACCTATTAATTGATAGCTTTCGTTTAGCCTTCCATATCCCATTTGTTTTAATATCCAAAAAAATAAGACTCTATCTTTTTTCATTTCATGAATATCCACATCCGAACAAAAAAACGCAGGAACTGCCAAAGGGCTACATTCTGGAGAGTCTTGATTTATCTGTTTTTTTAGTTCTTCCCCCTCTAAACTATACGATAATTGCCAGATACAATTTTCTCCATTTGTTCCCTTCTTGAATCCAAAAGAGAAATAAGAATCAGAACCAGATGACAACAGTTTAGAATAACTTGAATATCCCATATAAATTTTCTCCAAAGCTGTATAAAGAGTACTCTTACCACTTCCATTCTGACCGACTAATAGCAAAGAAGATATCTTACTTTGAGAATCAAGAAAAGATAAGCCATAATTGACATCTCCATCTGGATAAGTACGAAAATTATCGAATACAAGAAGGGCTATACGACATTTCTCAGGAGCCTTATCAGTAATGGGATTACACGTTTTCTTCAAATCAGGAATACGCAGATTGGTTGAGGAAGTTACACAAAGGTTTCGGATGACCTTTCGTACTTCTTCATCCTTATCCTTTATATATTCCTCAACCCTCATCAAACATGAAGGATGCATCATTTCATTCTATAAATTAAAATTTGAGTATAACATTATTGATATACCCTTGAATTTTGAATTTGAATATTTTATCATGCCACAAATCCTTATTTGCATTTTCAGGTGACATCAAAAAAGCAAACAAATCATCTGCTACTAAATATTTCTTTAAAGTATCAGACAAGCTATTTATATATGTAATGACATATTCTCGACCTCTATAGAATAGTGATACAAGAATATTCAGAACATTCACCATTTGCCAAACTTTCCACATATAAGGACACAACTCTTCACGAACCATAGAGTTTTCATCCAACAGAACAGAACTATTCAATTCATAGCGAGACAAAACTTCTCGATATTTATCTAAAAGATCTCTTAGCTTCCTATCTACCTCTTCTGTTTCTATGCTACTATCAAAGAGGGTTGGTAAAGCTTGGGAAATTGCATCGGAAACATTTTGCAGTTTCTCGCAAACATCATGTATGTCCATGATGTCTGACATAAAATAATTGATGGTATTGGAATAGATAAATGAAGCCTGTGATTTATTTCCCATCTCTGCCATTATATCTTTGACATACCCATTCATAGCTGTTTCCACCTCACTACTTAAAGTCGTATTTTTCACAAACTCTTTATCCAGTACCTGAGAGGCTACACTAACAAACTTACCGTCTTGCAATGTGAGCACATTCTTTGACACGAGAAATTCCACAAGATTTTCCTGGATATTTTTCTTCGCGCCACAATCCCCTAACAAAATGTTCAGACTCCACTCTTTAGAATCCAACTCAATAGGCAACACAAATTCTTCCTCCTCCAAGTCATTTCTGAAACGATGATAAACAGCCGCAAGAACACCATTCAAGTTTTTCTTAATTACCTTATCAGATGATTCGTTGACATCTCCTAAGAGCATTTGCCTAATAATATGAACAACAAAACGACCAATATGACTTATCAAAACGTCCTCATTTTCTCCTGGACGAAAAACCCTAACCCACTTGAAATTACCTGTACCAAGAATGTACTGTGGTACAATACTTCCATTGTCAATTTGGACATCAACCCATTGGTGCATCTCTTTAGCAGAGATATCTTTTGTTTCAATATTATTAGCATTGTCCCAAATAAAATTCCACAAATATTGATAAGTATAACCAAAACGAAGACGTTCCTGTCTGTTGACACTGATATAACGAGACCCACGTTCTACCATCATTGTCTGATTGAAGAACATAGCAGAAAGTGCTTCTTTCATAGTCTTGCTATCAAAGACCATCTTTAAATTAGTCGCCTTTAATAAATCCGCCTCCAGACTTGAAAGCCGAGAAGACTCAAAGACAATATTATCATATATGTTCTCTATATTATCAGAAATTGGCAATGTATAATATTGCTCGCTGTCAAGTGCTTCATTCCATGCACTAACTATTTTATCTGCAATTGTTTCGTTTCCTAACAAGTAAACCAAGTTAGAAGAGTCTACATTTCTATGAAGAATCTCACCTACAATATTAAGGATTGCTTGTTCCACACTTCTTCTATAATAACAAAAAGTATCAATAGAAGAGAAATAATTAAACAACACCACCGCTGTCCTTACGAGATTACGGTCGTTCATCTTTTGACTCCACAATTTTTCTGATATCCCCTCCAATTGTTTTGCCATTTTACGCCATTGAGCGTTCACTTGGACAATGTTTCCAAAAGATATAAATCTAAACAATCCTAGATTTGTCTGCATTAGTTCCGGTGCTATCGAAACAATAGAGATTTTGCAGCCATCCACAAATATTCTCAATTTGCGGAAAGTAGAATTTTTCACATCTGACAACAATACAGAAATGCTCTTGATCCCAATAGGACTATCTATCATATAGACCTTTTCCGAGCCAAAAACGCTCTCTAAAGAAGCCAAAAGCTTATATATATCTACAGGAGATTTTGTCTCATAGCATATCTCAGGGAACTCCACCTCGAGCGACTTGCCCAAACTACGCAAGTCCTTCATCACTTCCTTCACGAAGAAGTGACCATATCCCAAGCGTACATTTTTTATCGCTTTTACCTCAACATCTCCAAAATCCAAAGATTCCTTGTCTTTAATACAAGAATAGATTCCCTCGATATGTACCCTTTCCTTTAAACCATAAACAGCGATATATGATTCTATTTCATCTTTCAATGCAGAAATCGTAGAACCATAATATATAGCATCATCGACAATAAATATACGATATTCCTGATCCGATTTGGCCAATATGCTGTCAAACAAAAACGGCAAAGCATGTTCTGTCATAACATTCAATTCCTTCAAGCCCATATTCTTTCTCAAATATTCGAGAAGCCTTGGACCTTTTCGGGACAATGCTATAACTATATCCGAATCTGAAGAGATGATGGAAGAGTTTAAATTCTCCACTATACCTTGCAGACTTTTTATATATGTTTCTTTATCCGTCATTGACACTGAGGTTCTTTAACACTGAGGTTCTTTAACACTGAGGTTCTTTAATAGGATAAATGATTTTTCAATATAAATATTGTAATAAATTCCCTTTCAGACATTCCTTAGGTTCCTCAAATCTCAGTTTTTCCTCTGTGATTCAAGTACTTAGCGAATTTCACATTACAATATTTCATACTTTTTATCCTCATCTCTAACAAAAGAATGAGATTCATGATGCAAAAATAGATATAATTTATGAATCTTGCAAGTTTTTTTGCACCTTTTAACGGTAAGTTAAACTTCACACCTACTTTACTTTCACAAACTTACACTCCACGCTGCATGCTATTGCTATCAAGCCTTCTATCAACACTATGAAGCGCTTGTCCTTCGCCCCCTTCACTCGCTGGTAATAACCAGTGATGCCAGCAAGTGGGCCATCGCCGATGACCACCCTTGCATTCTTCCGAAGCTTCCCTATCGTTTGGGGAGTGAGAAACTCGGGCTCGTCATAACCGATCGACTCATAAAAACGGATGAAGTCATCCATCTGCCTCTGCGGCACAACTATCGGAGACAGGGGATTTAGAATGAACTGCAGGATGTCCTGCCCCTTCTTCACCTTCATGATGCCATTGTAGCTGTCATGTACGAAGACGAAGTTGTGGATAGCCGGTTCCTCCCACGTTACAATTTCACCATCCCGAATCTCCTGCATTTTCTTCATCGGGATAAAATTCTCTATATGGTGAGCATCCAAGAGTGCCTTGGCCTTCATCTCCCGACGAAAAGGAGAACTCATCGCATACCACAAGATTTCATTGGGATCACAAGATAACCTCATATTGTCTTTTGATTGTTTTCCAACTGCTTCATTCTCTTCAATAGCAGAGAGTTAAGTAAGGACTTTATTTTTCTTGCCAACCTATCGTTATCTATTTTGACGATAGCAGCAAAATACAGTTAACTATAAAACACAATTTCTCATACCCTCTATAGTATCATCATAGCGTTTTATATACTTATCAACGATTTGTTTAGATAAGTCATCAAGATGAGAGCATCTATTATAAATATCTCTCAATTGCATATTCCGAAGATTTTCCAAATCTTCAATAGAGTCAACTATAGTTTGAGACGGATTATCTATAACCTCATCGTTGACTTCAAATGTTTGAGTAGCCGTCAGTTTCTTTGGTTTTATCTGCTTTAATAACTGCCTGCAAGACATATAAGGCTGGTTTTGAGCCAACGAATTATAAACTGCAATAAGGCACGTCATCTGCTGTTTTTCTCTCTCATCAAGTTGCTTGATCTCAACGACATCAACATAACCATCAAAAACCTGATGAAATAAGCTTTGCAATTTTTTCAACTTATCCTGTGCATCCAACAATAACATCGTCATTCTTTGCACCTCATTGATAAAACCACGTGAAGGTTGGTAACACTGTCTGAAGAAGATTGTCAAATCAGTAGAATAATGAGAATACAAGGAGTTTAATTCCTTCAAATTATCTTTTGCACTTTGACCTTCATTCTCCTCTTTGTTAATTTCATAACCTAATCCGAATCTATTTATTTCAGTTGCAGGCAACTCTATGTGAGTATTTAAAATCTTATCACACACATCATAAGAAACTTGATCCATTTTGGCATTGTACGCCTTTCCTACTCGATGAATGTCATCAATACCTTGCCAATATTCTTTTATTACATCAACAAATAGCTTACGCAAAGTTATCAATTGATCACAATAAGCTTTTCTGGAAGGAAGGACATAGCTTTTCTCATACAAATGCACCATCATTGTGCGCGGCTCTTGCATATCGTCAAGCGGTAACATTTCTCTACTTATATGCTTTTCAAAAGTCAAATCTAAATCTTCAAAAATCACATCTTTTATGATCTCTGAATGATATACATCTGCATTTGGAAATGCTTTTCTCAGCAAATCAATATGATGCATATTAATGTGATGCATTATATCTCCATCTCCATTTCCAAATTGTTTCCCTACTGAAAAATAGTCTAAGAAAGTAAGACATTTGACCTCATTTTCACAAATATCAAACTCCAAGATATTATTTTGAATACGAAATTGCTTAATGAAGTTTTCTTCCAGTTGATAAAATGTGGCAGAATCATAACCTGCCAGTTTCAGACCAAGAAGAACATCTGCCATCTCTTCTAAATTATTAGGAACCTTAGCATCCATCTTAAAATCAGCAAATTCTGGCTTATAAGAAAGCTGCAAATTACATATCGTTAAGAATTTTGCCAACCAAAAATAGTCACGCCACTCTTTAGGCTTTTCCAAAGAGATAGAACTATCAAGCCATTTACATAAATAGAAATAGACCTCAGTCTGCGAAGAAAATCTTTTCCTTACATCATCCATCGTAAGACCTATTTGGCTTCCGAACAATTTATCTACAGATTCATCAAGTTCAATTTCCGTAAAGTTAACAGGCACTAAGTATTGCCAACAAAGAGGCGCAGTTTGCCTTAACCAATCAAACGCTGCTTGATTATTATCAATATAAAGCTTAACCCCACACCAAACCAAAGTCCTTGCCACAATATACGCTTGCATAGAGTTTATCTTCTTACCCTCCAATTTACGTAAAAGAGAATCAGGCGTATATTTTCCTTCATCTATAAGGGCCATAAGAAACAAAGGACTTGTGTTTTCATTAATATACGCGAATAATTCCATACCTATTTCTCCTAAACCTTTTCTATAATTCCTAAATAACTCTTCAACTATGATATGAGTTCTAATGGGGTGAACATCAGAAAATTCCTCACCATTATACTCAAAGAATTCACCTTTCATTTGATCTATACATCGAGACAATTCTATTGGAGAAAGATGGCACAAGTTACGAATGTCATCCACAGAGATATTTCCCTGCAAGACATTCGAGACAGAAATATACTGAAGAAAGGAAGCTTTTACATCATCAAGTCTGCCTATCTGTTCAGAGATTCTTGCTTGTAGAGGAACACCATGTGTTAGGAAATACACATATTCAAGCAACGTTTGAGGATGTCCGGAATCACTCCAAGCCTCTTCAAATATATCAATATGGCACAATCCTCTTTCGCATAGATGATCAAATATATCCTTTGCTTCAGATTCGGTTAAATCTAAAGCAAGAGTAGAATAATGAAGTTTCTCATTAACCTTGTTTTTACACCTATTCCAATCATCCTGCCGGATTGTTACTAAGCATTTAACAAAAGGAGTATCCTCTATTTCATTTACCACTTGAATCCATGAAGTATCGTATGGTAGTACATCTAAATATACAAAAGCTTCACTCTTCAAACCTTTCGAAATATCTTTGATGGTAGCAATGATCTGCGATATATTATTCTGATTTACATATTTAATTTCATATCGTAAAGGAGTACCACAAATCTTCAAAAAGCGATATGCTAAACTACTTTTTCCAGAACCTGAGACACCCGTTATGAAAACGAGATGATTGTCTTTCAGCTTCTCATAGAGTTGTTGTAACTTTTCTTCTCTTACTACATCATAATTTCTGGCAATATGTATTTCCTTGGCAGATATACCTTGATAATAAGATATTTCAGAATTAACATCTTCCTGACAAGCTGACTGAAAAAGTGGAATTACAGTTAGTCCAAATTGAGTAAAGAATTCCTTTTGACGCACAGAAAACGCTATAATCTGCCCTACCTGACAACATAAATCATCATAAGTAGCAGACTTTTCATTTATCACAAGATAACAAATCCACTGTACCAAGTAATCCTTTACTATTAAAGGATCAATAGATGGAAATCGATTCTTTAAAACAGATTCTACATAATTTTCCAACTCTACTTGCGATTTAGACTGCCATAATATTTTTGCTGCAAGCTCCTTGGAAGAAGCATAATCTAAATGAAGAGTTTCCTCTTTTTTGAGCGACTTTACAAGAGAGGGCACCTTCGTCAATCTATCAGAAATCATCCCTTTATCATTGCCACGTCCAACCGCCACGAATGATATTTTTACATTTGAATTTTCAGCTAAACTATCTTTACCACGAGAAAACAAAGAAGTAGATTTACCCTTGGAAAACAGATCAGAATACACGATTGTCCCAGAATAACACTTCACCTGTATGGTTTCGATAATTTGGTCATTCAAATATATGTCTAAATCTTCTCTTCCTTCAGGCACAAATACTTCTTTAGAATCAGCAGACTCCAACATTCTATACAACGTATAGAGATATTGAACATGATAACCATATACTGTTGATGCAACGGACATAACTATTACCTTTTTTCAAATCTGATACTTTATAAAATCAATATTAAGCTTTTAATATCTCCTCATACAACTTCTCAATGCTCTCATTCACCCTAACAGGAGCAAACATCCTCTCTCCGAAGTTCTTGGAATATTCAGCCATATTTCTGCAAAGCTCAGGAGATTCCATCAACTTTCGAAGCTGCATAGTAAGCGTATCCACATCATCAAATGGGAAAGTGAGGCAGTTCTTACCTTCTTCTATCACATCAGGCAGACCACCTACAGGAGTAGTTACTACAGCAATACCTCTTGCCCAGGCTTCCAATACCACCATAGGGAAACCCTCATGGCGAGAGCACATACAATAGATGCTTGCTTTATTCCATACATCCTCCTTTTGCTTGCCAGTAATATAACCTGTAAAGGTGACGCTGTCATCCAACCCCATATTATGAGCCATAGCCTGGAAACGTTCCACTTCACCATTTCCCATGATGGTTACATGCCAGTTAGGGAATTCCGATTTCAGGTTCTTCCAAGCTTGTAAAAGCAAGTCTGGATGCTTATTATCATTCAGAAAAGCAGCCATGATGATACTCTTTTCTTTGATAGAATAATCCACAGCAGGAGTTGGAGCACAGGCATTATAGATAACAGCAGTCTTGGCTTTCACAGTAGGAAACCATTCTGCAAAACACTTCTGCCACTTCTTTGCTAACAGCACTACGCAGTCAGCCCGATTCAGACACCATATAAACAATTTATTATGCGTATGATCCTCCAACTGATTACCCATGTGGATATGCATGATTATCTTCTTTCTGCCAATCAAAGCCAATAGGAGTACAGGCATTTGAATAATCAGGCAAATCTTATCAGGCACCGTATGGAAATGCACAATATCATACTGCCATATCGTAAACAACGCCTTGAAGTAAGCCTTCAATGCAAACCACAATTTCACACCATATCCTCTCTGAATTTGCGTACCAAGCCATCCGCAATGATACTTCTCCCAGAAAGGCATTGTCTTCATCAGGCGCAGCACACTCGCCACGCCTCCACCACTTTGCTCGGCAGAGCCGACCATTAAAACTTTAGACATAAATATAAGCTTAAATAAGCAGTTTAATATCTGAAAAATATTTTTGAGAATTTAGGCGTAATTTTCTTAACTCCCCAAATAATTGTAAAATCTATCAGGATAACAGATAACAATGACAGATAAAATATACCCATATTACATCCGTAGTACTGCATACACTTGCCTATTATATAAATGAGGATAAAATGAGACAAATAGATACCATAAGACATTTTGGATATTTCAACAATCAATTTATTATCCTTAAAAGAATTACACAAATGGCGGATGATATAGAATAAGCTCAAAGATATAAGAGCTATCATTGGATTATCATACCATAAGAAGTAGTTGACTCTCGTAAGAGAAAGGAATAAGATATGCCCCCCTACAATAGCCAAGATAATGAAAATTGCAAAAATCGATTTTGACAGTTTGATTCGGCTCATCTTATATCCTATAGCCATATAAATCAAATAGCAGAAATAGGAACGATTAGAATTAGTTGGGCATATATCCCCTTTCAAAATCAGCCATCCATTATAAATAAAGGTAAAGGCTGCAATAACTATTAATAAAGATATATATACAGAAATCTGCTTGCTTCTTAAACGATTCAGGAATGGAATCAACAGATAATAGATTACTATCAACCTGACATACCATAGATGAACTTCTGGCTTGTGAGCAAAAGCCATACAAAGCAGCATTTCTTTCAATGAAAAAGGGCGAATCGTTACTAAGCAATATATAACAATCCAAATCTCTGCAGTTATAAATAGAGGTAATAGCCCTCTTTTGTAAAAAGCAAAAATATCAGAATTTGATTTAAAATCTTTACCTAATAACAAGGAGCCACTTACCAACATAAACAATGGCACACCCAATGTTGCGATAATTCTATTAAAAGTCAGAAAGTCATTCGACAAAATATTGGTTACTTGAATATCCTGTTCTACTATCCAAACGACATGCGCTAAGATGACAAATAATATAGCAATAAACTTAACTATATCAATCCAAAAGATTCTTGCTTTCATTCTTCATTCGATTTAATTGCAGTTTTCTTCTCTTCATCTGCTCCATTGCATTTCTATTAGCATTCAGACACAATGCAATCAGCATACAATACCCCATACCCTTACCAGAAAGCCAAGAAGAGTCTGCCGTTTGCTCGATAGCAAGACAACAGAAGGTTATCATAGCAACACGATAATAGCGCATATCAGCAATAATATCAAAAGCAGCCAAACGACGCTTCCAGAACCAGCAGAAGAAAAATACACCGACAAATCCAAACTGTGCTAAAGTTGGATAATAAGCATCACAGATAAAACCTCCAGCATTAGGACTTAATCCCCAAATACCATCCAAATTATATTTAAAATAAAGAGGCGAATAATATTGCCAAGCTCCATTACATGCAAAAGATCCCATACCAGAGCCAAAAGGCCAATAATCGAATAATATTTTTAGCGAAGTTTTATAGGTCATTGGTCGGGCTAAATCATCATTACTCATACCCGATATATAATAAGCATCAAATCTAGTCCAAGTAACCATTAAAAGAATTGTTATCAATAAAACAACGTAAATCATAGTTTTTGGTGATTTAAAATTCAAACGCTGTTTAACAAAAAATACAAATGCTATAAAACAAACAACCTCACCTATAAATTTAAATTTTGGAGCCATCATGCCTGTTAATACCAACAATAGTGCAATATAACGATTACGCTTTGTTGCTTTTGTAAAAAGATACCATGACATGCCTGTGCAGATAGCTAACTGACCGAGTACGGGAAACTCAGCATTTTGACTTTCAAATGTAGCAGGATGATATAAAATCCAAGAGAAAAGGGTCAAAACCATAGTTCCTAACATCCATTTCTTTTGCTTCTTTGTAAAGCGAGGATTCAATATCCATGTACAAAAAATAATAGTATATGGTCGAATTTCTTGCATGAGGTCAATCCAAACTGATCCTGCTACATTTGCACCAAATAGCAGCGAGTAAACAGTGTAAAAAGCAATTAGGCCTATACAAACTGTAAACTCTTTCCATGGTCGCTTATTTATACTGCGATTATTACAATACATCCACAATGTATATACAAATAACAATACAGTCATCGCCTCATCTACACTGGAGAAACCAGGAAGATCATTATAAGCTATACAAGTTGGGAAATAGATAATCCAATAAAGTGTGAAAAAACGCGCAATACCTTTCATCGTTATTTATTTTTATGTTTAGCTTTCATTGCAAACAAGGAAAGCAATAGCTTTTCTGGAATCATTCGCTTGACTAATTCTTTCATCGAGAACTTCTTGTCAACCCAAGTTCCTGCATAATGGTGTATCGTTCGAGTATTCTTTTCCACATGAATACGACCTGTTGTCACATTGATAGGACAAAAATACTCTGAAGGATATATAAAGCAACCAGCTACTTCCTGTATACCAGCCACATTCTTCAAACCATTTTCACGAAGCACCTGTGTTGCAATATGCACCACGGTTATTTGATTTTTCATTACTGCTTCATGCACAAAATGCTTACCCTCATAATAATCAAGCATCTTTTTCACAAGTTCCAGGCCTGGGTTTACCCCAAGCCCGAGGCCTGGGTTTACCCCAAGCCCGAGGCCTGGGTTTACCCCAAGCCCGAGGCCTGGAGCGACGCTTGCAGCGTCGCTCCCATCCCTGCTTACATCAGTTTCACATCCCATAAAGTTTCCCTTAGAGATAATATCATCAATAGACCGAATCACCTCCACATCTGTGTCAAAGTAGATTCCACCATATTGATACAGAATCCAAAATCTAGCATAATCACTTACAAAGGCATATTTCTTTGCTTTATATGCCTCAGCTGTATAAGGAATGATATTCACATCGAAATTGTCCTCATTCCACTCCTTAATTTCATAATCTGGCAAATACTTCTTCCAAGAAGCAATGCACTTCTGTGCAAGTTCAGGCAAAGGTCCTCGCCCAAACCAACAATAATGAATAATTTTTGGTATCATAATTTATACTTATTTCTTTAATCTATAATCTTCTTCTAATTCTCCCATCAACCATTTCATTCTCACATCCCAGCTTCCCAGTTTCTCTGCCGTTTCACGATTTTTATCCACAAGAGATTGATAATCCTCAATATGTTCTATCACATCAGCAATCTGCTCTTCTGCCGAGATTTTATCACTCAACTCTATTACGGGATTATATCCGATAAAGTCAATGAGTTCTTGCGGAGCATGCCCCACCATCACCATTCTTGAGAACATACATTCCCAATAGCGCTGCGTAAGGGTTTCAATATCACCAGCAATCTCTGGCTGTGTGATACTTCGTGGCAAAGCAATAGTTACTTTAGCATTCCCCATCGCCTCATATAGCTGCTCATTGGTATAAATGAACTTACCATTCTGCTTGGTACAGACATGATTCAAACTGCTATTCTTGTTATCAAAAATAGACTTCAATTGATTGGCTTTAAATACCTTATCATTGGATCGTCCAAACTCCAACAAATCAATATTGCGGTCTTTTAAAAGCTTGCCCTTTTGATATACAGAATCATCCACAGCTTCAGGACACCAGATGACATTTATTTTTTGCCATCCCTTGTCCTTCCCGGAGAAACGTTCTTGCATTTTCTCAGCAGTCTGCCGAGAAGAAGAGATAGCAGTCTTTACCTGATGTCTGCGCAACCATTCACAAGTCTTCTCGAAATAGCAAGGCCAGCAATCCCAGAACATAGGGACAACCTCATATCTTGCATAATCAGGAAACGTATCAAATAGCAAAGACACAGGCTCAACAAATCTGAGCCTTACCTCCTTCTTATTTTTCCATAACGTAGGTAGTTCCCAACGAAATACAGCTCCATGTAAGCACTTCGGAGGATAATGACTCTTCGCCATATCTCCCCCCAATCTCTTCCATGCCTCAAAAGGAGCAATTTTGAAATTGAGAAAGCCAGGATGAATATAAGGAGAGACTGCCTTTATATATTTTTTTCTTTTATTCATCTATGTCAATCTTTCAGTTTTGCCTCTAACATGGAATATATGCGCTTCATTTTATTGTTAACACCCTTTTTCATGTAATCAGAAGCATTCCAACAATGAAGCCAGCAATTATCCATTAGAGAGTAACCATTTCTGAAAATATCATCGTCCTTGTCGTCTAACATAATATGCTTGTCAGACACCAAACGATAATTATTCCAATCTATTCCTTTAAAATATCTATAATAGTTGCATGCACCTGTATCACCATGGAGATGAAGAGAAGGGCGAAAATCTACACCTTTTTTTTTCAATAAATCCATAGGCATTCCAAATAAACCTGGCCATACATAACACCTATGCTTTGTTCCATAAAAGAATTGCTGATCAAATTGTGTAGATATGTCAAAGTCATCTATCAAGAATATATCATGATCCAAAAGCATGAAATACTTGGCACCGCCATCCTTGATATACTTATTAAAAAGGTAATTACAAGCAATACCATGCGAATAGCTACCATATCCTTTAGGCAAAAACTCTTGCTTAGGCAACTTCACATAGCCTACTAAATATTTTTTACAAATGGAAAGTATTTCTTCTGATACACTTTTTTTTTGTAGAGTTATCAAATACTGTATATCTAAAAGGATATTTAAAGAACTTTTTAAGTGTTCTGATTTGATATTCAACCACTTCAGAGTTATTAAAAGTCACAACAGCTAAATCACAGAATTCAGTGTTTTGCCCCCTATATAAGAAACATTGCATTCTAATATGGGCTTACTTTTATAATAAACTAATTGGCTATATACCCCCATTTTTGCCCAAGTACATTCTGCACAAAGGCGACGGATAATTCTATTTAAAATGTTCATATATTATTGCTTTTAATTAACATACATGGATATCCTGCAGCCACACAATCAGCAGGAATGCTCTTTGTGACAACGCTTCCAGCTCCAATAATGCTTCTTGCCCCAATAGTGACTCCCTTGAGAATGATAGAATGGGCACCTACCCAAACATCATCCTCTATTGCAATTGGAGCAGACTTTGTGCCTTCATTGGATGTACGACGAACCTCATAATTCATTGGATGTGCATCAGTATCAGCTATCAGGACACAAGCCCCAATTTAACATTATTGCCCATAATCATTAGCGTTCCGTCAAAATCGGAACACTAATAATGTTTTATCTTTATACATAGTTTTTATCTATAATTTTTCCAAAAGTTTATCCACAACTCCATTCAATCTTATTTCAACAAATTTTGTATAAGCATACGCCAACACTATAGTTATCAATAGTGTTACTAAAAACATGATACTCACATCCATCAGCGATAAAGACAAAGCATCTGCCATGCGACACGTAATCATATACAAAACCATCATGTGTAGAAGATAGATGTTCATAGAAATGCTTCCAAGCCATACCAATGGTTTCATACTAAGAATTTTAATAGAGCATTTTGAAATAAAGACCAAACTCACAATACAAATAGCACGTACCATATTCCATTGATCGGTCTTATAATACAAATCACTGACACAAAATATTAATAGGAGAACGAGCAGAAGAATATATTTCTTTGCCCCCCCCATATCGCAATTCATCTCTAAATGTATAAATGGCATAACCAAATACCACATTAATATAATAGAAATCACATTTCCAAGCAATATAAGTACAAATAGCCAATAAAAAAAGTTTAGAACTATTTTTCCTTTCTGCTAACAACAAATCTAAGATGACGACCCACATTGTCCCTAAGAATACATATTTCAGCATCCATCCTACACGCAATATTGTATAACATCCTCCCAAAGGTGCACACAGAATGTTGCCAGGCAAATGAATTAATGTTTCGGTGGAGTTCATCAACCAACTATTATTTGTTTTTGCGCCAAATTCTTCTGCATAGAAAAGACCTGCTAAGTTGAGTAAATACATTATAACAATGATAACTCCCACAGGAACCACCAATCGGAAATAGCGTTTCAGTACGATATACCTGTATCGTTTTAGCAATTCATTGCGATGCTTCTCAATGCCATGACAAGTAAGGATTGTACTCAATATGATGAAAACAGAAACTGCAAAATTACCATCCCATAAATTATGAGCGACAGGAATTCTAAAGTTTTCAGATACCGATAATCCAAAAATTGTTACTAATATATGTTGTAAAACCACAATAATAGCACTAACACCTTTCAATCCATCTACCCAATCAAGATGCAGCCTTATATTTTGTCTATTCATACGCTTAATGCTTTTTTAGGTTGTCCATGATAAAAAGGATTATCATAACCTCGATACCCAAAATATTGACGTAGTATATAAATAATACGATAGCGTAAAAGTTGTATTCCTGATAATGTAGTACACCTGTTGGCGGAATTAAAAAACCGCCTGAAAATTAGTATATTTTTATGGAGAAA
>OLGI01000796.1_pt1 | contig 31061 bp, 28 predicted proteins | sample 1605221 | NCBI WGS metagenome assembly OLGI01 (sample SAMEA3888915, study PRJEB22519) | human gut metagenome | biome: human gut; feature: human-associated habitat; material: faeces | place: Denmark | collected 2010 | reverse complement strand
GGGAAGGTGCCCCGTAGGGGCGGATAGGGCACAGGCGGTATGAAAGACAGATGAGAAATGCGGAGAAGTGCGCGGCACATGTGGGGAAAGCGTGAGTCCCTGACCACGAATGACAAAGATTTTCCCCTTACGATCGAAATGACAATACGGGAGTCCGATGTCGCCTAGTCCCTAGTCACTTGAAGCATCTAATACCTAGCCACTCATCCCTGCTTTCAAATAAGATCTCTATTATTCTTATTGATTTTCATGTATTTTAGTCATATAATAATTGTAGTAAACTGCTACAAAAAGGAGGATATATCATGAATACGATTCCTGTTCGCATGGACAAAGCGCTTTTTGATTCTGCCAGTATTGAAGGCAAAGCAGAATTTCGTTCGGCAGCCCAGCAGCTCAATTTTTGGGCTTTGGTCGGAAAAAATGCACTCGCTAATCCTGATTTACCTGTAGATTTTATTCGTGACATTCTCATTGCGAAGAATCAGGAAACAGAGCCTTTCACCTTCGAGGAAGATCATGGAAATTAAGCAAACTCGAATTTTTAAAAGCACATACAAGCGACTTTTCCTAAAACAGCGAAAAAGCGTGGATCATGCGATTCGACTTATTATCGAAAATCCATCGATCGGTGAGCAAAAGAAAAGTGATCTCAGCGAAGTCTTTGTGTACAAATTTAAAGTTGACGCGCAGTTGTACCTTTTGGCGTATACTTTTGATCCGGTCACCTTGACACTGATCATGCTTGGGGTTCATGAAAATTTTTATAGAGACTTAAAACGAATGCCTTATTTGAAAAAATAAAAACAGGGTTTGAGAAAAATGATAAATCATTTTTCTCAAACCCTGTTTTCTATCATACGGTTTCACCAAGCTGAATCCTTCGGATGGCTTCTTTGGCAGCCCGCTGGGCTGCTTCTTTTTTATTCTTTCCGACGCTCTCGCCCATGACTTTGCCATTGATGTGGATTTCCATCCAGATGGTCTTGTCATGTGCCGGTCCTTCGTCCTTGGTGACAACATAGGAGATATTCACATCTCCGTGCTTCTGTACCATTTCCTGCAGGTCAGACTTGTAGTCATGGTCATAGTCTCCCTGATCGATAAGATCGAGGAATTTTTTCATGTGCCCCAAGATGAAGCGGGATGCTACCTCATAGTTGTTATCGAGATAGATCGCACCGATGACAGCTTCGAAGGCATCGCCTAAGATCGAGATACGGGTGCGGCCGCCGGACATTTCTTCTCCGCGGCCCAGACGCATGTAGTCGCCCACATGGAATTTCGCTGCGCATTCCGCACAGGAAGGCTTGCAGACGACGCTCGCCTTCGCTCGGGTCAGCTCCCCTTCCGGCCAGCTGGGGAAACGCAGAAAAAGGTATTCCCCGATGACCAGATCCAGGATGGCATCCCCTAAGAATTCCAGTCGTTCATTGTCATGAATGACTTCATTTTTATGTTCATTCGCATACGAGGTATGGGTGAGTGCTGTATTGAGAAGTTGTGCATTCTGCACGGGAATTTCATTTTCCGCAGCAAACTTTTCAATTTCTGCCATACGGTCTCTTCTTCTCACTTCAGCATGTCTCATTCTTCATAGCGCCTCATGATGACAACGGCATTATGTCCGCCAAAGCCGAAAGCATTGGACATGGTCACATCGACTTTGCGATCTTCCGGGCCTTCAGCCGCGTAGTGAAGGTCACATTCCGGATCAGGAGTCTGAAGGTTCAGTGTCTGATGGACTTTGTTATTCATGATAGAGAGTACGCAGACGACAGCTTCGATCGCACCGGCAGCGCCCAGAAGATGGCCGGTCATGGACTTGGTGGAGTTCACAACGATGTCATAGGCATGCTGACCGAGGACTTCCTTGATCGCCTTGGTCTCATTCTTATCATTGAGGCCGGTGGAGGTGCCGTGTGCATTGATGTAGTCGATATCTTCCGGAGAAATACCTGCATCCGCAATGGCATTCTTCATGCAGCGAGCTGCGAGTTCACCACCCGGACGCGGAGCTGTAATATGGTAAGCATCGCCATTCGTACCATAGCCGATGACCTCTGCATAAATGTGCGCGCCTCTCTTCTTTGCGTGTTCAAGTTCTTCAAGGATGAGGACGCCACTGCCTTCACCGAGTACGAAACCGTCACGACGGACATCAAAGGGGCAGGATGCTTCTTCCGGCGGGCATTCACGGGAAGAGAGCGCATGCATGGCAGCAAAACCAGCCATCGGTGTCTTTGCGACAGCCGCTTCGGTACCGCCGGCAAACATCACATCCGCATCGCCCCACTGGATCATGCGGGTCGCTCTGCCAAGGGCATTGTTGCCGGAAGCGCAGGCGGTGACGTCAGTCAGGACCGGTCCCTGCAGACCGAAGGTGATGGAGACCATGCCGGAGGCCATGTTGGCGATCATCATCGGGACTGCGAATGGATTCACTTTTCCCGGACCGCGTTTTTCGATGCGTTCCACGGTATCTTCCATGGTCTTGATCCCGCCGATACCGGTACCGATGATGGTGCCGACGCGGTTCGGATCTTCTACGCTCATATCGAGCTTCGCATCTTGGGCTGCCATTTTTGCGGCAGCAACAGCAAACTGAGCATTTCTATCCATGTGACGGACGGTCTTCTTGTCGCCCACATATTTGACGGGGTCGAAATCTTTGACTTCGCCTGCGATCTTGACAGGGAAATCCGTGGCATCAAATTCTGTGATCGGTGTTACACCGGATTTGCCCGACAAAAGGGCATTCCAAAATGCATCAACGCCGATACCGACGGGGGAAACCACACCCATGCCAGTCACTACTACTCTTCTTCTTTCCATAAAAAGGGCACCTCTCTTATAAACTTCTTTTAAACATTATTTATCGCGTGTTAGGTTTTTAAGCAAAAATTATAGGACTTGAAAAGGCATGACTCCGCCTGTTTCAAATCCATCACGCATGGACAAGACCTCAAAAAAACGAACCACGACGGTCATTCGCTTTTTTGAAATATTCTCCTCCAAAGGAAGTCATATGGTGTGCCGGAGGGATACCCCTCCGGCTTCCAATATGATGTTGAAATGCGAATGCGCATTACATCTGGCTGTCGATGTAGTCTACAGCGTTCTTTACGGTCTTGATCTTTTCAGCAGCATCATCCGGGATTTCGATGTCGAATTCTTCTTCAAATGCCATGATCAGTTCAACGATATCCAGGGAATCAGCGCCGAGGTCATCGATGAAAGTGGAGTCGATGGTGACATCAGCTTCGCTAACGCCCAGCTGGTCAACAACGATCTTCTTTACTCTGTCAAAAGTGCTCATTACTCATTTCACCACCTTTCTCATAGAAGACAGACGTCTCCTTGTATTGTACCCTACTGATTATATTACATAACCATTCCGCCGTCCACCTTTAAAACCTGTCCGGTGATATAACTTGCATCATCGGAAGCCAGGAAGGAGACAGCTTTGGCGACGTCTTCGGCAAGACCCATGCGTCCGAGCGGGATGGCTGTCAGCATGGCTTCTTTATTCTTTTCCGGAATAGCATCGGTCATGTCGGTCGCGATGAAGCCCGGTGCGACAGCATTGACACGAATGTTTCTGGCAGCGAGCTCCTTGGCGCAGGCCTTGGTGAGACCGATCACGCCTGCTTTTGCTGCTGCGTAGTTGGCCTGACCGATATTGCCCATGATGCCGACTACGGATGCGATATTGATGATGGAGCCTTTTTTCTTTCTCATCATCATCTGCGCAGCGGCTTTGATGGTGAGGAAGTCACTCTTGAGGTCGGTCGAGAGTACGGCATCCCAGCTTTCTTCTTTCATGCGGATGAGAAGTCCGTCGCGGGTGATCCCTGCATTATTCACAAGGACATCCAGCTGACCGAATTCTTCCTTGATCGTTTTGAAAATGCGATCCACATCTTCTGCTTTGGAGACATCGCCCTGGATGGTGAAAGCTTTGCCGCCAGCGGCTTCGATTTCTCCCTTGACAGCTTCTGCGGCAGCCTGGCTGCCGGCATAGTTCAGTGCGACAGCATAGCCCTTCGCAGCCAGTGTAAGAGCGATGGCTCTGCCAATACCGCGGGAAGCCCCCGTGACGAGAGCAGTCTTTTCGATAGTTTCCATCATTATTCTCCCTTCAGTGCAGCCACGACTTCATTGATGGTGGCTACATCTTCTGCATGGTGGCAGGGTACGGAGCGAGCGATCTTCTTCATGAAGCCGGTAAGAACCGTGCCGGGGCCGGCTTCGACAGTCATATCGACACCGCCGGCGACCATATTCCGGATGGATTCTTCCCAGTGTACAGGATGTGCCGCCTGATCGACCAGATTCTTTCTGATCTCGTCCGCTTTGGTCTCTTCCTTGGCATTGACATTGGCTACGACCGGGATGGCGGTATCATGGATGTCGATCTTGTCAAGGACTTCCTTCAGTCGAAGAGCTGCCGGTTCCATCAGAGTGGAATGGAATGGCGCGCTGACCTTCAGCATGATGGCACGGCGAGCGCCTGCTTCCTTCAGTGCTTCGCAGGCTTTCTCGACAGCTGCTGTAGCACCCGCGATGACGACCTGTCCCGGGCAGTTGAAATTAACTGCCTGAACAGGAAGGTCTTCGGTGGAGACTTCGCCGCAGACCTTCACGATGGTTTCCGGGGTGGAACCGATGACAGCTGCCATGCCGCCTTCTCCGAGCGGCACCGCTTCCTGCATGAAGCGGCCACGCAGATGCACGGTGTTCACGGCATCTGCGAAGGAGATCGCACCCGCTGCGACCAGCGCAGAGTATTCGCCAAGGCTGTGGCCTGCTGCGATATCCGGCGTGAGGCCGTGTTCCTTCAGCACCTGCCATACAGCGACACTGGCCGTCAGAATGGCCGGCTGGGTGAATTCGGTCTTCATCAGCTCTGTGTCCGGGCCTTCGAACATCATTTTGGAAATAGAGAAGCCGAGCGTTTCATCCGCTTCTTTGATCAGGGCTTTGACAGAATCATAGTTTTCAAACAGATCCTGTACCATGCCCACCTTCTGAGATCCCTGTCCAGGGAATAGAAATGCAGTTTTCATAATTATTACTCCTTGTAAATGAAGTGACTAGTATCTAGGGATTAGGGATTAGGAGCGCCAAGTGACTGGTGACTAAGAGATTCGGAGACATCGGACTCCCGTATCGTCATTTCGAGCGCAAGCGAGAAATCTTTGTCATTCGCGGCTCAGCGGTTGATGTTTGGAACTCCCAAACGGGAAACCTGATACCCACTTACTTTCGGGCATTGTCCATATATATTCGCGGCGCTTCTATACTCTTATGCGCCGCACCTGAACCCTGAACCCTCAAACCATTACCCCCGTTTTTTCAGAAGAAATCGAAAATATCCTTGACATTCCCATAGGTCAATGCTATTCTAATATCGTAAGTTAGCACTCGAGAATAATGAGTGCTAATAAATTCAGGTGATACATATGGCACGTAGAATCAACCAAGAAAGCACCGGACACGGTGTGAATGAACTGAATGAAAGAAAACGGCGTGTCCTGTGGGCAGTGGTGCAGGACTATGCAGACACGGCCGAACCGGTCGGTTCGCGCACGATCGCACGGAAGTATGACCTAGGCGTATCGAGCGCGACGATCCGAAATGAGATGCAGGATTTAGAGGATGAAGGCTATCTTGAGCAGCCGCATACCTCCGCTGGGCGCATCCCTTCGATCAAAGGATACCGTTTCTATGTGGACTGGCTGATGCAGCCTGCTCCGGTCTCTTCGGAAGAAGAGCACATGATCGACCACATGCTGATGGATCATGTGAATCGTCAGGAAGAGATATTCCGGAATATGGCCAAGGCTGTAGCTGTACTGACGCATACGCTGTCGGTCGCAGCGTCTGCGGGACAGAAGAAGAAATTCAATTATGTCCGTTTCCTTCCGCTCGATGGCAGGCGGGCGATCCTCCTTGTCGTGACGGATCAGGGCGATGTATCGAATGCGGTGGTGGATATTCCGAAAGGATCCTCCTTCGACGAGATGCAGCTCCTCGCGGATAAGCTGAATCATTTCCTGCATGGCAGGGAGATCGACCATACGGACGAGGAGATGATCCTCTCCTTCCAGCGAGACGTAGAGAAGGATCTGACACCGTATCTGTCGGTCTTTCAGGCACTGCAGAGGGCTGTGAGCCCACAGAAAGAGGTCTACGCCGGCGGGGCTTCACAGCTGATCGAGCAGCCGGAGTTTAAAAATGTAGAAAAGATGCAGGATATACTGAATCTCTTAGAGCAGAGAGACATGCTCGAAAGCATGCTTCTTTCCTCTTCCGATCAGCCTATCGCTGTGCATATCGGGACAGAGAATCCGATGAAGTCGCTCTCGGATCTGTCCGTTGTCAGAGCGCAGTTCACATCCGGCGGCCGGGTCATCGGCTCCGTGGCCGTCTTAGGACCGACACGGATGCAGTACAGTCGCATCGTCGGTATGATGCGTTTCATGCAGCAGCGGCTGGATCTGTTATTAAAAGGGAAAACATAGGAGGCTCCTGGATGAAAGAAGATAAAAAGAAAGTCGACGTCGAAGAACCGATGAAAGAAACCGAAGCCAAAGAAGAAAAGAAAACGTCTCCCGTAGATGACTTGATGGATCAGCTCGGCGAAGCGAAGAAGACCGCCGAAGAAGCCAAGAACAAGGCAGAGGCAGCGGAGTCCAAGCTGGCTACGGCTCTTTCTCAGTACGTCAGACTGCAGGCAGACTTTGATAATTTCCGCCGCCGCACCAGAGAAGCGGAAGCGAAAGCTGCGGATACACATACCGCAGAAACACTGAAAGCTTTCCTGCCGGTGCTGGATAATTTCGAGCTGGCGCTTGCTCACATGAAAAAAGATGAAGGCGGCGCGGCTTATGTACAGGGCTTCGAGCTCCTGCAGAAACAATTCGTCAAGATCATGGAAGGCTTCGGCGTGAAGGAGATCGAAGCACTGGGAAAGACCTTCGATCCGCATTTCCATGAAGCGGTCATGATGCTCCCGGCAGATGACAAAGAAGACGAAACCATTTCCATGGTATTCCAGAAAGGGTATCTGTACAAGGACAATGTACTCCGCGTAGCGAAGGTACAGGTCGTGCATAACGGCTAACCGATGGGACGCTCTGCGATTCCATTTCTCTATATAAAATTTCGTAAGTACAAATAGAAAGAAAGGGGACATTTCAAATGTCAAAAGTTATTGGTATCGATCTGGGGACTACAAACTCTGTTGTTGCCGTCATGGAAGGCGGCGAGCCTGTTGTCATTCCGAATGCGGAAGGTTCTCGCCTGACCCCATCTGTTGTCGGCTTCTCCAAGACCGGTGAACGTCTGGTCGGCCAGCTGGCAAAACGCCAGGCGGTATCGAACCCGCATCGCACCATCGTTTCCATCAAACGTCACATGGGCAGCGACTACAAAGTCACCATTGATGACAAATCCTATACTCCGCAGGAAATTTCTGCGATGATCCTGCAGAAGCTGAAGGTCGATGCAGAAGCTTATCTCGGCGAAAAAGTCACCGATGCAGTCATCACCTGCCCGGCTTATTTCACCGATGCACAGCGTCAGGCGACCAAGGATGCCGGCAAGATCGCAGGGCTGAATGTCCTTCGTATCATCAACGAACCGACCGCATCCTCTCTGGCTTACGGCCTCGATAAGATCAAAGACGGCAAAGAACATCGCTTCCTCGTCTATGACCTCGGCGGCGGCACTTTCGATGTATCCATCCTGAATCTGGCGGATGGCGTCTTCGAAGTCGAAGCCTCCAACGGCAACGGTCATCTCGGCGGTGATGATTTCGATGCCCGCGTCATGGACTGGATCGCTGAAAAATTCAAAGCACAGAACGGCTTTGAACTGAAACGTGATCCGATGACGAACCAGAGACTGAAGGAAGCAGGCGAAAAAGCGAAGATCGAGCTGTCCTCCGTCATGAGCACGGATATCAACCTGCCATTCATCACCATCGACTCCGATGGTCAGCCGGTCCACTTTGATGCGACCCTGACCCGCGCAGAATTTGATAGAATCACCGAAGACCTCGTACAGGCGACGGTAGAACCGATCGACCTTGCGATGAAGGATGCAGGCCTTTCCGTCGGTGATATCGATAAAGTCCTTCTTGTCGGCGGTTCTTCCCGTATCCCGGCAGTACAGACCTTGATCAAGAATAAATTCGGCAAGGAACCATCCAAGGGCGTGAACCCGGATGAATCCGTCGCTGTCGGCGCTGCTGTTCAGGCCGGCGTCCTCAAAGGCGAAGTCAAGGACGTCCTTCTCCTCGATGTCACCCCGCTCTCCCTCGGTATCGAGACCCTGGGCGGTGTCTTCACGACCATGATCAAGAGAAATACCACCATCCCGACCTCCAAGTCTCAGGTTTTCTCCACCGCAGCTGACAATCAGCCATCTGTAGACATTCATGTCCTGCAGGGCGAACGTCCGATGGCAGCGGACAACAAGACCCTCGGCCGCTTCGAGCTTTCCGACATCCCGCCGGCTCCACGGGGCGTACCGCAGATTCAGGTCACCTTCGACATTGATGCGAACGGCATCGTCCACGTCTCTGCGAAAGACCTCGGCACCGGCAAGGAACAGAAGATCGATATCACCTCTTCCACCGGCCTTTCTGATGAAGAGATCCAGAAGATGCAGGACGACGCAAAAGCGCATGAAGAAGAAGATAAGAAGCGTAAGGAAGGCATCGAAGCCAAGAACAATGCGGAAGCGCTGATTTATCAGGCAGAAAAGACGGTCAAAGAACTCGGCGACAAAGCAGATGCTGCCAAGGTCAAAGAAGTCAATGATGCTATCGCTACCCTGAAAGAAAGCCTCAAAGGCGATGATACCGCGAAGATCAAAGCCGATGCGGAAGCACTCACCAAGCCGTTGCATGAACTCACCGAAAAGCTGTACCAGCAGGCGCAGGCACAGCAGCAGGCAGGCGCTCAGCAGGGACCTCAGGCAGGTGCCAAGAAAGCCGATGACAATGTAGTCGATGCCGATTACAAGGTCGTAGACGACGACAAGAAATAATTGATCTCCTGCAAGGGGATCATCATAGAGAAACTCAGAAGGTTCTGAAGGTTCTACGGATTTCCAGAAAACGGGAAGAGAGCGGAGCCTTCAGGACCTTTTGAGGCATTTCTAAGGAAACACTGATTCAATCAGCGTTTCCCTAATTTCTTTGAGGATAGAAAAGAATGGCAGACAGCAGAGATTACTATGACGTGCTGGGCGTCAATAAAAGCGCCTCAGACGATGAAATAAAGAAAGCATATCGCCGGCTGGCACGCAAGTACCATCCGGATCTGAATAAAGACAATCCAAAAGCCGCGGAAGAAAAATTCAAGGAAGTCAATGAAGCCTACCACGTTCTCTCCGATGCGGACAAGAGAGCGCAGTATGACCAGCTCGGACACGATGCCTTCACGCAGGCTGCCAGCGGCGGCGGTGCGGGCTACGGCGGCTTCGGACAGGGTGGCTTTGGCGGTTTCGGCGGACAGGGCGGCTTTGGCGGCTTCGACATGGGTGATATTTTCGACATGTTCACCGGCGGCGGACGCAGACGGAGCAATGGCCCGGAGCAGGGCGCTGACCTCCGCTATGATATGGAGATCACCCTTCGCGAAGCAGCGACCGGCATCAAGAAGAAATTCACCGTACCGAAGAATGATACCTGTACCCATTGCCACGGCACCGGTGCAGAGCCAGGCTCCTCCGTTGAGACCTGCCCCGACTGCCACGGTACCGGACAGCAGCGTGTGGTAAGGAATGGTCCTTTCGGACAGATGGTGAATATCATCACCTGCCAGCACTGTCAGGGCAGCGGCAAGATCATCCGAAATAAATGCTCCGAATGCCGCGGCACCGGCACGATCCGCGTGAAAAAGACCATCGAAGTGAATATCCCGGCCGGTGCTGACACCGGTGTGCGCATGCGTGTCTCCGGCGAGGGTGAGCCAGGCAAGCGCGGTGGTCCGAAGGGGGATCTCTACGTATACATCTACGTGAAAGACGATCCGGACTTCGAGCGTGACGGGGATGATCTCTACAAGAGCGTAGACATCACCTTCCCAGTCGCCGCTCTTGGCAGCACCATCAAGGTCAAGACCCTTGACAAAGAGGTCGAGCTCAAGATCCCGGCCGGTACGCAGAGCGGTACCCGCTTCCGCATCATCGGCGAAGGCATGCCGCACCTCCAGTCCAGCCGGAAGGGCAATCTGTACGTGGAAGTCAAAGTCACCGTACCAAAGCGCCTGAAGGAAGAGCAGAAAGAAGCCCTTCTGAACTACGCACACCTCATGGGAGAGGACTGCGCGCAGTACAAAGGAAAGAGCTCATGGCTTGATAAGATCATCGATAAATTCAAATAAGACACTTGAAACCGCTTGGCGGATGGATTCCATTCGCCAAGCGGTTTTTTTATGAAATGGACGCGTTTCCATGGCCTCCTTTTGCCGATCCATACCTGACTGTAGGAGACGCCATAGCTCGAAAAGGAAAGTGCCTGATATAGGGAGATGACTGTGAAAATGCCGGGTCTGCACCCGGCATTTTCACAGTCTTTTTATTCAGGAGCATGAAGTATCCAGTACCATAGAAAATGAAACAAATCCGGTGCGGGAGCTGTTTTCCCGGTCGGGAAAAGGGAGGGAAACGTCATGGGAAATTTATATGGATATATCCGTGTCAGCACCAGAGAACAGAATGAGGACAGGCAGATTCTTGCACTGAAAGAACTTTCTATCCCGGAGAAACATTTGTTTATTGATAAGCAATCCGGTAAGGATTTTGAACGTCCTCAGTATCGGAAAATGGTCAGGAAACTAAAAAAAGACGATCTGCTCTATATCAAGAGCATCGACCGTCTGGGACGTAACTATTCTGAGATTCTGGAGCAATGGCGGATACTGACGAAGGAAAAAGGGATTGATATGGTGGTACTGGATATGCCGCTGTTGGATACCCGTCGGGGAAAAGACCTGATGGGGACATTTCTCAGCGATATTGTGCTGCAAGTCTTGTCCTTTGTGGCAGAAAACGAGCGCAGCAATATCCGACAGCGTCAAGCAGAAGGAATTGCCGCCGCCAAAGCCAGAGGTGTCCGCTTCGGCAGACCCCCGGCGCCTTTACCAGAAAACTTCCATCATCTATATCAGCAATGGAAAAATGGAAAAATCACCGGAACAGCTGCTGCTAAGTTGTGTGGGATGCCGCTTTCCACCTTCCGCTATCGTGCGGAGATTTACGAAAAAGCCAAGTTGTTGTAAGCGGGTATTTTTACAGGAACCTGTACTTTCCTGTAAAATACCTGCTTTTTAGCTTTAAGAAAATGATACCACAGAACACCGGCTTTTTCCATGCAAAATCAGTGAACAAACGCTCTTTTCCTAATTTGAAAACACCAGAAAATGCCCCTGCGAAAAAGTACACCATCTTGTAAATGGCTGCCTTTCTGTAAGCACATGGATATATGAGGGGTAAAGAAATGGCAGAACGACAGGTCAAGTCAAGGCAGCGTGTGGCGGATCACGGCGAGGTATTCACTGCCGAGCGTGAGGTAAAAGCCATGTGCGACCTTGTAAAACAGGAAACAGAACGGATTGAAAGTCGATTTTTGGAGCCTGCCTGCGGAAACGGGAATTTTCTTGTGGAAGTTCTCCGCCGGAAGCTGGCAGTGGTAAAAAGTCGTTACAGGAAAAGCCCCTTTGATTATGAACGGTACTCCGTACTGGCGATGACCAGTCTGTACGGAGTTGACATTTTGGAGGATAACGCAGAGGAATGCCGTCAGCGGCTGTTTGACATCTGGGACAAGGAATATACCGTCAATGCCAAAGCCCAGGCAAACGAACAGTGCCGGGAGGCGGTACGGTTTATCCTACGCAAGAACATTTTGTGCGGAGATGCGCTCACCATGCTCCAATCAGACGGTTCCCCTATTGTTTTTGCAGAGTGGAGCCTTGTTACAGGCAATCAGATGAAGCGCCGTGATTTTGCACTCGATGAGCTTCTGAACGGACACGAGGAGGAGATGAATATTTTCATGATCGGCTGGGAGTATGACGAAGAAGTTCAGGCGTTTATCCCACCGCCCATCAGGGAATATCCGTTGACTGATTACAGGAGGGTGCAGGATTATGAGTGATTTTTACAGCAGTATGTATAACCCGGATGTGCTCACATGTCTGGCGAATCTGTCCAACGATGAGGTATTCACACCGCCGGAGGTGGCAAACCGGATGCTGGATATGCTGCCGGAAGAACTGTGGCATGACAGCAGCGCAACTTTTCTCGACCCGGCCTGTAAGTCTGGGGTGTTCCTGCGGGAAATCGCCAAACGCTTGATTGAGGGATTAAAAGAGGAAATCCCGGATTTGCAGAAACGCATCGACCACATTTTTCACAAGCAGCTGTATGGCATTGCAATCACCGAGCTGACCAGCCTTCTCTCCCGGAGAAGTGTGTATTGTTCTAAGTATCCCAACAGCAAGTATTCCATCACGCTTTTTGAGGACACCAGCGGCAATATCCGCTACAAGCGCATTCAGCACCGCTGGCAGAATGGCAAATGCCTGTTTTGCGGTGTGACAAAAAAAGAAGGCACTTATGACAGAGATGAGATGGAGGTTCATGCCTATGAATTGATTCATACGCTTCATCCGGAAAGGATTTTTAACATGAAATTCGATGTAATAATTGGCAATCCGCCGTATCAGCTTAACATAGGAGTCGAAAAAGAAAACTATGCTGTTCCCATTTATCAAAAGTTTGTAGAACAGGCCAAAAAGCTAAATCCAAGATATTTAACAATGATTATTCCTGCTCGTTGGTATGCTGGCGGACGAGGTTTGGATGAATTTCGGGATGAAATGCTTAATGATGATAGATTAAGCGTTATCCACGATTATCCAGATGCCGGTGATGTTTTCCCAGGCGTGCAGATTAAAGCTGGAGTCTGCTACTTCTTATGGGAGCGAGATAGACACGGTGACTGCTCTGTTACTACGCATCTGAATGGTGATGACATTGGCCCTGTGGTGCGTCCGTTGCTTGAAAAGGGAAACGATACATTCATAAGATATAACCAAGCAATTTCGATTATTCAAAAGGTTTTCAATCCTGTCAATAGGTCTTTTAGTGAACTTGTTAGTCCGCAGACACCATTTGGTATCGTAACAAGTTATAAAGGTACAGATAAACCTCAATCAAGCACAGACTTGAAGATGTATATTAGCGGGAATGATAAGAAATACAAAGGAAAAGCGTTTTATGCACCTTATGACAAAATAACAAAAGGGCATGACATGATTCCTTGGCACAAGATATACATCAACATGGCAGGGAGTGGGAGCGACTCATTCCCACATCAAATTTTGGGGAAACCGTTTTACGGGGAGCCAAACACAATCTGCAATCAGAGCTATCTGGTAATAGGGCCATTCAAGAACAAGGATGAATGTGAAAATGCTATGTCTTACATAGCTACTAAGTTTTTTAGATTTATGGTATTGCAAAAGAAAAACGCCCAGCACGCCATGCGAGGTGTTTACCAGTTAGTTCCGATGCAAGATTTCACTAAATCGTGGACAGACGAAGAACTCTACAAAAAATACAGGTTGACGGAGGATGAAATTGCCTTCATTGAATCTATGATAAAGCCCATGGAGTTGGATGGTGATAACAATGGCAACTGATTTCTTCCCGCAACGCCCTAATGCCCACCCGATGATTTATGCCTACGAGGACACCAATCCGCAGTATCAAGGGCTTCTGAAGGTGGGCTATACCGCCATTGATGTGGACAAGCGTGTGGCCCAGCAGTATCCCACCAAACGACCGGACGGCAGTGTTCCTTACCGCATCGTCTACAGGGAAAGTGCCATGTATCCGGACGGCTCCTCGTTCACGGACCATGATGTTCATCGTGCCCTGAAGCGCAAGCAGATTGCCGGCATGGGCGGCGAATGGTTTCGCTGTACCGTAGACGATGTGCGGGCGGCGGTGCTGGCCGTCAAAAACCATACTGACAATGCGGAGAATCGAGTCAACAGTTTTTCCATGCGCCCGGAACAGCAGGAAGCTGTGGACAAAACCGCCGCTTATTTTCAGAGTGCTTATGAGGAGGACTCTACACGCTATCCCAAGTTTTTGTGGAACTGCAAAATGCGCTTCGGCAAAACCTTTGCGTCCTATCAACTGGCAAAGAAAATGGGATTCAAGCGGATTCTGATTCTGACCTTCAAGCCTGCTGTGGTCAGCGCGTGGCAGGAGGACTTGAACAGCCACATTGATTTTGAGGGTTGGCAATTTATCAGCCGCAACACAGAGCTGACCTATGAAACGGCGGACAAGTCTCGTCCCATCGTCTGCTTTGGCTCTTTTCAGGACTATCTGGGAGTGAATAGGGAAACCGGTGGCATCAAGGCAAAAAACGCGTGGGTACATTCCACCAACTGGGATTTGGTGATCTTTGACGAGTACCACTTCGGAGCATGGAAAGATACCGCCAAAAAGCTGTTTGAGCAGGAGGACGAGGACAGCTACGACAGTGAGGATATGGATACGTATGACCGTGGCAATGCCTACGATGAAACGTTCCTCCCCATCACAACCATGTATTATCTGTATCTGTCCGGTACGCCGTTTCGGGCGCTGAATTCTGGTGAATTTATCGAGGATCAGATTTACAACTGGACATACTCAGACGAACAGCGGGCAAAGGAAAACTGGCAGGGTGACAGAAATCCCTATGCCGCACTGCCACGCATGGTGATGATGACCTACCGCATCCCGGACAGTATCCGTCAGATCGCCATGCAGGGAGAGTTCAACGAGTTTGACCTGAATGTCTTTTTCTCTGCCAAAGGCAAAGGGGCGGAGGCTCGCTTTGTCTATGAAAATGAGGTGCAGAAGTGGCTGGATCTGATTCGGGGTGCGTATCTGGAAACCAGCGTGGATGATTTGAAGTTGGGTGCCAAAAAGCCTGCTATGCCGTATGCCGATGTACGCCTGCTGAATGTCTTGCAGCATACGCTCTGGTTTCTCCCCAATGTAGCTTCCTGCTATGCGATGAAAAATCTGCTGATGCAGAAGCAGAATATGTTCTATCATGATTACACCATCAATGTCTGTGCAGGTACAGGTGCTGGAATTGGTGCGGCGGCTCTGGAGCCGGTACAAAAATCCATGCGTGACCCATTGGAAAGCAAGACCATCACCCTCTCCTGCGGTAAGCTGACAACGGGCGTTACAGTCAAGCCATGGACAGGCATTTTTATGTTGCGCAATCTGTCCAGCCCGGAAACCTATTTTCAGGCGGCGTTTCGTGTGCAAAGCCCGTGGGAAATCACAACGGACGGCGGCAAAAAAGAAATCGTCAAAAAGGAATGCTATGTGTTTGACTTTGCTCTTGACCGAGCGCTCAAACAGATTTCCGATTACAGCTGCCGCTTGAACATTGACGAAGGAAACCCTGAAAAGAAGGTAGCGGAGTTTATCAATTTCCTTCCGGTCATCGCTTACGATGGCAGCACCATGCGGCAGATTGATGCGGGCGAGGTTCTGGACATCGCTATGGCAGGTACATCTGCCACCCTGCTTGCCAAACGCTGGGAAAGTGCGCTGCTTGTCAATGTGGATAATGATACCCTTTCCCGTTTGATGGCAAATCCGGCGGCGATGGATGCTCTGATGAAAATCGAAGGCTTCCGTAGTCTGAACGAGGATATACAGACCATTATCAACAAGTCCGAAGCCGTAAAAAAGGCAAAGAAAGAGGGCACAGAAAAACTCACGCCAAAAGAGAAAAAGGAGCTGAGCGAGGAAGAAAAAGAGTATAAATCCAAACGCAAACAGATTCAGGAGAAGCTGATTAAGTTTGCCACCCGTATTCCAGTTTTCATGTATCTGACTGATTACCGGGAGCGCTGTTTGAAGGATGTGATTACACAGCTGGAGCCAGAGCTTTTCAAGAAAGTAACGGGTCTCTATGTCAAAGATTTTGAGTTGCTGGTATCTCTTGGTGTGTTCAATGATTCGCTGATGAACGATGCCGTTTACAAGTTTAAGAGATACGAAGACGCCAGCTTGAGCTACACAGGTATTGACCGGCATGAAGGTGAAAACCGTGGCGGTTGGGATACGGTGATCTCGGATGCTGACTATAACAGTATGTTCGCTCTGCAACAGGCTTCGATAGAAGCACCGATGCCTTCGGCAGATGATTTGCCGGAAAAACCGTTTCCGGATGTTGCAGAAGCTGTCAAGGATATGGATCCGTCCCCAAAGGAAAAGCAGGTGGCAGAAAAAACGGCTGTGTATGGGCAGCCTTTGGAAAAGCCACGCTACACCCCGCCAGTGCCAAAACCAGCAGCACCTGCACCACACGCGCAGGTGGATTTGTCCTGTGTTGTGGTTGGCGGTCAGCTTCGGCATAAAGCATTCGGCATGGGGACGGTAAAAGAAATCCGAGGCGGCTTGATTATCGTATTGTTTGGTGGGACGGAGAAAAAGTTTCAGTTCCCCGGTGCATTGCTGCAAGGTTTTCTGAGCCTGCCGGAATGATGCAACCATAAAACCACGCTACAAAAATGAATGCAAAGAACCGATGTGTTTTTCGTAAAAGAGAGATGCATCGGTTTTTCTTTTTGAAGAAAGCGACTAAGGAGACTTCTTCTTTCTCTGTGCATGAAATTTTTGCACCATCGTTCGTCGCATGATACAATAGAATGTGAGTTTTTAGGATAATTTACAAGGAGCGAGCGATGACGGATTTCCTACCTCATGTCTATGGACAGGAAAAAGTGAAGAAGGAATGGAAGCGGCTTCTCGAGGAGAGGCGGCTTCCGCATACGATGATCCTGTATGGCGATGAGGGTCTCGGAAAGACGACAGCTGCTTTTGACCTTGCAGGGGTGCTGACGGGGAAGTCAGGGAAGCTCTGGGAGGAGATCCGTCTCTGGCAGCGGGAGTCTTCCGGCAAGGAGCCGGTCGTGACTTTTGCGGATCATCAGGTCTGGTATCTTCGTCCGATGGGGATGGAGCTCAAGATCGAGCAGTTCCGCCTGTTTTTGGACGCGATGGCAACATTCGATGAAACGGTGCATGTGTGCATCATCGATGAAGCGCAGACGATGATGGATCCGGTGGCAAATTCGCTCCTGAAGACCTTAGAGGAGCCGGAGGGAAATGTCCATTTCATCCTCATCACGCATGATCTTCACGCGCTGCTTCCGACCATCATTTCCCGTGGTGAGCGGTTTGCCTTCCTGCCTCTGTCGGAGGGAGACTATCTCTCGCTCATGGCGTCGGATCCGAAGAAGTATCACTTCCCGAAGGGAATGGATGCGAAGGTGCTCTTCCAGCTTTCAGAAGGAAATCCGGGGATCACGCTGGAGGTCTGTGATGAAAAGGGAGAGGCAGAGCCGCAGTCGGCGATGGATTTCTGGAATATCCTGACGCATGATGCGATGCCTTTTGCGACGCTTTCCGCTATGGAGCTGGGGGAGAGGAAGGATTTCCTGCGGCGGCTTCGCTGGATCCGCCTGGTGGGGCGCGATATCATGGTGATCGCAGAGACAGGGGATGCTTCTCTTTCCCGCTGCGGATCGGTCGCGGGACGCGAGGCTTCTCTCGCTTCTTTCTGGGACCGCGGCCGGGGCGAGGAAGCGATGAGCGTGCTGCAAACGGCAGAAACGGCGGTTTCCCGATATATCAACAGTAAAAATGTATGGGATTATATTCTCATCAGTTTGGAACATATACAGAAAGGCAGCCAGAAATGGAGCAGATCGTAGGTGTCCGGTTCAAACCGGCAGGGAAAATATATTATTTCGATGGCAATGACCTGGAGCTTCACTTGGATGACGGGGTCATCGTGGAGACGTCGCGCGGGCTGGAGTATGGCTATGTAGTGACGATGCCGACTGAGGCGGAGAAGGATGAGGAGAATCCGATGAAGCCGGTCATCCGCAGGGCGACGATCAAGGATATGGCGCAGCTGGAGCGGAATAAGGCGAGGGAGAAATCGGCTTTCGATATCTGTCTCCAGAAAATCGAGAAGTTCAAGGTGCCGATGAAGCTCTTGCGGGCAGAGTATACATTTGATAGAAATAAGATTGTTTTCTTCTTCACCTCAGATGGGCGTGTCGACTTCAGGGAACTGGTGAAGGAGCTGGCTGCGGTCTTCCATACGCGCATCGAGCTTCGTCAGGTGGGCGTGCGTGATGAGGCGAAGCAGGTCTCGGGGATCGGCTCGTGCGGACGGCCGCTGTGCTGCGCGACGTTCCTCGGAGATTTCGCTCCGGTGTCGATCAAGATGGCAAAGAATCAGGGACTGTCGCTGAATCCGACGAAGATTTCCGGTGTCTGCGGGCGTCTTATGTGCTGCCTGCGCTATGAAAATGACCAGTACACGGGGGATAATAGCCGCAGGAAGAAGTGCTGTGCGATGCAGCAGAAGGGAAAACAGTTCCGCGTCGGTATGAAGGTCATCACGGATGAAGGCATGGGACAGGTGCTGTATGTGAATTCACAGAAGCATACGGTCAAGGTGCAGCTCGATGGACAGAAGACGAAGACGCTTTCCTGGGATGTGGTAGAGCAGGTGGAAAATGACTGAGTGGACACTGAAGGATGGCGAGCGGCTCGATGATCTGGTACGGGATGGTATGCGTCTCATCCAGCGGCCGGATCAGTTCTGCTTCTCGGTGGACTCCGTACTGCTCGCGCACTATGTGAAGCCGAAGGCGAAGGATCGGATCGCAGACCTCGGGACAGGGACAGGCGTCATCTCTCTCCTCGTCTCGGCTTTGGGCGGAAGGGATATCACGGCCTTTGAGGTGAATCCCGTCATGGCAGATCTCGCGCGCCGCAATATAGCGGGGAATGGGAAAGAGGACCAGATCCATGTGGTCGAGTGTGATTACCGGAAGGTGAATGAAAGGTTTCCTTCCGGCTCTTTTTCGTTGGTGCTGGCGAATCCACCCTATCGCGAAATGGGGACGGGGAAGATGAGCATGCTAGAGGGGGTCGCCAGTGCGAGCTATGAGATGAATGCATCGCTCACAGACGTTTTCAAGACAGCGCAGTATCTTTTGAAATACGGCGGCCGCCTCGCGATGGTGCATCGTGCCGATCGCACGGCTGATCTCATAGCCATCGGACGGTCGTATCGCATGGAGCCGAAGCGGATGCGTTTCATTTACGCCAGAAAAGGCCATACCGCGGTGCGAGTCCTCATCGAGTGGAAGTATGGAGGAAATCCGGAGCTTACGGTAGAGCCGCCGCTCCTCCTGCATAACCGAGACGGATCGTATACGGATGAAGTGCTGGAGATATATGGGAAATGAATGAGGGCTAAGGAAACGCTGATTAAATCGCAGAGTCAGATTATACAAGAATTTTTATACATAGCTTCGTCATAACCTTCCTTAAATAGCTCGCTATTCGCGTCAGGTTATTCCTCGCTATGCATAAAAATTCAAGAGTAAAATTTGACAACGATTTAATCAGCGTTTCCCTAAGTTTGAAAGCAGAAAGAACAATCTGCCCTTTATGCGAATCTTCAAAGGGTAAGCGGGTTCTGAAGGTTCAAAAGGTTCAAAAGGTTCACAGGTTTCTCTTCTTTTGCGAATAACGTGTATTTTAAAACTTCGCGGCGCTTCCATATGATGATGCGCCGCACCACCCCCACTGAACCCATAGAACCAGCCCTCCGCTTTCATCCGCAATCAAAGGGCGCCCCGTCCCACGGGCTAACCCTGAACCTTGAACTTCCCCCATTTCTAATGAAAGGAGCTATTCCATGAGTGAAATCAATCCCGGCACCCTGTACCTGGTGCCGACACCGATCGGAAATCTGGAGGATATCACCGAAAGAGCGGTGGAGATCCTGAAGCAGGCGGACATCATCGCGGCGGAGGATACCCGTCATACCCGGATCTTGCTGGATCATCTGGGCATCGCAGGTCATGTCGTATCCTACCATGAACATAATAAAAAAGAAGCAGGACCGAAGCTCATCGAAAAGCTGCTCGATGGACAGTCGGTCGCGCAGGTGAGTGATGCAGGGATGCCGGTCATCTCTGACCCCGGGGCAGATCTGGTGCGTCTGGCACTTGCAGAAGATCTCCCCATCGTGCCGCTCCCGGGGCCGAATGCCGCGCTGACGGCACTTGTGGCATCGGGCCTCGATGCCAGGCAGTTTGCTTTCATCGGATTTCTGCCGAAGATCACCGCGAAGCAGAAGAAGCTTCTGATGGATATGAGCCGTGTGCCTGTGACGCTCATTTTCTACGAAGCGCCGCATCGCCTGAAGGAAACGCTGGATACGCTCATCAAGTATCTCGGAGACAGACAGGCCGTGACGGCAAGAGAGCTCACGAAGAAATTCGAGACCTTCCGGCGGGGAACGCTGCAGGAGCTCCGCGCCGAGCTGGATGAAAATGATCCTAGAGGTGAATATGTCATCCTCGTCGAGGGCTGGAATGAGGATATGGCAGAAGGAGAAGAGGAAGAAGCTTCCTGGGAGGCAGAAGCATTGGAGCTGGCAAAGACACTTCCGCAGAAAGAAGCAGCGAGAAAGATCGCGGCAAAGTTCCATATGGGACGGCGAGACGTGTATCAGTACTTGCTCAAAAATGGTGACTAGTGACTGGTGACTAGTGACTGGTGACTAGTGACTAGTGACTAGTGACTAGTAGCTGGTGGCTAGGGATTAGGGATGGGGGGCTCTCTTGTATCGTCATTTCGAGCGCAAGCGAGAAATCTTTGTCATTTGCGGTTCAGCGGTCAATGTTGGGAAATCCCAAACGGGAAACCTGCTATCCGCAGACACTAGGGCATCGACCCATATATATTGCAGCGAAGCTGCCACCACAACCTCGAACCCTGAACCCACAACCCTGAACCTTGAACCTTGAGCCCTACAACTTTTATTTTCTTTCCATTTCCCTACATAAGCGGTATAATAATTTAAATATGCATACAAAACGAAATACTTTCGTTTGACCAATAGAGGCAGGAGGAATCTGAATGAACGACAAACCGAAATACTATATCACCACGCCGATTTACTACCCTAGCGCGAAGCTGCACATCGGGCATACATACTGCACATCCATCGCTGACAGCATGGCTCGTTTCAAGCGTCTTGACGGCTATGATGTCTTTTTCCTGACCGGATCGGATGAGCACGGACAGAAGATCGAGCAGAAGGCAGAGGAAGCCGGTGTCACGCCGATCGAGTACACGGATAAGATCGTAGGCATGTTCCAGCAGCTGTGGAAGGAACTCAATATTTCCAATGATGACTTCATCCGCACCACCCAGAAACGTCATGAAAAGGTCGTACAGATGCTTTTCCAGCGCTCCTATGATAAGGGCGATATTTACAAGGGCAAGTATGAAGGCTGGTACTGCGTGCCATGCGAATCCTTCTGGCCGGAAAATAAGCTGGATAAGGATCACATCTGTCCGGACTGCGGCCGTCCGCTGCAGCGAGTCAGTGAAGAAGCGTATTTCTTCAAAATGTCCAAGTATGCGGATCGCTGGATGAAATATGTGGAAGAGAATCCGGGCTTCATTCAGCCGGAATCCCGCCGCAATGAAATGATCCAGTTCGTCAAGAGCGGGCTGGAAGACCTTTGCGTCTCCCGCACGAGCTTCTCCTGGGGCATCAAGGTACCGTTTGACCCTAAGCATGTCGTGTATGTCTGGTTTGATGCATTGGTCAACTACCTGACCGCGTCGGGCATCGTCGACGATCCGGAAAAATTCAAGAAGTTCTGGCCGGCAGACGTGCATCTGGTGGGCAAGGAGATCGTCCGTTTCCATACCATCATCTGGCCGATCATGCTGATGAGCCTTGGCATCGAACTGCCGAAGATGGTCTATGGCCACGGCTGGCTCATCGTAGACGGAGAGAAAATGTCCAAGTCCAAGGGCAATGTCGTCGATCCGATCCCGCTTCTGCAGGAATTTGGCTCTGATGCGATCCGCTACTACCTTCTGAATGATATCCAGCTTGGGCAGGACGGCAATTTCAGCCGCGACAGACTGATCGGACGTATCAATTCCGACCTGTCGAATGATCTCGGGAATCTCCTGTACCGCTCTCTTTCCATGGTGGAAAAATACAGAAAGGGCGTCCTGACCAAGGGCGATGCTTCTTCTGATGAGACGGTGGCATCTGCTTCTAAGGAGATCGAAGACAAAGCAGCTGAGACGCTTTCTGCATTCCGCGCAGGCATGAATGGCTGGAAGATCAATGATGCACTGAAAGCGGTATGGACCTTTGTCCGTGCGCTCAATAAATATGTCGATGTGACCATGCCATGGGCACTGGCTAAGGATGAGGCCAAGGCACCGCTTCTCGATGCTGTCCTCTATCATCTCTGTGAAGGCATGCGCTTCGTTTCTCTGATGGCAGAGCCGGTCATCCCGATCGCGTCTGAAAAGATCTGGAACCAGCTTGGACTTACCGATTTCAAGGATGCGGACTACAAAGACCTCGTCTGGGGCGGTATTGCTGACGGCACTCATATCAATAAAGGACCGCAGCTCTTCCCGCGCATTGAGATCGAAAAGGATGAGGAAGTACCCACACCGAAGAAGGCAGACAAGAAACAGCCGAAGAAGGAAGAGAAGAAAGAAGAAAAGAAGGAAGCGATCTCCATCGACGATTTCTTCAAGACAGACCTTCGCGTAGCAGAAATCCTGACGGCGGAAAAGGTGGAAAAATCCAAGAAGCTCATCAAGATGACCGTATCTCTGGGCGATGGAGAGACGCGCACCGTCGTGAGCGGGATCTCCGAATACTATCAGCCGGAAGAGCTCATCGGCAAGCACGTCATCTTTGTGTCGAACCTGAAGCCGGCAAAGCTCATGGGGATCGAGTCGCAGGGGATGATCCTTGCTGCATCGAAGGATGGAAGCCTCAAGGTGCCTTTCGTCGACATGCCTGCCGGCAGCCGGGTGAAATGATGGGGCTCTTCGATACCCATGCGCACCTGTACGACAAAGCCTTTGACCGTGACAGGGAAGAGGTCATCCATCACATATGCAAGACGCTGGACTACGTGGTCATCCCTTCCGAAGACCTTGTGACCAGTGAAAAAGCGGTGGCTCTCGCAGAGAGCCACCCTTCTCTTTATGCAGCAGTCGGCATCCATCCGCAGGTGACAAAGGATGCGACGGAGGAGGTGCTCGCAGCCATTGGTGCGCTTGCCCGAACGCATGGCAAGGTGAAAGCGGTGGGGGAGATCGGGCTGGACTATTACTATCTCTACACGGATAAGGAAACGCAGAAATACTGGTTTGCCCGCCAGATCGAGCTTGCCAAAGAGCTTGACCTTCCCATCCTCATCCATGACCGGGACGCCCATGGAGATACGCTCTCTATCCTGAAAGCACATCAGGGAGGAAATCTGCGGGGCATCCTCCACTGCTTTTCAGGGAGTCTGGAGACAGCGAAGGAACTCATGAAGCTCGGCTTCTACATCTCCTTTGCAGGGCCTGTCGTTTTTCCAAAGAGCTTGAAGCTCAAGGAAGTCGCCAAAGAGATACCGATGGATCGGCTCCTCATAGAAACGGACAGTCCTTACCTCACCCCGCCGCCCTTCCGCGGGAAGCGAAACGATCCGTCCAACGTCCGCTTTGTGGCGGAAGAGATCGCCCGTCTCAAGGGTGTATCGGCGGAAGAGATCGCAGAGCAGACGAAGCGGAATGCGATGGAAGTGTATGGGATAGAGGAGTAAGGTTTGACGGGTTCAGGGTTCAGGGTTCAGGGGTAGCCCGCGGGGTGTGCGCTCCTTTGATTGCGTTTGAAAGCCTCGTTTGAATGAGGAATAAGGTGGCGGCTTCGATGCAATATACATTCGGCGCGAAGCGCAGCACTCCTGAAGTTTGAAAGCAGGGATGAGTGACTAGTGACTGGTGGCTTGAATACCACTTTCAGACATCGCCCCATATATACTCGCGGCGAAGCTGCCACAATATAGCATTCCCCTCGAGGGTAATGCTATTAATTTAAGGAAAATGTTAGCGCCGTAACGACTTGCTTCCCCCTTCGGGGGAAGTGCCGAAGGCAATAGGGGCTTGCTAGCGGTATAACGCTCCATGTTGAATAGTCCAATGCTATCGATATTCCAACATTTTCAGGCAATACCGCTACGTAGCCCCCTCAGCCCTTCGGGCAGCTCCCCCGATGGGGAGCCAAGAACGTTCTTCCGCTTAACTTAAGAGAGGCGAAGTCTAAAATCTTCAAGTCTCAAGTCTCCCAGTCTCAAAATCTGAAGTCTCCTAGTCTCCCAGTCTCCCGATCCTTACACTCCGAGCTTCCTTTTCAGCGCGAGATACGCATCCGTATAGTACGGCGTGACCTGGGACTCTCTGAGGTCGTAGCCGTAGGGGCGCCGGCTCATGGCGAGGATCGGAGGGGTCTGGATGCGCTTGGCAACGGAGAAGCCGGAGAAGAGAGCCCACCAGCGTTCAAGGTCTTCGGTGAAGGCTTTGGCGGTCGGGAAGAGGTCTTGCACGCGGGCATGGCAGCCGATATGCGCCTCGAGACTTCCCTCTGCGTACCAAGTGAGGAGGTCTTCCGGGCAGAGGCGCTGCCATGGCTCGACGAAGCTCTTCAGAAGATAGTCGTGGTACTCATAGATGAGAGGATCGCCCATGCCTTTGGTGACGTCCTGCTTTTCTGAGAGCTCGGCGGAGGGCTTCACGGTGAAGATGCCTTCCGGGATGACGGGGCTCTCGTACCAGTCGTTCAAAAGGCGGCCCAAGTGGTAGATCTGGTATTTCCATAGATCGGCGGTCGCGGCAAAGGCACCGGCGAGGTCGCCGTAGAGTGTGCCGTAGCCGACGGTCGTTTCTGTTTTATTGGCGTTGCAGGTGAAGATGGCGCCAAAGGCAGCGGAGAGGGCGGAAAGGATCCGGCTGCTCCGGTCGCGCGCCTGCATGTTTTCTTTCATGAAGTCCGTGAGATGGATCTCGCGCCCGCAAGAAATCGGAAGGCCTTCCAGCGCTTTTGCCGTCTCATCGATGAATTGTCCGATGGGGATGGTGAGGTAGGGCGAGCCGAGACGCGTCGCGAGGTCTTTGGCGAGCCCCTTCGTCATTTCCGAATTGTAGCGCGTCGGCGTATTCACGAGGAGCAGGTGGTCTACGGGAAGGACGGAGCGGTAGAGCGCGGCATTCACCGCGGAGTCGATGCCGCCGGAGACGCCGATCACGACTTTGGAGACGCCGATGGCGGAGAGAAATTTTCTGACGCCGTAGCGCATAGCGAAAAGGAGCAGGTCTCCCTGCCATGGCGGCATGGGGGAGGCGGAAAGGAGCGCGCCGGTGGATTTCTCGAAATGAAATGTGCTGCGGGCCTCTTCAAAGGGAGCGGCTTCGGCGAGAAGCCTGCCGTCCTTTCCATAAGCGGCCGTCATGCCGTCGAAGGTGTAGCAGGTCTTGCCGTTGTTCTCCAGTCCACGGCGGTTCACGTAGAGCATCGGGACGTGGAGACGGGAGAGCTTGGCGGAGAGCATGCGGTGGCGTTTTTCATTTTTGGAAAGCGTGAAGGGGGAGGCGGACAGATTCAGAAAAAGATCGCTGCCCTTGGCGGCAAGGACATCCATGGGCGAGAAGCTGTAATTTTCATCCCAGCTGTCTTCGCAGAGGAGAAGCGAGAGGCGGATCACTTCGCCGCGGAGGGAAATCACAAAGGGCGCGAGCGCTTCTTCGGGGGTCGAGCCTTCTTCTCTCGCGAGGGCGAGAAGAGAGGTGAAATAGCGACGGTCATCGAAACAGCGGTAATTGGGCAGCAGCGCTTTCACCGCATAGGGACGATGCAGTCCTTCCGGAGAGAGGAATGCGCCGTCTTTCGCGAGAAAAGCGGCGTTGTATTTTCGGGGGCGGCCATCGTCATTCGTCTTTGTCCAGTCGATGGCGACGTTCCCCCACGCGATCATAATGTCCCGGGCTGCTTCGCGGAGGCGGTCATTGTATCGCTCTGCCTCGCGCAGGAAGGCATTCTGGTCCCACAGGTCTCCGATGAGATAACCGGTCAGACACATCTCGGGAAGAACGAGAAGGTCAGACCCCTCCTCTTTGGCGAGTGCGATTTCTTTTTCGATGAGCGCCCAGTTGGCGCGGATATTCCCAGGAAGGATGTCGAGCTGGGCGGTGCGGATAGTGAGCATGGTTGGGCTTCTTTCGTGAATGGAAGTGACTAGTATAGCGTATGTCGATTAAGAGGACTTTCAATCGACATACAAATGTAGTCAGAATTAGCGTCGGAGCGACTTGCTTCCCCCTTCGGGGGAAGTGCCGAAGGCAAAAGGGGCATGCCAGCGGTATAGCGTACTATGTTGAATAGTCCGATACTATCGATATTCCAACACTTTCAGGCAATACCGCTACGTAGCCCCCTCTCCCCTTCGGGGAGCTCCCCCGATGGGGAGCCAAGACATTCCACCACTTCTCACTAAGTTTAGAAGTTAACAAATCGCTATACTAGTGACTGGGGATGAGGATATAACAGGTGCAATGCTGTGGAAAGAGGGCTCCTGCATCCACTTGCTTTTCTTCCATTTTACAAAAGCATTTCCCTATTGTAAATGCACAGCGGCGAGATTTGTTATATAATGACTGTAATATGCAGCGAACCGTCCTACCCCCTTCCTTGGGAAGGGGGATGCCCGAAGGGCAGGGGGTGGCCGAGAGGGAAACGCTGATTCAATCGGACAACGATGGAATCAGTATCTCCCTAGGCGGACTTTCACTTCATGCGGGAGCCAACCCCGACTCGCTTCGCTCGCCTGCCCCTTCCAAAGGAAGGGGCTAGAAAAATACTGTCGAATCCGCTGAACTTATAGAATCTCTTAACTATGGAACATTATCGCAACTATTCTGATTTCTTGAAACAAAAATACGGAGAGAAGGTCTACAAGATCCCGATCTCGCTCCCCGTGACCTGTCCGAACCGCGATGGTACGCTGTCAAAAGCTCCCTGCATCTTCTGCGGCTCGATCGGAGCGGACTATGAGACGAAGGCGGTCGGCATGAAGATCACCCGCCAGCTTGACCGGAGCATCGCGCATGTGGGGCCGAAGTACAAGGCGAAGAAATTCATCGCCTATTTCCTGAATTTCACAAATACCTACGCGCCGCCGGACGATTTTCATCGCTGGATGGAGGAAGCCATGCAGCATCCCGATGTGGTGGGAGTCGACGTTTCGACGCGTCCGGACTGCATTCACGAGCGCTACCTTGACATCCTGAAAGAGCTTTCAGATACCTATGGCAAGGATGTGACGATCGAGCTGGGGTTGCAGAGCAGCAATGCCCATACCCTCGAGAAGATCGGCCGCTGCCACGGCGTTGCGGAATACATAGATGCCTCGCTCCGCATCGCTCGCTATGGCTTCGGGCAATGTACGCATGTCATCGCAGATCTTCCATGGGATGACCGGATAGACGTCATCGAGACGGCAAAGCTCATCTCCGTCCTCCCCGTGACAGAGGTGAAGCTGCACTCCTTATATATAGTGAAGGGTACGGCGCTCGCGCATATGTATGAAGCCGGAGAGGTCACACTCTCTTCGATGGAGGAATACATGGAGCGCGTCATTCTCTTCCTTTCCTATCTCCGCCCCGACATCGTCATCCAGCGCATCGTTGGCCGCGCCTCGGGCGGGAATACCCTCACTGTCAATGGCGGCTCCCCGTGGTGGGACGTCAAGAAAAGGATCGACGCCCTGATGGAAGAGCGCGGTATCATACAGGGCGCTTGCTGTGACTATATTGACGGAAAGGCCGTGCGGAGATTTGTGCGGTGAGACATAAGAAATGGTATTGGTACACGAAAGGAACTTCATGGCAGAAAAAACAGAACAGATCATGGTGAATGATCGCGAGGAGGCCGGCGCGCTTTTGGAGCGGGACAGCTCATACCTTGCCATCATCGGCGAGCATTACGGCGCAGACATCTTTGCCCGCGGCAATCTCATTCGGCTCAAGGGCGAGGAAGAGGCAGTCGATCAGAGTATGCGCGTGATCGGAAGACTGCGGCGGATGATCCGTCAGCGGATCCGCCTCTCTGCGCGGCAGGTCAGGATGGTGATGTCCCTCTTGGATGAAGGCAAAGAGCAGCTGCTCGAAGACATGGAAGACGACATCATCAATTTCACCAAGCAGGGCGCGCCGCTTCGCCCAAGGACTGTGGGACAGAAGATCTACGTCGATACCATCCGTCACCATTCCATCACCTTCGGCATCGGCCCCGCGGGGACTGGCAAGACCTATCTGGCTGTCGCACTCGCCGCCTTTGCGCTCAGAAATCATGACGTGCAGCGCATCATTCTCGTCCGTCCGGCGGTCGAAGCCGGTGAGAAGCTGGGCTTCCTTCCCGGCGATCTGCAGGAAAAGGTCAATCCGTACCTGCGCCCTCTCTTTGACGGACTGCTGGATATGTTTGGTCCGGAAGACTTCATGCGGCTGCAGCAGAAGGGCCAGATCGAAGTCGCGCCTCTCGCCTACATGCGCGGACGCACGCTCGAGAAATCCTTCATCATCCTTGATGAAGCGCAGAATACCACCATCGAGCAGATCAAAATGTTCCTGACACGCCTCGGACACCGATCGAAGATGGTCATCAATGGCGATACCACGCAGATCGATCTTCCCCCTCATGTCAAGAGCGGTCTCATCGATGCCGAGCGCGTGCTGAAGCATGTGAAAGACATCGGGCACGTCTATTTCAATGAAGACGATGTCGTCAGACACGATCTTGTGGCGGCGATCATTCATGCCTACGAAGAAGATGCGAAGAAAAAGAGTCACTAGTGACTGGTGACTAGTAGCTAGGGATGAGTGGCTAGGGATTAGGGGTGCCGAGTGACTAGTGACTTGTAACTTGTAATTTGAATACTACCTTCGGGCATCGCCCATCTTTATTTGCGGCGAAGCCGCCACCACAACCCTGAACCCTGAACCCTGAACCCTGAACCCTGAACCCTGAACCCTGAACCTTGAACCCACGACTTTCCATTCGAAAATCCATGATCTCGGAGGTGTTACCATGGAAATCACGATCAATTACAGTGATATGAAATTTTACGACGAAAACTATGAGAAGCTGATTCACACCGTCCTCACCAAGGGCGCCGAGCTGCAGAAGGTGCCGGAAGAGGCAGAGATCAGCGTCCTCATCTGTGATGCGGATACCATCCATGAGCTGAATCGCGACTACCGCAATGTCGATGCGCCGACCGATGTCCTCTCCTTTGCACTGAATGAAGGGGAGGAGGACATTCCGGAGGAAGAAACAGAGCTGGGAGACATTGTCATCAATCTGGATCGTGCCATCCAGCAGGCCAAAGAATTTGGACACAGCACGGAACGCGAAGTGGCTTACCTCTCCGTTCACGGCTTCCTTCACATTCTCGGCTATGACCATTATGATCCTGAAGAAAAGAAAGCCATGCGAAAGGCAGAAGAAGATATCCTCTCCGCCTGCGGCATCACCCGCATGATGACCGAAGGGGAGATCGAGCGGGAAACGGGAATGAGTGACTAGTGACTGGGGACTAGATCAAGAGACTAGAAGATATCAGCCTCCCGTATCGTCATTTCGAGCGAAGCGAGAAATCTTTGTCATTCGCGGTTCGGCGAACAATGTTGGGAAACCCCAAACGGGAAACCTGCTATCAAGAGACCTTAGGGCATCGCCCTATGTATACTCTGCGGCGCCTCCATATTTTTATGCGCCGCACCACCATTTCGCATTTTTCATTTCTAATTTCTCATTCAATTGAAGCTTTCAAGCGTAATCAAGGGGCAGCACGCCCCGTGGTCTAATCCTGAACCCTGCCATCTTTATTTAGGAGACTCTATGAATAACGAAACCAAATTTCACTCCGGCTTTGTCGCTCTTGTCGGGCGGCCGAATGTCGGTAAATCCACACTTATGAATGCCCTTCTGGGGGAAAAGATTTCCATCGTGTCTGCTCACGCACAGACGACCAGAAATAAGATCACCGGCGTATGGAACGGCGAGAATTCCCAGGTGGTTTTTCTGGACACCCCCGGCATGCACAAGCCGCAGAGCAAGCTCGGCGAAGTGATCCGTCAGAATACCATGGACGCTTTGGACGAGGTCGACCTCATCGTCTTCCTCTGCGCCGTGAACGATCCTCTGGGCGCGGGCGACCGCTACATCATTTCCCTCCTGAAGGACCGCAAGGTGCCGGTCATCCTTGCGCTGTCGAAAACGGACCTGATTTCCAAGGACGAGCTCTTGAAGAAGCTCGTGCAGTACGATAAGATCTACAAGTTTGCCGAGATCGTCCCGCTCTCTGCCAAGACGGGAGAGAATCTGGATGTCCTCATGAAGATGGTGGAAAAGTACCTGCCCGAAGGCCCGAAGTACTTCCCCGATGACATGGTGACCGACCAGCCGGAGAGAAACATCGTGCAGGAGATCGTCCGTGAAAAGCTCCTGACGCGCACACGCGATGAAGTGCCGCACGCCATCGGCGTCTTCACAGAAGAGTTCCATGAACGTGAAAATGGCAAGGTCTACATCCGCTGCACGATCTACGTCGAGCGTGAGTCGCAGAAACGCATCATCATCGGCAAGAAAGGCACCGTCCTCAAAGAAGCAGGACAGGAAGCCCGCGAAGAGATCCAAAGTCTCATCGGCGCTCCCGTCTTCCTCGATCTCTGGGTCAAGGTCAGCAAGGACTGGAAAAACAAGGACTATATCCTAAAGGAGCTTGGGTATAAGGAACACAGGTAGCAGCTGGTGACTAGTGACTGGTGACTGGTGACTAGTGACTAGTGACTAGTGACTAGTGACTAGTGGCTAGGAGACATCAGACTCTCGTATCGTCATTTCGAGCGAAGCGAGAAATCTTTCTTGCAGACCGCTAAACGAAGGATGTGTGAAAGCAGAAATACGTAGCACCAAGGCGTCGTTTCCGTACCGGTGCTTATGTGATACTGACCGCAGTGCAAGAAAGATCCCTCGGCTGCGCTCG
>OLGI01000794.1_pt1 | contig 31067 bp, 38 predicted proteins | sample 1605221 | NCBI WGS metagenome assembly OLGI01 (sample SAMEA3888915, study PRJEB22519) | human gut metagenome | biome: human gut; feature: human-associated habitat; material: faeces | place: Denmark | collected 2010 | reverse complement strand
CGGATTTGTTTCCCAAGCCCTTCCGCTGCCTCAAAATTACTTTGTCTACAGTCTGGGAGGACGATGAAAATCGTCCTCTTTTTGCGTTATCGGTGTGTTCTTTTTTTCAGATTTTCCCAGAAGGCATAGGGAATGGCGAGGTTATTTTTCCCGCTGCCGAGATAGATGTCGGGTTTATTTTTTCCGTGAAAATCACTGCCGCCGGAGGGAAGCAGACCCAGTCGCTTGGCAAGTGCGGTGATTTCCTTTGTCTGTTCGGGGGTATAGGTGGAATATTGGCACTCGATGCCGTCCAGACCATAGGGAATCAGCTCCCTGCAAAGGATTTCCAGCTGCGCTACATCCAGCTCATAAAGCGTAGGATGCGCCAGAACCGCCGCGCCGCCTGCCGCCTTGATGGTTTCGATGCAAAGGGCAGGAGAGAGAAATTCCCGCTCCACATAGCCCGGCAGACCGGGGGAGATATAACGGGTAAAAGCGTCCGCCTTCTTTTTGATATAGCCCTTTTCGAGCAGAATATTCGCAAAATGCGCCCGTGTGATGATTTCACCGCCTGCGTTTGCCGCCACCTCGTCCAAAGTCAGATGCAGACCGATGGAGGAAAGCCTTTCGCACATCCTGCGGTTGCGGATATCGCGGCTGCTTCGGATGGTTTCCATGCGGCCCTTGAGAACGGGATGCGCCGGGTCAAAGCCTAAGCCGACAATATGGATTTCGGGACGGTGGAAATGCTCCCAGAGTGCGGCAAATTCAATGCCTGCGATGGCTTCGATGCCGAGGGCGTTTCCTGCGGCTTGAAATTCCGCCAGACCGTCAATGGTATCATGGTCGGTCAAGGCGATGGCGGAAAGCCCGATTTTCTGCGCCAGCGCTGCAACCTCTTTGGGGGCATAGGTGCCATCCGATGCGGTGGAATGGCAGTGTAAATCTATAATAGAGGAATCATGCATAGCAATGCCTCCTTTCTATTTTATCGGTATATCTATCAGTATAGCATACTTTTTCCAAAAGACCCATAAAATAAAACCAGAGAGGTCTGTTTGGATAGGATGTGATTTTTTGGGGAAGGAAAAAGGAAAGAAGGAAAAAAGAGAAAAAAAGGAGAACCATAGCCGCCGAACCCGCGAAAGGCAGACGGGCGGCACGGCGCTTTGCCTTCTGCGCGGCATGGGCATTGCCTTTGCCATCACCTGTATTATATTTATTGGCTTTGGGATGATACTGACCTATACCGCTGCTTCGGAGGAAAGTCTGCCTTTGGTTTCTCTCATCTGTACGGCACTTTCTGCGGCGGCGGCAGGCTATGACTGGGCGGCGTGCAAAAGGAAACGGGGGCTGCTATGGGGGGCTTTGGCAGGGCTTGTTTACACTGCTCTGCTTTACGTTATTACAAGCCTTGCGGCGGATTCCTTCGTTTTGCATGCTTCGGGGCTGATGACGCTTGCAGTGGCACTTGCGGCAGGAGTCATCGGCGGAATTCTGGGGGTAAACCGCAGGTAGTGCAACAGAATTAGAAAATAAACTTGCAAATCCATCATTTTATGCTAAAATAAATTTTGTGATAAACGGAATAAAGGGGCATGGATCCTTCCGCTGACAGAGAACAAGGAAAGATTCATCCCTTTTTTGCGTAAGAAAACAGCATGAAAGGATGGAGAAAAAAGATGAAGATGAAAGGCAGAATGATGCTTTTGCTGACACTCATTGTGGCGGTTGCGCTGAGTGCAATCTCCTATAAGGGGATTGGTTCCAAAAAGGCATTGAGTGTTCATCGCATTGAGCAGGGTCTTGATTTGAGTGGCGGTGTAGATATCGTTTACGAAGCAGACCAGAAATCTGTAACAGACGATGAAATGAAGGCAGCAATTTCCCTTTTGCAGGGCAGATTGGACTGGAAGGGCTGGACAGAGGCTGAGGTTGCCCGTGAGGGAGACAAGCGTATCCGCGTGCAGATTCCCGGTGTGGAGGATGCGGAGGAAGCCATTCAGGAAATCGGACAGACCGCGCAGCTTTCCTTTGCAGATGAGGACGGCAATGTGCTGCTGACAGGTGATATGGTAAAGGATGCAACCAAGCAGGTTGGTTCCACAAGCAAAAACGGTGCTTCTCAGCCCTATGTTGCACTGGAGTTCAACAAAGAGGGGACGGAAAGATTTGCTGAGGCAACCTCGAACAATATTGGTAAGCAGATTTATATCATTATGGATAATGAGGTAATCAGTGCGCCAACCGTACAGACAGCAATCACAAACGGACAGGCAATGATTACGGGCAGCTTTACCGCGGAGGGGGCAGAACAGCTTGCGTCCCTCATTCGTGCAGGCTCTCTGCCGTTTAACCTGAATGTAATTCAGATGAAGAACGTAGGTGCGCGCCTGGGTGCGGATGCGCTTTCCACAGGAATTAAGGCAGGTATTATCGGTATCGCTTTGGTACTGATTTATATGCTGTTTGCCTATAAGCTGCTGGGCTTTGCGGCAGACTGGGCACTGGTGATTTATATTGGCCTGGAGCTGGTGGCGCTGAGTCTGTTCCATGTGACGCTGACATTGCCCGGTATCGCAGGTATCGTGCTTTCGGTAGGTATGGCGGTAGATGCGAATATCGTTATTTTTGAACGTGTGAAGGAAGAACTGGTTCTGGGTAAGAGCCTGCGCAATGCGCTGAAGGCAGGCTTCAAGAGAGCAACTCCTGCCATTCTGGATGGTAACGTAACCACGCTGATTGCGGCGGCGGTTCTGTTCTTCTTAGGCAGTGGTACAGTGAAGGGCTTTGCAACTACACTGATGATCGGTATTGTGATTTCCATGTTCACTGCGCTTTTTATTACCCGTGTGATTGTGAACGGTCTGATGTATGCCGGTGTGCAGAATCCCAAATATTACGGCTTGAGAATGAAATAAGGAGGTGGGGAAAATGCAGATTATTCAAAACAGAAAAAAATTCTTTATCCTTTCCCTGCTGGTCATTATTATTGGTTTTGGCTTTATGATTGCCAATGCACAGGCAGGTAAGGGCGCACTCAACTGGGACGTTGAATTTACAGGCGGTACCTCCATGGAACTGAATATGAACGGTAAATATGATAATGACAAGCTGATTTCCATTATCAAGGACGTAACCGATCAATCCAGTCCGCAGATTCAGGAGGTTCTGGGGACAAATAACGTAGAAATCAAATTGCAGTCCATCGACAGCCCTACGCGTACGGCTCTGGTGGAAGCAATCCAGAAGGAATATTCCAAAGCGACACTGACGGAAGCGAATGATATCAGCGGTACGGTCAGCGGTGAAATGCAGCGTGCAGCCATCAAGGCAACGCTGATTGCGGCAGTAGCAATGCTGATTTATATTTCTATTCGGTTTAAGGATGTGCGCGCAGGCGGCAGTGCCATTCTGGCGCTGATTCATGACGTGCTGGTGGTTCTGGCGGCGTATGCGATTTTCCGTATTCCCGTAAATAATGCTTTTATTGCGGTACTCTTGACGATTCTGGGGTATTCCGTAAACTCGACCATTGTTATTTTCGACCGTATTCGTGAAAATAAAGGGGCATTCAAGAGAAACCAGACAGCAGAACGCATCAATAAGAGCATCAGCCAGACATTGGCGCGTTCCATCAATACATCCCTGACAACATTGTTTACCATTGGCGCCATTTATTTCCTTGGTGTGCCTTCCATTCAGGAATTCGCACTGCCTATGATGGTTGGTATCATTGCCGGTGCATATTCTTCCATTTGCATTTCCGGCTCCATCTGGTACACATTGCTGCCCAAGGCGGAAAAAGACGTATAACGATCAGTCGAAATCAGGATTTTGACTTGCGAGAGGAAAAGAAAGCGTTGTTCTTTGGTTCATCCGAAACAACGCTTTTTTCTTTTGCCCTGCTATGGTATGATGGAGGGGTATGAAAGGAGTGGCGGCATGAAACGCTGGCTTTTAAAACGAACGAAAATAGATACGGCGGCAATGGCGCGGGATTTGGGTATCCGCCGGGCAACAGCAGCAGTGCTTGCCAATCGGGAGCTATCTTCCAGACAGGCGGCAAGGAATTTTCTCTGCGGCGGTACGGCGGCATTAGGAAATCCGCTGGAAATGAAGGACTTTTCGCAGGCAGCCTCTCTGCTTGCGGAAGCGATTCGCGCAGGAAAGAAAATTGTCGTGTATGGGGATTATGATGTGGACGGGGTGATGAGCACCTCTATTTTATATCAGACGATTCTGCGATGTGGCGGCAATGCTGTTTTTTATCTGCCGCATCGGCAGAAGGAGGGCTACGGGCTGAACCTGAAGGCGGTGGAGCAGCTTGCGGCAGAAGGCATAGAAGTGCTTTTCACCTGTGATAACGGCATTGCGGCGTTGCAGGAAATTGCGCTTGCGAAGGAAAAGGGCATGACGGTTGTAGTGCTTGACCACCATGAGCCCGGCTTTCGGGGCGAGGGAGAGGAGCGCAGGGATATTCTGCCTGCGGCGGATGCCATCATTGACCCGAAGCAGCGAGCCTGCCCCTATCCCTTTAAGCAGATGTGCGCCGGAGGACTTTCCTATTACTTTGCGCATCACCTTTTGCAGATATTTGAAATTACGGATGAGGGGCTGGAACGACAGCTTTTGACCTTTGCAGGCATTGCGACCGTCTGTGATATTGTGGATTTACTGGGGGAGAACCGTGCGCTTGTGCAGATGGGGCTTGCGGAAATCCGCAAAACGGAAAATATTGGGCTGCGCGTGCTGATTGAGGAGGCGGGGCTTTCGGATAAGGTCATTTCGGAATATCATATCGGCTTTATCATTGGACCCTGTATCAATGCGACAGGACGGCTAGAAAGCGGCAGGCTTGCGGTGGAGCTTTTCTGCACGCAGGATGAGAAGGAAGCGAGAGAGAAGGCAAGGCATCTGGTGATGCTGAATGCGGAACGCAAGCAGCTGACAGAGGAAGCGGCGGAGCGTGCGGATATCGCCCTGCAGGAAGGCGGCGCTTTGCAGGATAGGGTGCTTGTGCTGTATGATGCGGAGATTCACGAAAGCATTGCAGGGATTGTTGCAGGCAGAATCAAGGATAAATATTACCGCCCGACCATCCTGATTACGGACAGCGAGGACGGAGCAAAGGGCTCAGGCAGGAGCATTGAGGGCTATCATCTGTTTGAGGCATTGTTTGCCAATCGGGATTTATTTACGCGCTTTGGCGGACATGCCATGGCGGCAGGGCTTTCTCTGCCTGTAGAAAACATCCCCGTTCTGCGCAGACGGCTCAATGAAGGCTGTACCCTGACGGAGGAGCAGATGATTCCGATTCTGCGGCTGGAGGATGCACTTTCCTTTGCGGAGATTGACTTAGGGCTTGCAATGGAATTGCAGACACTTGCGCCCTTCGGCAAGGGCAACCCTGCGCCGTTATTTGCATCCAAGGGGATTCATGCTGACCGTGTGGATTTGATAGGGAAGAATAAAGATATCCTGCGGCTGACGCTTTCTGAGCCGGAAAACGGGATTCGCCTTTCGGCAATCTCCTTTGATGGCTATGAACCGCTCAGAGAAATGCTGAAAGCATTGTATCCGGCAGAGGATTGTGATAAAATAATACACAGTGGGCTTTTGCCGCAGCTGCTGGATATTGTGTATAGCATTGAAATCAACAGCTATCGCGGCAGAAGCAATGTACAGTTGATACTAAAGGATTTTCGATTTGCAAAATGAGGAGGATATGGGATGGATTTAAAGGATAAGATCAGATCGATTGAGGATTACCCTCAGAAGGGTGTGATCTTCCGCGATATTACAACACTGCTGAAGGATGCAGAGGGGCTGAAGGACGCTGTGGATGCCATAACGGCAAACCTTGCGGATGTTTCCTTTGATTTGGTGCTGAGCCCCGAATCCAGAGGGTTTATCTTCGGGATGCCCGTGGCGTATAATATGGGGAAGGGCTTTGTTCCTGTCAGAAAGGCGGGCAAGCTGCCTGCGAAAACCATCAGCAAGGAATATGAGCTGGAATATGGCACGGCAACCATCGAAATTCATAAGGATGCCATCAAGCCCGGACAGAAGGTTGTCATTGTAGATGACCTGATGGCAACAGGCGGCACAGCAAAGGCGATTATGGAGATGGTAGAGGAAATGGGCGCAGAGGTCGTTGCCTCCGCATTTTTGATAGAACTGGATTTTCTGAACGGCAGAAAGGCCTTGCCTGATTGCAGAGTCGAGGCTGTGATTCATTACGAATGAGAAAAAAAGGAAGGGTGGCACTGCCGCTCTTTCTTTTTATAAAAGAATAGATGAGGGATAAGGTATGTACGGACAATTTTTTATACTGTTTGGATTGATTCTGGTGGGGTATTACTGCAACAAAAAGGGATATCTGCCGTTGGAAACGAACAAAAATGTGGGACACATGGTTATGCGTGTGACGATTCCTGCCATGCTGATTACAACGATTGCGAGCATTGAGATTACCGACAGGGTGCTGCGTGCGTTTTTGCTTTCTGCCGCAGGGCAGATTGCCATGATGGTTGTGTTTGGCTTTTTGATGCGGCAATACGGGCGGAAAAGAGGCTTGGACAGCCGCCTTCTGCCCATGCTTGACCTGACCGCAGGCTCCCTGAACACAGGCTTTATCGGCTTGCCCGTGACCATGATTTTCTTCGGGCAGGCAGGGATTATTTATATGTCTGCGGGGGTTTTGGCACTGAATTTGTATCTTTGGTCGTATGGTGTATATCTGATTTCAGACAAGAAGGCGACAGGTGCGGCGGCCATCGGGAAAAGCTTTTTGCAGGGCGCAATCAACCCGAACTGCATTTCTATTTTGCTGGGGCTTTTGCTTGCGGTGACGCATACGGCGCGATTTGTGCCGACAGTGGTGCTTGGCTTTCTGACAAAGGTGGGGGATTTATCGACACCGCTTTCGTTGATTTATATTGGCGCATTGGCAGGCGGCAGCGGCATCGTGCAGCTCTTTAAAGAAAAAATGGCACTGGAAATCAGTGTGGTGAAGATGATTGGGATGCCTGCATTGGCAATTCTTGCAATGCTTTTTATTCCTGCGGATGGTCTTGCAAAGTCGGTGTTCCTGCTTTCCGTTTGCATGCCATCAGCGGCGGTCGTGCCGATGATGGTCGGCAGATACGGCTATGGGGATAAGATGTCCTCGGATATTGTGCTTTGGACAACGGTTCTTTCTATGGCAACGCTGCCGTTAAGCGTGCTGCTTGCCGCAAAGCTTTACGGAGCAGTCTGAAAAGCCTGAAAAACCTTTATTTTTCGGAAAAAAGTGCTTGCAATGCCCTTTCGGGCGTGGTATAATTTTTCATGTTGATTACGGACGGTCCAATGCCGCTGTCAAAGGGATGGGGTAAGAACGTCTAAGGTGCATAAGGAGGAAATACAATGGATATCATCAGAGAACTGGAAAATGAACAGCTGAAAAGCGAAGTAACTCCTTTTAACGTTGGCGACACAATCCGTGTTTATGCTAAAGTAGTAGAGGGTACAAGAGAAAGACTGCAGATGTTCGAAGGCGTTGTTATCAAAAGACAGGGCGGCGGCATCAGAGAAACTTTCACAGTAAGACGTATCGCTTCCGGCGTTGGCGTTGAAAGAACATGGCCCGTACACTCTCCCAGAATCGACCGTATCGAGGTTGTAAGACGTGGTGTTGTAAGACGTGCTAAACTGTTCTACCTGAGAGACAGAGTTGGTAAAGCAGCTAAGGTTAAAGAAGTTCTGAAATAAGCTGTACATTTTGTACCGGAACGAGAAAAAGCAGTCTCGATGAACAAGTTTCATCGAGACTTTTTTCGTGAGAGGCAGAAGGGCTTTTGCCTTTGACGAAAAAATGCGTTTGGATAAAGGAGGTCTTTGGAATGGAGCAGGCAATTGAAAAGCAGGAAGAACAGAAGCCTACAAGAAGAAAAAAGGAAAAGAAGGGAATGCCCATGCTGCTGCAGCTGGTGCTGTTGGTTGTTGTGATTGTGGTTTTGCGTAATGTAATGGGGACGGTTCTGGTAAAGGGGTCTTCCATGGAGCCGAATTTTTACCATGGCGATTTTGTGTTTATCAATAAGCTGAGCACCTCCTTCGGTACGCTGAAAAAGGGAGATATTGTTATCTGCCGCCTGAATGACGAAAAGAAAAATATCATCAAGCGTGTGATTGGTCTGCCCGGGGATGTAATTGACCTCAGAGATAATGGTGACGAGGAAGATACGATATACTCTCTGTATATCAATGGGGAGTTGGTGAAGGAGGACTATATCAAAGCGCCGATGGATACAAAGGGAAATATTGAGTACCCTTATACAGTTCCCGAAAACAGCTATTTTGTGATGGGGGACAACAGAAACGCAAGCTCCGACAGCCGCAGAAAATCGGTCGGCGCGATTCCGAAGGAGAACCTGATGGGGAAGGTTGTGTTCCGCCTGTATCCCTTCAGCTCCATTGGCTTTATCAAATAAAAACATGAGTGAAAATAGAAAGAGGTAGCTATGAACAATATTCAATGGTATCCCGGGCACATGACAAAAACCCGCAGAATGATGGAGGAAAATATTTCTCTGGTGGATATTGTCATCGAACTGGTAGATGCAAGAATTCCATACAGCAGCAAAAATCCGGATTTGGATACGCTTGCGAAGAATAAGCACCGCATTCTGCTTCTGAATAAATGCGACCTTGCGGACGAAAGGGCAACCGATATCTGGCAGGAATATTTTGAAAAGCAAGGCTTCCGTGTGATTCGCATCAATGCGCTGAGGGGCAACGGCTTGGGTGAGGTGACGGAAACGGCACGCGGCTTAATGAAGGAAAAAATTGAAAAGCTGAAAGCAAGAGGGCGTATCAATGTACCCATCCGCAGCATGATTGTGGGGATTCCGAATGTGGGGAAATCCACATTTATCAATAAATATGTGGGGAAGGTAACGGCGAAAACCGGGGATAAACCCGGCGTGACCCGCGGCAAGCAGTGGATAAAATTAAAAAAGGACTTTGAGCTGCTCGATACGCCGGGCATCCTCTGGCCGAAATTTGAGGACCAGCAGGTAGGGCTGAAGCTGGCGTTTACGGGGGCAATCAATGATGATATTCTTGACCCCGAAAATATGGCGATTGCCTTTATCAATCACATGATTTCCAGAAATCCCGACTGCCTGCGGAATCGGTATCAGATTACATTCGATACGATTGAGGAGCCGCATGTAATTCTGGAAAAAATCGCGATGGCGCGCGGCTTCAAGAAAAAAGGCGATGAACCTGATTTGGAGCGCGCAGGCAAAATTCTGATGGATGAATACCGTGGCGGCAAGCTTGGCAGGCTGACATTGGAGCTGCCGGAGGATATTGATGTGATGCTGGAGCAGAAGAAGGCAAGGGCGGCGGAAAAAGCGGTTTTGGATAAGGAACGGAAAAAGGCCTACAATAATAAAAAGAAGAAATAACACAAAAACCATAGGACTGGCGGATACCAGATTCTATGGTTTTCTTTTTTAGCTGCTTTTAAAATTTCAGCTTAGACTCGTTTAGAATCTCGATGATATTGCGAAGCACCTGTGCGGTGAAGCCCCAGATGATATGCCCGTTATATTCATAGAAAAGCTGTGTGGTTTTGCTCTTGCTAAAGGGGTAGTTTTTGCCGCCTTCGATTTTTTCGTAGGGGAAATCGGGGGATTCTATGACCTTCCAGATGGTATCATGCCGCTCCGGCTCGGTTTTCAGAAAGAAACGCAGGGGGACGGTGAAAATTTCCGCAACCTCCTTGGGATTTGGGACTGCGGTTTTGTAAATCTCATAGGGGATATAGGCGATATAGGGCTGAATCATGCCACGATAAATTGTCAGCATGAAGTCACTTTTCCCCAGAAGGCGAATATCCTTTTGAGAGATGCCGATTTCCTCCTCGGTTTCTCTGAGAGCGGTTTCCACGAGGGTTTCGCCCTGTTCCCGATGTCCGCCGGGAAAGCAGACATCCCCCGGCTGATTTACCCCTGCGGCGCGTTTTGTCAGAATGAAATGCAGTTCTCCGCCTATCTCTGTCAGCAGAGCAAGAACGGCGAAATGGCGCAGCTTCCAAATGGGGGCTGCTTCATGCGAGGAAAAAACAGCGGTGACTTTTTTCAGACAGTTTTTATGTTCCATGGGGCTCAGTCCTTTCTTAATCTGATGCGGGTTGCTGCCATGCGGCGACGGCTGTCCTCGATATCGGCGTAATGCTTTCGGGTGGTATTGACATCGGCATGCCCCAGCACATCCGCCACTAAGTAGATATCCCCCGTTTCCTGATAGAGATTTGTACCGAAGGTACTGCGCAGCTTATGGGGGGTGATTTTTTTGATTGTAACGCCCTGTGCGTATTTTTTGACCATATTCTGCACCGTCCGCACGCCGATGCGCTTGCCCTGACTCGAAAGAAAGAGGGCATCTTCATTTTCGTCCTTGGTTAGGGCGTTCTGCCGTTCCTCTAAGTAATCCGCAAGGGTTTCCCGTACTTCTTCGCCGAAATAGAGGAAAACCTCGTTGCCGCCCTTACGGGTAACCTTGACGGCGTTATTCTGAAAATCCAGATCCTTAATATTGATACCGACACATTCGGAAACACGCATCCCCGTCCCAAGCAGGAGCGTCATCATGGCAAGGTCGCGCTTTTTTGTTTTTTCATGGAAGACCTTCTGGCGGTCGGTCAGCTTTTCGCCGCTTTCCACTGCATCCAGAAAGTTTGCCATTTCGTTCACATCCAGACGCACAATAGCTTTTTCGTGGATTTTCGGGGTATCGACCAAAGAGGCAGGGTCCGCCGATATAATTTTTTTCTTATACAGATATTTAAACAGCATCCGCACTGCGGCAAGCTTACGGGATTTCCCTTTTTCCTCGTTGTGCATTTCCTTGCCATAGGCAGGGTTTTCATAATCGGGGCGAATATAATAGGAAAGATATTCCATGAAGCAGTCAATATCCTCAGAGGTGACCTCGCTCAAATGCGCTGCGGTCAAATCCTTCGGTTCGATGCCGCCGAGGGTGCGATGCTCCTCATAAAGATAGCGGAAGAAAATTCGCAGATCGTAGGCATACGCCAGACGGGTTTTAGTAGAGGTGGTCTGTGCGATGCCGCGAAAGAAGGCTTGCACAAAGGAGGGCAGCTCCCTCTGGATTTCCCGAAGACGCAGGGTTTCCTTATTTTTCAGTTCCTCACGGTAATCAGACATCAGGCTCACCTTCCTTATTCCTCATGATTCCAACCCTTTAGGGAGGAACGCTTGATGGCACCGAATACCTTTTCCTGCAAATTATCATACCGTAGGGAAAGCTCTGCCAGAAGCTCCTTGGTTTCCTGCCGTTTGGTATTTCCGTCGGCAAGACAGGGGTTTTTTACGATATGGATATCACTTTTATTGACAAAGCTGCGACATTCCCATTCCGGCACATACATCAGCGGACGGATGGAATAGAGTTTTTTTCTGTCCAAGAAGCTAACGGGAGCGAAGCAGTTGAGCCTGCCCTCATAAAGCAGAGACATAAAGAAGGTTTCCACGACATCGTCCTTATTATGCCCCAAAGCGATCTTATTGCAGCCAAGCTGTTCCGCCATATCATTCAATGCGCCCTTCCGCATTTTTGCACAGAGAGAGCAGGGATTTTTTTCTTTTCGCTCATCAAAAATGATTTTGCCGATATCGGTTTCCACAACGGTATAATGCACACCCAGCTCATTGCAGAGTGCCTGTATGCCGTCATAGCTTGCACCGGGCAGACCGAGGGAGACGGTAATTGCCTCCAGCTCAAACCGCTTGGGATAGAAGCGCTGTAAATGCTTGAGGGCGACCAGAAGACAGATGCTGTCTTTGCCGCCGGAAATGCCGACCGCGATTTTATCGCCTTCCTCTATCATACTATAATCATCTACTGCGCGGCGCACATAGCTTAATAATTTCTGTAATTTCATGTGAATACTCCTTTGTTTCCTGCATCTATCATGCGGTATAATCTATACTTATCTTATATAGATTATAGCGGAAGGAAGGAAAAAATAAAAGAGTCGCGGAGTTTTTTTCGGAAAAAGCGGAAAGACTGTAAAGGACAAAAGAATCTTGCGCCCAAGGGCATACTTTTGTGGAAATATTCTTGAAAATATACATATAAAACTGTATAATAATTTTTATAATCTTTTTTCGACAAAATTATTAGAAATTTTTATCAATAAGAGGGGGTGATGAGTATGGCAGAGATTGATGAACAATTATATAAGGAATTGATTGATAAAATCAAAACCTACCATCCGTCCGATGATTTTTCCATGGTGGAAAAGGCATATAAGCTGGCGGTGGAAGCGCATAAGGAACAAAAGAGAAAATCAGGCGAACCATATATCATCCATCCTTTGAAGGTGGCATATATTCTGGCGGAGCTGGAGCTGGATATGGAGACCATCACGGCAGGGATTCTGCACGATATTATTGAGGATACACCTTATACCTATGAGGATATTGCACACCTGTTCAGCGAGGAAATTGCTGCATTGGTGGATGGTGTGACGAAACTGGGCAAGCTTTCCTATACTACAAAGGAAGAGGCGCAGGCAGAAAACTACCGCAAGATGTTCCTTGCCATGGCAAAGGATATTCGTGTTATTTTAATTAAGCTGGCGGACAGACTGCACAATATGCGGACGTTAAACTATATGACACCCGAAAAGCAGAGGGAGAAGGCGCAGGAAACGCTGGATATTTACGCTCCTCTGGCGCATCGTCTGGGCATTTCCAAAATCCGTTCAGAAATGGAGGATTTGTGCTTTAAATATCTGAATCCGGATGCGTATTTCGATTTGGCGGCAAAAATCCAGAAGAAAAAAGAAGAACGTGACCAGTTCGTGCAGAGCATGGTGCAGGAATTACAGACGAAGATGAACGAGGCCGGCATCAAAGGGAAGGTTTACGGCAGAACAAAGCACTTTTTCAGCATTTATAAGAAGATGGTGAACCAGAATAAAACCCTTGACCAGATTTATGATTTGTTCGCTATCCGTGCGCTGGTGGACAGCGTGAAGGATTGCTATGCCGTTCTGGGGATTGTGCATACGGCGTATACCCCCATGCCCGGACGGTTTAAGGATTATATTGCCATGCCAAAGCCGAATATGTATCAGTCGCTGCACAATACGCTGATTGGCCCGCATGGGCAGGTGTTTGAGGTGCAGATTCGTACCTGGGAAATGCACCGCACAAGCGAATACGGTATCGCAGCCCACTGGAAATATAAAGAGGGCAGAGCAAACGAAAAATCGAGCAAGGCGCAGAAAAGTGAGGAAGCAAAGCTGGCATGGCTGCGGCAGATTATGGAATGGCAGAAGGATATGTCCGATAATAAGGAATATCTGGATACCATTAAGCTGGATTTGAATATCTACAGCACACAGGTGTATGCCTTTACGCCGCAGGGGGATGTTATCCAGTTGACGAAGGATTCTACCCCGATTGACTTTGCTTATATGATTCACTCGGCAGTCGGCAATAAGATGGTCGGCGCGAGGGTAAATAATAAAATCGTTCCGCTGGATCATAAAATCCAGAATGGGGACATTGTAGAGATTATCACTTCACAGAATTCCAAGGGGCCGAACCGAGATTGGCTTGCCATTGTTAAAACAGCACAGGCAAGAACAAAAATCAAGCAGTGGTTCAAGAAGGAAGAGAAGGAAGAAAATATCATCCGTGGACGCGAAATGATTCTGGCGGATATCAAGAAAAAGGGGTATCAGCCGCAGGATTTGCTGCGCCCCGAATGGGAAGAAATCGTTCTGGTGAAATACGATTTCAAGACATGGGATGCGCTTCTGGCTGCTGTCGGCTACGGCGGCATGAAGGAGGGGCAGGTTGTTAACCGTCTGAAGGATGAATATTTAAAGGAAAAGAGAAAAACGCAGACAGCAGAGGATGCGCTGAAGGATTTTGAAAAGACCATCGACCAGAAGCCTGTGAAAAAGCATAAAAGCAAGAGCGGCGTTGTGGTGGAAGGCATCGGGGATGTTGCGGTGCGTTTTTCCAAATGCTGTAGTCCGGTGCCCGGGGATGAAATCATCGGCTTCGTGACGCGCGGCAGAGGGGTTACGATTCACCGTACCGACTGCATCAACGTGATCAATCTGAGCAACGAGGAACGCGGACGCTTGATCAATGCCGAATGGGATACGCAGTTTGCCAAGGGAGAAAGCAATACCTCTTATTTGGCGGAGCTGAAGGTTGTGGCGAATGACAGGGTTGGCTTGATCGTGGAAATCAGCCGTCAGCTGGCGGATGATGATATTTCCGTAAAGGGCTTTAATGTGAGAACCACAAAGGATATGCAGGCAATTTTGAATGTTACGATTGAAATTAAAACAAAGGAACAGCTGGAGCGCGTGGTCACACGTCTGAAAAATCTGCGGGATGTGACAGAGGTGGAGCGTGTTTCCGGTCTGGGCTGATATAGGGTTTAGGAGGAAGAAATGAGAGCAGTATTACAGAGAGTGACAGAGGCAAGTGTCACCATTGACGGACAGAAGGTTGGAGAAATCGGCAAGGGGATTATGGTGCTGTTTGGCATGCTGGGAACAGATACGGATAAAACCATTGATTACATGCTGGATAAGGTCATCAATCTGCGTATTTTTGAGGATGAAAACGGCAAGATGAATCTTTCTCTGTTGGATATTGAAGGAGAGTTGCTGATTGTGCCTAACTTTACCCTGTACGGGGATGCAAGAAAGGGCAGACGACCCGGCTACAGCAGCGGGGCAGCACCCGAAATTGCAAGCGAATTGTTCGATAAGCTGTGTGCAAAGGCAGAAGCACTGGGCATCAAGAAGGTGCAGCATGGCATTTTCCAGACAGATATGAAGGTTGCCCTTGTCAATGATGGCCCTGTGACACTGCTGCTTGACAGTGAAAAGCTGTTCTGATGCGTATGGATACGGAAACCATCAGCTATGTTCTGGAGGGACATGAGCTGCAAAACGATGTGCAGACAATGATACAGGTATTTCTGGCAAACCGCCATTATATCCGCACGGACACAGTGACAGATGCGGAGATTACCGTAAAAAGCGAGATGAAAGAGGGCATTGCTTCGGCAATGCTTTATCGCCGTGGGGAGAAGGCTTCCGCATGGTCGATGGAATATGACGAAAAAATGCTGACGGAAAAGGAACAGAAGCGCATCATCAAGCGGACGATTTATGAGCTGCTGAAGGCGGAAACGGGAATTCGCCCCCAATGGGGACTGCTGACAGGCGTGCGCCCTGCAAAGCTCATCAGCAGCCTGCTGGAGGAGGGCAAAACGGACAAGGAATGTCTTGCTTTTCTGACGGAGGATTATCTTGTGATGCCGCATAAGGCGGCACTGGCGCTCAAGGTGGCAAAGGCGGAACGAAAAATTCTGGAGGATAACCGCCCTGAGGAAATCAGCCTGTATATCGGGATTCCCTTCTGTCCAACCAGATGTCTGTACTGCTCCTTTACGGCGTATCCGCTCCATCAGTATAAAAATCGGGTGGATGAATATCTGGATGCCATGTTCAGAGAATTGGATTGGCTTGCGGCATACAGCAGAAGCTTCGTGATGAAGAATATTTATATCGGCGGCGGCACACCGACCTCCTTGGATGAGGCACAGCTGGAACGCCTGCTACAAAAGGTGGAGGAGCTGTTCCATCCCGATGAGAGCATGGAATATACCGTTGAGGCAGGTCGCCCCGATACGATTACAAGAGAAAAGCTACGGCTTTTAAAGGAGTACGGCGTGAACCGCATTTCCATCAATCCGCAGACGATGAACGATAAGACCTTGCGTGCGGTTGGCAGAAAGCATACGGTGGAGGATATCCGTCGGGTGTTCCGCGAGGCAAGAGAGGAAGGACATCAGAATATCAATATGGATTTGATTCTGGGTCTGCCGGGAGAGGATGCCGCAGATGTCCGCAATACCATGGAAGAAATCATGAAGCTGGCACCCGATAACGTGACGGTGCATACGCTTGCGGTCAAGCGTGCCTCTCGACTCAGAGAGGAGCTGGCACAGCATGACATGACAACGGCAGAAGCCTTGGAGGAAATGCTTGATATTTCCGCGGAATACGCCGAGAGGATGGGCATGGAGCCGTATTATATGTATCGCCAGAAAAATATGGTTGGCAATTTTGAAAATGTCGGCTATTGTCATCCCGGCAAGGAAGGCATCTATAATGTGCAGATTATGGAGGAAAAGCAGACTATCCTTGCGGCGGGCGCGAGCACAAAAACGGTTGACCCCGAAACAGACCGCATTGAACGGGTGTTCAACGTAAAAAGCATCGAGGATTATATCGGTCGCATAGAGGAAATGATAGAAAGAAAGAGAACGGGCTTGCCCCAAGGAGGTAATATATGATCCAGTTAGTGAAAGGGACAAAGGATATTTACGGCGCAGAGGTGAAGGCTTGGCAGGAAATCGAAGGGAAAATGAGACGCATTTGCGAAACCTTCGGCATTGGTGAAATCCGCACGCCCGCGTTTGAATTTACAGAGCTGTTTGCCAGAGGGGTTGGCGAAACCACAGACATTGTGCAGAAGGAAATGTATACCTTTACGGATGATGGGGACAGAAGTCTGACACTTCGTCCGGAGGGAACGTCAGGTGCAGTGCGTGCGTATGTGGAGCATGGGATGCACAATCAGGCACAGCCCACAAAGCTGTATTATATTTCCCCGACCTTCCGTTGTGAAAATACACAGGCAGGCAGACAAAGACAGTTCCACCAGTTCGGCATTGAAATGCTTGGCTCCTACAGTGCGGCGCAGGATGCAGAGGTTATCTCTGTTGCAACTGCTTTACTGGAGGAATTAGGCGTAGAGGGCGTAGAGCTGCGCATGAACAGCCTTGGCTGCCCCGAATGTCGTGCAAGATACAACAAAACACTGAAGGAATTTATCGGACAGAACCTGGACAAGCTTTGCCCGACCTGCAAGGAGCGTTTCGAGAAGAACCCCCTGCGTGTGCTGGACTGCAAAGAAGAAAGCTGTCAGCAGATTGTGGCAAATGCGCCCTCTGTGCTGGATTGTCTGGATGAGGAATGTACGGCACATTTTCAGAAGGTGCAGGATATTTTGACTGCAAACGGCATTGCCTTTACCATTGATCCCAAGATTGTGCGTGGCTTGGATTATTACACCAGAACGGTTTTTGAGTTTGTATCCGATGGGCTGACTGTATGCGGCGGCGGAAGATATGATAATTTGGTTGAGGAAATCGGTGGAAAGCCTACAGGCGCAGTCGGTTTTGGTCTGGGGATTGAAAGACTGATTATGATTCTGGAAAAGCAGCATGGTGCCATTACCGAAACACCTGAGAGAGATGTTTATATCGGCTCTATGGGCGAAAAGGGACTTTTGAAAGCACAGTCTCTGACCTATGAGCTGAGAAAGGCAGGCATTCAGGCGGACTGCGATACTGTGGAACGCAGTGTAAAGGCACAGATGAAATATGCCAATAAGATTGGTGCAAAATATTCCGTTATCCTTGGTGATTCTGAACTGGAAAGCGGCAGAGTAGAGCTGAAGGATATGGCAAACAGTGAAAAGAGCGAGGTTGCTCTGGCAGATTTGCCTGCAATCCTCAAGGAAAAATGCGGAAAATAAAACAAAAACAGAATGAATACAGAGCCTTGGGAGAACCTTCTTTCAAGGCTTCCTTTTTACTTGCGGGGCGGCAGAGATTTTCATTGCCATGCAGCTTGGAAAAGTCTTGTATTTTTGGGAATAAAGTGATATGATAGCTTGATGGATTGAAGAATGTCAGAAAATTTCCTTAAAGGATAAGGAGGATACAGCATGAAGGTTGTAATCGTAGGGGACGGTAAGGTCGGCGGCACTATCGCCAGACAGCTCTCCGGTGAAGGACATGACATCATTGTAATTGATAATAATACAAGTGTTCTGAATAATGCTTCCAATACGATGGATATTATGAGTGTGGAGGGGAACGGCGCAAGCATGCTTGTCCAGAAAAGAGCAGGTGTGCCTGAGGCAGATTTGCTGATTGCGGCAACCTCCGCGGATGAGGTAAATATGCTTGCCTGCCTGCTGGGGAAAAAGCTGGGCGTGCCGCATACGATTGCCCGTGTGCGTAACCCCGAATATTATGAGCAGATTAACGAATTGAAGGAAGAACTTGGACTGAGCATGACGGTAAACCCCGAATTTGCGGCGGCAACGGAAATCCTGCGTCTTTTGCGCTTCCCCTCTGCTTTGAAAATCGAGGTGTTTGCGAGAGGGCGTGTGGAGCTGGTAGAGGTCAAGATTCCGCCCCACAGTGTGCTGGATGGGATGCCTCTATGGGCGATTTATAAGGAGTTTCAGGTAAAGGTTCTGATCTGCGCGGTGCAGAGAGCAGGAGAGGTGCATATCCCCAACGGTAACTTTGTATTGCAGGCAGGGGATAAAATCAACCTGACCGCATCACATAGTGAGATTGAAAAATTCTTCCGTACCATCGGTCTGTTCCGTACGGGGGTAAAATCGGTCATGATTCTGGGCGGCGGCAGAATGGCGTATTATCTGGCAAAGGCACTGATTCTTTCTCATGTGCGCGTAAAGATTATCGAACTGGATTATAAGCGTTGTGAATATCTATGTGAGGCGCTGCCGGAAGCGGTTGTGATTCACGGAGATGGGACGGATAAGGAAACTCTGCAGGAGGAGGGTCTGGAAAAGACGGATGCTCTGGTCTGCCTGACGGGGATGGATGAGGAAAATATCGTAGTTGCGCTTTATGCCAAGGCGAAAAAGGTTTCCAAGGTGATTGCGAAAATCAACCGTATTTCCTTTGATGAAATTCTGGATGCGCTGGATATTGATGGCTTTATTTCGCCGAAGATGATTGCGGCAAATAATATTGTCCGTTATGTGCGCGCGATGCAGAATTCCGCAGGGAGCAGTAACGTAGAAACGCTGCATAAGCTGGTAAATGAGCAAATTGAAGCATTGGAGTTCAAGGTAAGAGAAAAATCCAGCGTAGTGGGTGTGCCGCTCAAGGATTTGAAGACGAAAAGCGAGGTTCTGGTGGCAACGATTATCCGCAACGGCAGGGTTATTATTCCGGGCGGTAATGACATGATTGAGGTAGATGACAGCGTGATTATTGTTACCAGAAATAAGCATTTGACGGACTTGAAGGATATTTTGAAATAATAGATTGAAATTTGGTGAAGGGTTATGAATTTTAATATGATTGCCTATATTCTGGGCAATATCATACGAATAGAGGCTGCCCTGCTTGCAGTGCCTGCCTTTGTTTCTATATGGTATCAGGAGGCAAAGGCGGCATCGGCATTTGTCGCAACCATTATCGCCTGCCTGATGGTAGGGACGGTTCTGGTCAGCCGTGAGCCGGAAAATAAGCGGATTTATGGGCGAGAGGGCTTCGTTGTGGTTGCACTTTCGTGGATTGTGATGTCCGTTCTGGGGGCACTGCCGTTTTATCTGAGCGGCTCTATTTCGGGCTATGTAAATTGCTTTTTTGAAACGGTATCCGGCTTTACCACAACGGGCGCAAGCATTTTGCAGGAGATTGAAACTCTGCCGAAAAGTATTCAGTTCTGGCGTTGCTTTACGCATTGGATTGGCGGTATGGGGATTCTGGTATTTATGCTTGCAATTATGCCCCTTGGGGACGAGCGCACGATGTATCTGATGAAGGCGGAGGCACCCGGACCTCTGGTTTCCAAGCTGGTGCCAAAGGTAAAATCGACAGCAAAAATCCTGTATACGATTTATATTGTACTGACACTGGTGGAGATGATTTTGCTGTTTGCAGGTGGAATGCCCTTTTTTGACAGCGTGGTGCATGCCCTTTCGACAGCGGGGACAGGCGGCTTTTCTGTAAAAAATAGCAGCATTGCGGAATACAATAGTGCGTATTTTGAATATGTCATTACGGCATTTATGCTGCTGTTCGGGGTGAACTTCAACCTGTTCTATTTGATGCTGATGAAGGATTTTAAGAATGTATGGAAAAATGAGGAGCTGCGCTGCTATATTGCCATTGTCTGCATTGCGACAGCGTTGATTACCATAGATATTTCTCGGTATTATTCGACAGTGGAGGGTGCCTTCCGCCATGCGATTTTTCAGGTGGCGGCAATTATGAGTACAACGGGTTTCGTAACGGCAAACTTCGACCTCTGGCCTGAGTTTTCCAAGACGCTTCTGTATTGCCTGCTAATTCTTGGGGCATGCGGCGGTTCAACTGCGGGCGGTATTAAGGTTTCGCGTTTTGTAATCCTTCTGAAAATGATTAGGCGGGAGATCAGCCATATTGTGCACCCGCGCTCTGTTAACCTGATTAAACTGGACGGCTATAAGGTGGATGAGGATTCTATTCGCAGCGTGACAGGGTTTATTATTCTGTATGTGCTCATTTTGCTGGGGTCGTTCATGCTGGTTTCGCTGGATAATTTCGACTTTATTACGAATGTGACTGCGGTTACAACATGCCTGAGTAATGTCGGACCGGGACTTGCTATGGCAGGGCCTGTTGAAAACCTTTCCTTCTTCTCCGGCTTCGCAAAGATTGTGCTTTGCTTGGATATGCTGCTGGGGAGACTGGAAATTTTCCCGATTATTATGCTTTTCGCTCCATCCATCTGGAGAAAGAGCTACATGTAACAACGCAGAGCCAAGCATCTGCAAAAAAAGAACAGCTTACATGCTTGCATGATAGGCTGTTCTTTTTATTGCAGATATTTGGCGAGCGCCACAACGAAAAAATACGAAGTATTTTTGAGATGGGCTCTGCGTTGTTGCATGTGGGTGCCCTGATTTCGATTTTACAGAAAAAGCAGCCTGTTTGGGCTGCTTTTTCTGTAAAGGGGAGGGTATATTACTATGATAAACCAAATATAGGTAGTTGTCTGTTTTTTTCTTTCAATATTTTTCTTCCAATAGGGGAAGGGGTGCCTGCAGGCGGAAGTAAAAGGGGGCGTCCTTTCGACTTCTTTTGTAGTATACTGTAAAAATATGGACAAAGTGTGAATAGAAACTTAAGGCTTTGTTAAAATATGCGAATGTTTTCTTTATTGTGTTATCAGCGTTTCTGCGGTGTTGGGTTGATGTTTTTGGAGATTTGCCACCCATTTGCCACCGTAAATTTCATTTGGGTGGCAAGCCATTTACAGCGCTTTCAAATAAATCCGCTGCGGTCTGTGCCATTTCGTCTGTGTGGTGAACGTAGGTATTCATTGTGGTTACAATGTTTTTGTGCCCGAGCCGCTGTTGAACTGCCTTCACGTTGGCACCTGCCTCAATCAGCTTTGTGGCATGGGTATGGCGCAGGCTGTGATAATCAAAATTGATTCCAAGCTCCTGCCGGATGACTCTCTGGCAATAGGCAAAGCTGTTTTTGGTTGTCAGCTCTCCGTTTTCATCAATGCAGATAAAATTGATTCGCCGCGCGCCTGTGGAAAGGATTTTTTGTGCGCCGACAATTCGCTGTCGAGGCGCTCCTTTTTCGTCCGTAAAATCGACAAGCTGATATACTGTGTAGAATTCGCCATATTTCAGTTCGTTTTTAAGCTGTCGGTTTTTCTCTGCCTTGAGGATTCGGTAAAGGGATTCCCCGAATTTTATTTTCCGCTTGGAGTTGTACTTTGGTTCTTTGAGGGAGAACCCCAGATTGCCGTTGATGTTCCTGCGGATAAGCTGACGCTCTACAGACAACGTGCAGTTTTCAAAATCAACATCGTCCCATGTGAGGGCAAAGCATTCATTGATACGCAGCCCGCAGTTCCAGCCAATCATAAGCGGAATATAGTAGCGAGAACCAACGGGAAAGCGTTTCCGGATGCGGTCAAATTCTGCATCTGTCAGCACGATGCGCTCTCTGACCGGTTTCGCGACAGTACCTATCTTTACGAAGCGGCAGGGATTCTCTCGGACGTACTGCAAAGGTTGAACAGCATAATCTATCGCAGTAGAGAGGACAACAAAGATAGAGCGTATGGTCGCTTTGGAATAGCCCTGCGCCTTTAGCTGGTTTATGTATTCCTGAATGGCTGCCGCCTGTAGGCTTTTTAAATAATACGCACCGAACTGCGGTTTCAGGTGCCTGTGGATCAGCGTTGCGTAGGTCTGCTGCGTATTTTCTGTGAGATTCATTTTGCAATACTGCTCGTACCAGAAATCCAGATAATCACTGACGCTGATGGTGGATGGCTGAAAGACCTGTCCGGAGTTTTCATATTCTGCGATAGCCTTCGCCAGAGCCGTTTCCGCTTCCTTTTTAGTGCGGAATCCGCCCTTTTCGATTTTCTTTCTTTTGCCGCCGACCTGAGCGGTATCAAAATAATATGACCATGTTTTACCACGTTTTCGTGTTCCGCCTTTCATAAGCATTCCTCCTTAATTGAAAAATAGGTATAGAAAATAAGGCGGTATCGTGGTATAATCCTATTGCGAGTAGGTGGTTATACAAATACCGCCATGAATCCTCTTTCTCTGCGCCAACAGGGAAGGGGGATTTTTTTAATAGGGTCGATTTCGACCTTTATATTTAGTGGGGATTACCCAATACATTTTTTACAAGGTGTCAGCCCCATTTTAATAGCGTTATCCAAAGTAGTGGGGGAATAGCTACCGCCATTGCAGGAGCTGCTATAGTGGTATCTTTTGCCGGTTGGGGTGACGTAAACCGTAGCGGAGTTCTGGGACTGTACCTGACTCTGCTGCTGTGCGGCAATGCGTTCCTGTTCCGCTTTCTCCGCCGCCAGACGTTCTTCCTCTGCCTTCTTTTCGGCTGCGATACGTTCTTCTTCGGCTTTCTTCTCAGCGGCAATGCGTTCCTGCTCTGCCTTTTCCTTATCAATGACTTGGAAGGTCAGTTCGTTGCTTTCCGCAGAACCTCTTTTGGCAACCAGTGTGAAGGTGCCTTCCTTTGCCTGTGTGTGCAGGATAATGCCGTTATCCGTCTGCTCTGCCTTCGCAAGCGTGCCATCGGACAGTTCCAACGATAGATTGGAGGCATCCGCATCCTTGGGCGTGTATGTAAAGGAAATCAACTGTTCTTCGTTGATGTCCATGGTGTCCTCATCTGCGGTTAGCTTGATGGTTTCCACATTGGGCGTGGGTATCGTCAGGATACATCCGAGTATCGTAAACACCAGAAAGCAGCAGGTGCGAATCGTAGATTTTTTCTTCTTCTGTTCATCGGTGAGGGTGTTTCTGGCTTGGAACAGATGGAACAGCCCAACAAGGAACATAGAAGGGTAGCATAGCTTTTCGTTGATTTGGGTTGCGATGCAGATAACTGCGATATAGATTACCCAACGCAGGATGCTTTTCGGGTTCATCTTTCCGCCGGGTGTGGGGGAAGAATTATCGGAAACAGGCGGCGTGGGGGTGGTATCTGCGGAAGGATTCTCTGCGGCAAATGCAGTGGATGCCTTGGCAGAGGTTGCCTTCTTTTTGGATGCGCCCAACTTACTGCTGCTTACATAAGAAATACCCGTCCCCGGGATGCCAACGGATTTTGTGACACGCCCTTTGGAATTGAGCGAGACACGCGCCCCTTTTACGCCGGCACTGACACCGATTCCTCTTTTGCTGAGGTTCAGCTTTACGCCGGGGGCGATTTTAAAACTTTTGCGGAATCTCATTCCCATAAATATGCCCTCCTTTTACATCATTTGACAATGTTTGCATATTGTGATATTTTTGATGTGGAAGGCTGCTTGGTAAGCGACTTTCTTTTCCCTCTATGGTATTAGCGGTACGGTAGGGGGAGTTTTTAACTATTTAAAGAATTTTTTCGGAAATCAGTTTTCCCAGTGTTACGATATCACTTCCGCTTGTGAATTCAAATTTTACTTTACCTAAGCCGGAAAAATATAATTCAAGTTCACTGTCTAAATCAAGCACACCGGAGGTTTCAACGGAAAATGCTTGAATTTTAGAGTAGGGAAGTGTTGTAAAATCTTTCTTTTTGCCTGTGATGCCTTGAACATTTACAGAAATGATGCGTTTATTTGTAAAAATAACATAATCTCTGATTGCCTGATACTCACCGATAAATTCCTCATCACTTATAAATAAAGGACGAACAACATCTTCGTGAACAAAGTTTTTTGTTTTGCTGAGTTTTATAACTGCACCGTTTTTGAAATCAACCATAAGTAATCCTCCTTAATTTGACAAAATTCATGAATTGTGATATTTTCTGTTCGGAGGGTTGTTAGGCAACGACTTTCTTTTCCCCTTGTGATATGGCAGTATCGCAGGGGGGAGTTTTTTTGTTTAGTCTTTAGTGTAAGGCACAGGTGTTTGCGCTGCCTTTTGTATGTTGTTCGGAAGTTCGTATTCTTCGTACACGAGATCTGGAATCTCTGTTTTAGGGTTACTTCTTTCGTATTCCTCGTTTAAAACAAAATCAACTATTTTTTTGCCGTGTGTATCAAGGTTACTATATTTTTTAATAAGCTCCCTGTTTTCCATAGATAGGTCGTTTTCCTTTTTTGAACGAGGAAAATCATCTAGGTCATCAAGAGTAAATCCCATTGTATGAACGATAGCTTTTACAGTATCTATGCTGGGGTTTTTGGTTATGCCAGCAGTGATTTTGCTTAGAGTACCTTTTGGTACACCAGACTTTTCACTTAAATCGTCGATACTCATTCCGATATGCTTTCTCATATCGTTTATTTTTTCCAGTCCCATTTCTTTCACCTCTTTAAGGCAGATTGTAGCACTATATTTCCGCTTAGTCAAGAATAAAAATTCCAAATACGGAAATATTTTTTAATTTTATGTGTTAACAAATTCCAAAAATGGATATAATATTAAGTTATAAATTCCGAATTTGGAAATTGTGGAGGTGAGAAAATGAATTGTGTATACCCGAAAATGGAAGAAAAAATTGCAACAAGAGGAATTAAGAAAAAAGTAATTGCATCCAGACTTGGAATTTCTCAAAGATGCTTTTACAACAAATTGAAGGGAGTAACGCCTTTTACGTATCAGGAAGTAGAGGAGATGCAGAAGGTTTTTTTCCCTGATATGACAAAAGAACAGATTATGTATAAGGAAAGTGAGGATGAGAGAAATACAGCATGAAGATAGCGGATAGAAAAAACGAAATGCTGAAAAAATTTAAAACATTTGAATTAGTTACAGAACTAGAAAAACGAGAAGGAGTAGAAAAGACAACAGCAGAACCTTACGAGAAAAAGAAAATTACTGTTGATGGTCCTGCTGTTATTCTTATAGTTATTGATTAACCGATTCTTTTGTAAGCATAATGTCCTTTTACATGTGCTGCGAGATATTTGCCATGTGAGGGAGCAGTCATGAGGGCATGGTAAACACTCTCTGGTACATTATAGTAAGCATATAATGTGCCAGAATGAAATTGTACATATAATGTGTTTTCCTCATAGCCAATAGACACGATGTTAGATGAAGGTACAGGAATCATTTGCATTTTCAACGCTCCTTTCAAAATGGTTAGTGGATTATTACAAATAAACTATATCACATATTGCAACATAATTCAATGAATAAAGAATAAATGTTCTTATTCGGAGATTGTGAGAATGCTCCTACAAATCGGGCTGGAAAAAGAAGTAAGTAAAGACGCAAGCTAAAGGGAGGTGCAGAAGATGGACCATAAAAAAAGCCACCAACAGTGGGTGGCAGAAATCAAACGACAATGGGAAGAAAATAGGAACGGTTGGAGGTATCAGATTATTCTATCCCATATTGCTTTAGCGGCAGCCCTTATTGCTTTATTAAAGCGATAATTGATACTACCAGAGCAAGGGTAGAGGTGATATGTGGGTAGTAACAGAGAAATGCTTGTTTTATACGTGTTTCAAAATATAGTTTCCCATTGATACCTAGAACATATTTTCCGCGACCAAAAGAATAAGACTTTCCGTTTATATCATATCCACTGAAGTATTCGGTTTCCTCGATATAGGCATTTTCTAAAAGATGTCGAAGGGTGCCGTCGATATTTTGGTCATGGAAGTGGTTCTTCAACTCGGATCTAGAAACAGGAGTCCCTTTTTCTTTTATGATTTTTAAAATCTCAGTTGCGGTTTTATCTATTTTTTGCGGCATAAAAATCCTCTTTTCCTGTGTACTCGGCTGCTGCAACAGCCTGTATTTCAAGGATAGGAGTAACGGAGAAAAATGTCAAGCTAAGGGGAGGTGATTCTATGACAGAAAAAGAAAAAGCAGTTCCGTTATTAGAAGAACTGCTGCAGGCGGTAACATTTTTGATTTGGTTTGTGTTGGCATGGTGTGTCAGAAAAAGCAGTTTAGACACAGTACTTGCCTTACGGGTAGCTTTCGGACAAAGCGGCAATTACAAAAAAGAAAAAATTTTAGATACTCTTAAGCTTAGAAAGGATTTGTTTTGAAAATTCATCATTAGACAAATCTTGAACAGCGGAAGCCAAATCCAAGAGTTTTTCCAAAGCAGGAGTGTCAGAACTGGTTGTAAGTAGCCGATAGGATGATTTTATCATATCTAAGCAACCGTATAGACGTATGTCTTTACTGGTTTTTATAAGGGCAAAGACTGGAAGATCCGTAGAATGGTCTATCATGATGAAAAAAGAATGAGAATAATCTATTCTTTGCCCTTCGAGATCAGGGAATTTATCTAAATCGTCTTTGCCAAAGGATAACCAGAAATCAGTGTATTTTTCTGCCATTTCAATAAGGCTGTTTACGATTTTTGCGGCTGTGTCAGTTGAAGTAATGGGTTTTGTTTTTCTGCGGCATACAAATTTTATAATTGCGACTGTACTGATGATGCTGCAAATACCGGCAATCAGGTTGAAATATGGACATTCGGTGAACCAGGTAGCAATTTCATACATAAAATCAACTCCTTTTCTTTTCAGCATAAGGAAGATGGAGAAGAATGTCAAGCTAAGGAAGAAAGGTGTAAATGAGAGGAAGGTGATAAAAATGTATACAGAAAAAGTTGCAAAATATGTAGCCGATAAAGGAATAAGCATTAAGAAAATATCGGAACGAACAGGCATTCCCTATAATTCGCTTTACAACAGTTTAATGAACACCAGACGAAAAAGAGAGTTAAGAGCGGATGAATTTATGGCTGTGTGTATTTTCATCGGTATCGATCCGATGCTTTTTGCAGACAAAGACGCAAGTTAAGGGAGGTGAGATTGGTGGAAACAAAATTGTGGCATCTGCTTAGGCAAAGAAATATCACTGTCACTCAGGCAGCCAAGGAATTGGGGATAAAAAGAGAAACTTTACAGAGAAAGCTTTCGGGACAATACCCATTTTATCTGCGAGAGGCAGTCGCTTTACATAAGCTATATTTCTTGGATTTAGATTTTCTTGAGATTTTCTCTGAATACGGAAAAGAGCAAGGCATTAAGGCACCTTGCTCAGCTGGTAAAATTATTTAGTTTTTTTGGTTTGTGCCAAGGCACTGCCTGCAACGCTTTTAGAAGCCTTGCTGTATCTGCCGTCTTTCAGAATTTTAGATGCCGTGGAAGCGACAGATTTGCTGGTCTGTTTGGTATTTGCCATGAACTTCACCTCCTTTTCGTGGTATGTGACGATTATATCACATTTTATGGAAAGATACAACATATTGATTGAAAGTATTTTTGTTAACAATATATTGTATGTGTTTTAATGAAAAGACAAAATTTTCAGCAGATGGTTGCTATAGAATACACATGGGTGTGATTTTTCATGTGTTGCTGTTTTTTAATTAACAAAGAAAGTGAATAGACTGAAAATGTCAAGCAAAGTGAAAAAGAGGTCGCTAAAAGGAGGTGTTCTTATGGAGCCGATGCTTTACACAGTAAAGGAAGTTGCGCAGATTCTGAAATGCAATGCGACCAGAGTATATGGTCTGAAGGATGCAGGGCTGCTGCCGTTTCTCAAGCTGGGGCAGTTGAAATGCCGCAGAGAGGCGGTGGAGGAATTCCTGCGGAAGTATGAGGGCTACGATGTATCCGACCCGAACAACATCGTTCCTCTGGAACAGGGAGAGGAGGTGAAACCATGAAAAGCTGGAAACGGACGTTTTTCTATATCCGCAGGGGCTTGATTCGTTGGGCGGTTACGTTCTTCGGGACGCTACTGGCGCAGTGCGGCTTGGTATGGGTTCTGGAGAACCCCGACAGCAGGATGATGCTTTATCTGATTTCCGGCACGGTGATTGCCTTTGCAATCGGTAATGTGTTTTACGGCAGGGAATTGCCTAAGAAATAAAAAATCCCCTTTGGCGGTGGCACGCCTCGGGGGAATGGATAAATATTCACTTACAGAATAACAGAAACAGGAGGGAAATGCAATGGAAAACTGGACAGGTACGATGCAGATTAACCGTGTGGACGGGGAGCCTTTGCTGAAAAGCGGAGAATGGCAGTATGACCCTTGGTGGAACTGCTGGTACTTAAACGGGGAGAGCTTCCCTGCGGAGATTTGCAGGAAGGTGTTGTGATGGCATTTACATACACAGAAGACCCCAGAAAAGAGGAAGAATACGAACCCGAAGAACCGATGTGCCCTGTATGCGGCAGTGTGAAATGCGACTATTTCTACAAAAGGCATGGAGAAATCATCGGCTGTGACGATTGTATCAGAAGGGAAGATGTTTATGGATAACATGAGATATTACAACGCAGGCAGAGAGGTGCCGGATGCGGCGAAAAAAACCATCAAGGGCGGCAAGCTGAGCGGCTTTACGGATATCAACCCGATGTGGCGTATCCAGAAACTGACGGAGCTGTTTGGTGTATGCGGTGTCGGCTGGTACACGGAAATCAAGCGCATCTGGGCAGAGGAAGGCAAGGATGGCAGGGTAGCTGCTTTCTGCGAGATTCACCTGTATGTGAAGGTGGACGGGGAATGGAGCAGACCCATTGAGGGCATCGGCGGCTCCATGCTGGTGAACGTATTCAAGGGCTCGCCGGAGACCTCGGACGAGTGCTACAAGATGGCGTATACGGATGCCATCAGCGTGGCGGCGAAGGCATTAGGCATCGGTGCGGATGTTTACTGGGCGGCAGGCAGAACGAAATACAGTCAGGACGAAAAGAAGGAGCCTGTATACTGCACCAGATGCAAACAGAAGCTGAAGGATGAAATCAAGACATCCAAGAGAACCTTTACGGCGCAGGAATATTTTGATAAATTCGGCGGTCTTTGCCCCGATTGTGCTACAGCAGACTACGCGGCGAGAAGGAACAAGGGTGAGGGCGAATGATGGAAACCTACGGTACATACAACGGCATTAAGTTTCTGATGGATGGGAGCATGGAGCTTTCCTTTTTGGTGCCGCACCACGAAAAGAGCCACCTGCTGGCGAGCATTGATGAAATCACGCAGGCAGGCTTGCCGACACTGGAAATTACGGCAAAGAAGAAGCGGAAAAAGCGTTCTCTGGATGCCAACGATTACCTCTGGGTGCTTTGCACGAAGATTGCGGAACAGCTGCAGGACAGCAAACTCAGCATCAGCAAGGAGGAGGTCTACCGCAAGCATATCCGCCTTGTGGGGAAATATGAGCCGCTGGCATTGCGTGCCGATGCAGTGGAGCGGTTCTGCGAAACATGGCAGAAAAACGGCACAGGCTGGCTGACAGAGGTAGTGGACAGCACACTGGACGGATGCAAGAAGGTGTTCGCCTATTATGGCAGCAGCACCTACGATACAAAGGAAATGAGCCGCCTGATTGACAGCGTGATACAGGATTGCACGGCATTGCAGATTGAGACTATCCCGCCATCGGAATTAGATATGCTGTTAAAGGAGTGGGGAAAAAGCTCCGCAAAGCAAAAATAAGGGGGAATGAAATTGACAAACAGCAGACAGAAGGGAGCGAGGGGTGAGCGAGAGCTTGCCCGTATCCTGCGGGAATACGGCTATGACTGCCGCCGGGGGCAGCAATACTGCGGTGCAAACGGCGATGCGGATGTAGTTGGATTAGAGGGGATACATATTGAATGTAAACGGGTAGAACGGCTGAATCTTGAGGATGCGGTGGCACAGTCCGTCAGAGACAGCAGGACAGGAGAATTGCCGGCGGTCTTTCACCGGAAGAACAACTTCGGTTGGCTGGTGACAATGCCGCTGGCGGATTTCATGCGGCTGTACCGGGACTATGAGCCGCCTGTGCCGTTTGTAGATAAGGCAGGTGACGAAGATGGAGAGAGATAGCTTTGTATTTTACCGCAGCTTTTATGAGGCAATACGGCGGCAGCCAAAGAAGGTGCAGGCGGATATTTACAACACGATTGCGGATTATGCGCTGAACGGTACGGAGCCGACACAGGCATCGGATGCGGTGCTGAGCATCTTTCTTTTAATCAAGCCGCAGATTGACGCAAATAACCATCGGTATACCGCAGGGAAAAAGGGCGGCAGACCAAGCAAAACCGATAGCAATAAAAAAGAGGAAAAACCGAAAACCGTTGATTCTGAAAAAGAAGGAAAAACGGAAACCTATGGTTTTGAAAAAGAGGAGAAAACAGAAACCTATGGTTTTGAAAACAGGGCAGAAAAGGACACTTTTGAAAAACCTAATGAAAATGAAAATGTAAATGAAAATGTAAATGAAAATGAAAATGGAAATGGTAATGAAAATGAAAAACCGAAAACCATAACGGCATCCACAGTGGTGGCTGCCTACCACAGGCTCTGTCCTTCCTTCCCTGCGGTAAAAGTGATTTCGGACAAGCGGAAGAAGGCAATCCATGCAAGGTTGAGCAGCGGCTACACGCTTACGGATTTCGAGCAGGCATTTACAAAGGCGGAGCGCAGCAGATTTTTACGAGGCGGAAATAAGAATAACTGGCAGGCGGATTTTGACTGGCTGATGAAGGACGGCAATTTGCCGAAGGTATTGGAGGGGAAGTATGATGACGATTCTGGAACGGATTATGGCAGAGGCGAAGAAGGCAGATACGACGGCACTGTCCTGTGAGGAGCGGATGGCGTTATACAACAGCAGAAGGGGCGACCTGACGGGGTATGACTGCCCGATTTGCCGCAACAAGGGGTTTGTGTTTTTGA
>OLGI01000788.1_pt1 | contig 31144 bp, 29 predicted proteins | sample 1605221 | NCBI WGS metagenome assembly OLGI01 (sample SAMEA3888915, study PRJEB22519) | human gut metagenome | biome: human gut; feature: human-associated habitat; material: faeces | place: Denmark | collected 2010 | reverse complement strand
TAGAGCACTTGGCTACGGACCAAGGTGTCGGGGGTTCGAATCCTCTCACGCACGTCTTTGTAGCAAAAAGGACAAGGCATTTACCTTGTCCTTTTTGCTTATGTAGCATTTTGGACTTATTATATATGTACTTCCTGAATAATGCATCTTTATGATTTAATTTTGACGAATGCAGATGCTTTTCTACAGGAATTGTGTCAGAAAACCAAACCAATAAATAATGTCAGAAAACCGTATCTATAAGCAGTGTTTCTCAGAGCAAATCAGAAAAATGTATAAGCCTTAATTATGAAAAAATCTGCATAGCCCCATAAGTACGAGGGAGGGAAGATGTGGAAGAGTTTCTTGTAGGACAGGAATAGTTTTTGCATGTATCACAGGAATTACATAAGTGTGCAAGCGGTGCATGCTTCTTTGTATCTAAAAGAAGTATGAGAGTTGCCGTTTTAAGAGGCTTGAGCATAGAACCATCTGTCAAAGTAATGGAATCTGGCATAAGCTTCTGATAAATTTGTGGAAGTAAGGCAAGGGAGTAAGTATCCCCTAGGAATGATAACTGTGAGAGATGGAGTGCACTGTCTTGCTCAACAATATGGGCAAATTCCTCGTATGCTTTGGAGAGAAGTTCCAAGCTAATGCAATCCACAATATATGCTTCTTGAAGCTGCTCATGCTTTAAATATAGCTCAGAAAATTCGTCAACGCCATTTCCTAACGTAACAAATCCATAGGCATAATGTGGCGCAGATATTTCTGTAATATCCTGATCCAAAGAATAATAGGCGCAGGCATCTACCAAAGGTAAAAGTGCTTTATAAATGGCTTGGATTACTGGCAATTCGGCAGAAGAAAAATGAAAACGGTCACAGAAATTTTTCCAGTCAGCAGCTGCTAAGCGAGGCTTTAATTTACATTTCATCAGAACTACCCTCCTGTGAATCTTTTTTTACCAGGGATGCAATTTCCTGGAAACGACCGGTAATTTTGTCGTAGTTGTTGCGATGATGCGGAAAACCGCAGTTCATGCAGGATTTAACACCATTTTCTAAGAATTCACAATTCCCACCGCAGGATTTTCCCAGTACATAGAGAGGACAATAACAAAAAAGACAATTGAAGTCCTCTTCTGGAATGCCTTTATGGCACGGAAAATATTCACATTGTTTGTTTTGAAAAAATTTATAATATTCACTCATAAGAGTATCATATCCTATTTTTTGTAAAGTTCAAAGAAAAGAATGCATAAGTCTGTTTGCCAGTGGTTTCTTTGAAAAATTTGTGGTATTCTAAGTAGGCACGTATGTTGGGAATATTATGGTTATAGTGACCATGTATCTGGTAATAGATCAAAGACCAGACCGGGAAGGTCTGGAAGAAAAACGATAGTCGCAAGTATAGGAAGAGAAACATGAATTTACTTACAATAAAGAATCTTACAAAAGCATATACCGATAAAATATTATTTGATGATATAGATTTTAGTGTCGAAGAGGGCGAAAAAGTCGGCATCATTGGAATCAATGGTACGGGGAAATCGACATTATTGCGCATTATAGCAGGTATCGAAGAGGGAGACGCTGGAGAGTACACCAAGGGTAATCATGTGGTAATCAATTATCTGCCACAGAATCCGGAATTCGCCCCGGGACAGACTATTTTAGAATATGTTATGGGACAAAACCAGATGCACGGCGTTCATTCGCAACAAAACGCCTTTGAGGATGTGTACGGAATCGAAGGAGAAGCGAAGACTATTCTTAATCGTCTGGGATTTATGGATTTTCAGCAACCGATAGACCATTTGTCCGGAGGGCAAAAGAAAAAGTTGGCATTGGCAGCTGTATTGATTTCTAAAAACGAGATTTTGATTTTGGATGAACCAACGAACCATCTGGATCATAATATGACAGAGTGGCTCGAAGGCTGGTTAAAAAGCTACCGGGGAACACTCATAATGATTACGCATGACCGCTATTTTTTGGATTTGGTGTGTAATCGTATTGTGGAACTGGATAAAGGGAAATTATATTCATACAAAACAAATTATGAAGGATTCCTTGCATTAAAAGCTGAGCGTGAAGAGATGGCGTTATCTACGCAGGCAAAGCATCAAAACATTTTGCGTAAAGAAATTGCATGGATGCAGCGTGGGGCAAGAGCCCGCTCAACGAAACAGAAAGCGCATATTAAACGATACGAGATGCTTCGGGATGAGGAAAAAGTGCAGATAGATGCCGAAGTTGAGATTGGAAGTCTGGCAACACGTTTGGGAAATAAGACCATTGAGATGAAGGATGTTTCTATTGCCTTTGATGGACAACCACTCATTTCTGATTTTACCTATAATTTTTTGAAAAAAGACCGTATTGGTATATTAGGTCCCAATGGATGTGGAAAAACAACGCTGTTGAAAATGATTATGGGAGAGTTGCGACCAGATCAGGGAAGTATCGAAATTGGAGAAACGGTAAATATTGGATATTATGCACAGGAAGCAAAAGATATGGATCCTGCGCAGCGTGTGATTGATTATATCAAAGATACTGCGGAATATATCCGGACAGAAGATGGATACATTTCAGCGTCACAGATGCTTGAAAAATTCTTGTTTGTCGGTTCCTTACAATATCAGCCAATTGAAAAGCTGTCCGGTGGTGAGAAAAGACGACTTTATTTGGCAAAGATTTTAATGGGAGCACCAAATGTTTTGATTTTGGATGAGCCAACGAACGATCTTGATATTTCGACGCTTTGTATATTAGAGGATTACCTGGATCATTTCCCGGGCATTTTGATTACCGTTTCACACGACCGATATTTTTTGGATCGTGTGGTGGATCATATGCTGGTATTTGAGGGAGCAGGTAAGATTTCTTTGTTTAATGGAAGTTACCAGGAATATTATGAGACGTATGGCAAAGAGAATTTGATGGAATTAAAAGACGCAGGATCCACAAAGAATCAGCGTGTCGTGGATGATACCGCAAATTTATCCGGTGCCGAAGCTTATAAGATGCAAAAAGAACAGAGTAAGAAACTGAAATTCACCTACAAAGAACAGCGCGAATACGAAAGTATTGAGGATGATATTGCAGCGCTGGAAGAAGAACTGGAAAAATTAGATGAAGACATGGCAGCCAATGCGACGAATTCCGCAAAATTGGGCGATCTGTTAGAAACAAAGAAAAAAGTGGAACTGCAGTTAGAAGAAAAAATGGAACGTTGGGAATATTTAGAGGAATTAGCGACTAAGATTGCGGCGCAGTAGGTCGCAGGGACGTTCCTTTTGCCACAAGGAGTGTCCCTTTTGGCATCGACAAGCAAAGAGAAAGAGGTACATTTTGATAGAAAGAATTAAGAAAAAATATATCGGAACCGGGGCCTTTTATAGACGATATCTGTATTTGGCATTACCGATGATTGTACAAAATGCGATTACAAATCTGGTGAGCTTTTTAGATAATATCATGGTAGGACAGCTTGGCACAGAGCAGATGTCAGGTGTAGCCATCGTAAATCAATTGATTTTCGTATATAACCTGGCGATTTTTGGAGCTGCGTCAGCAGCAAGTATTTTTGGTGCGCAATATTTTGGCAAGGGCGATCATAAAGGTCATATGTATTCCTTCCGTTTTAAATTGTATGCAACGCTTCTTGTGACGTTTGCAACGATTGCCTTGTTCATCACAAAGGGAAGCAATTTGATTTCATTGTATCTAACAGATACGGCGGGAAATGGCGCGACAGATGTGGCACTTCATTATGGAATGCAATATATTACCGTGATGATGTTTGGATTGATTCCATTTGCTGTAAATCAGTCTTACGCAACGAATATCAAGGAAACAGGACAAACCGTGATTCCAATGATTGCAAGTTTTGCTGCGGTAGGAACCAATGCAATTTTAGATATATTGTTGATTTTCGGTATTGGTCCTTTCCCAAAACTGGGCGTGATTGGAGCAGCGCTGGCAACGGTTATTGCGCGTTACATTGAAGCTGCCATTGTAATCATCTGGGCACATACACATAAAAAGAAAAATCGTTATTTGGAGGATGCATATCGTGGTTTTGGTATTCCTGGTGCAGAACTCAAAGCAATCTTAATCAAGGGTATGCCTTTGATTTTAAATGAGGTTCTTTGGGCTGCCGGCATGACAACCGTTAACCAGTGCTATTCCATTCGAGGACTTTCCGTGGTGGCAGCGGTCAATATTGCATCCACCATCACAAATCTGTTCAATATTGTTTATATCCAGTTGGGCGGCTGTATCAGTATTATTGTTGGTCAATATCTTGGCGCAGGAGAATTGGAAGAGGCAAAAGATGCAGATAATAAAATGATTGCGTTTAGTGTCTTTTGCTGTATGATTGTTGCTGCTGTGATGTTTGTGATTGGTGGATTATTCCCACGGATTTATAACACATCTGCGGATATTAAGACATTGGCAACAAGCTTTATTGCAGTATCAGCACTGATTATGCCGTTCTGTTCGTTCTCGCATGCATCCTATTTTACGTTGCGTTCTGGTGGAAAGACATTTGTTACTTTCTTATTTGATTCCGTCTTTACCTGGGTGGTTGTAGTGCCGGTGGCATTTGTACTCGCACATTTTACAGGACTTGGTATTGTCAGCATCTATTTCTTTGTACAGGCTACGGAGCTTGTAAAAGTAATCATAGGATATTGCATGATAAAAAGTAATGTATGGCTCGTGCAGATGGTATAGTTAGCGTGAAACATGATGAAAAACTGACGCTGTAGAAATTGCCACTTGCAAGCCAACAGAAGGAAACGTATACTAGAGAAAACAGAAATACTGCATTCGGATTGCGAATGTGGTGAGGCTTCATTAGGCAAAGGAGAAACATATGGCAGAGAGAAATGTAATTTGGAGTGATCGCAAAAGAACCTTGTTTGGATTACCGCTTAGTTTTACAAAGTATACACTGACGGAAGAACGCCTGTTCATTCAGACCGGACTGTTTACGACGGTTGAAGATGAGGTACGTTTGTATCGTATTTTGGATGTGAAATTAACGCGTACCTTAGGACAGAAAATTTTTGGCGTTGGTTCGATTCATGTATGCTCTGCAGATAAAAGCATGGCAGACTTTGAAATTACAAGCATTAAAAATTCAGCAGATGTAAAAGAAAAATTATCCGAATTGGTGGAGAAGAACCGTGTAGAAAAACGTGTTATGAATCGTGAAGCAATGTTTGGTCAGGATGTAGGTTACGATGAGGATGATGAGGAAAATTTACAGTAAGTAAATACAATAGCCGGCGATTCCGTGGCACTGCAGTAGAGGCTGTGGTGCCATATTTTTTTACTAAGATAAAAAATATGTTATGATATAAGACGCATGTCATGAGGGGGGGATATGATGAATACAAGACGTATGCAATATATTGATATGGCAAAAGGTATTGGTATTTTATTAGTTATTATAGGCCATACAATATCGCTGGGATGGAAAAAAGATTTTATATATTCGTTTCATATGCCTCTTTTTTTTGTTTGCAGTGGTATGACGTTGCGGTTCTCTTTGACTTGGGAGGAATGGAAAAATCAGACCAGAAAATTGACGAAACGCTTGCTGCTCCCAATCGTTGCGCTGTATATATCTATGTGTTGGTTGGTAGATGTGATAGCAGGTATTACCTGGAATGGACACATAAAAGAGCTTATTGAAACGCGTGTATTGACAATGTTTATGTCAAGTGGAAGTGAAGTACAGTTTTTGGGAAAAACTGTAGGAAATATAGGAGCTCTTTGGTTTTTAGCAGCGCTTTTTTGCGCCCGGATTCTTTTGGATGCAATACATCTGGTGGCAGATCGGATGTGGTGGATTGTTACGCTTATTTCTGTTGGAATAATGATATTGTTGCGGGTGCCATTGCCACTTGCAGCAGATGTAGGCATTGTAGGCATGGGATATATGGCGTTTGGCGTGTGGCTCAAAAGGTTTTTCCCAGCTTCAAATACAAACCCGAAACAATTGAAAAATATAGTAAAAAAAGTATGTTATCTGATTCCGTGTTGGCTAGTCGCTTTTGTCTTGCAGGAAGTGTTGCCCGTTGGAGCTTTCGATATGGCAAAAAGAGACTATGGTATCTGGGGATTGGGAATTTTGATGGCAGCTGGTGGAAGCTTTTTTGTGATAGTAGGCTGCCATTGGCTGGAAAATATTTGGAAAAGGAAAAATATATTGGCACTTTTGGGACGAAATAGTATGTATTTGTTAGGCATACATTATCTGGGATATGTGCCATTTATGTTTTATGGTTCTTTGTTTAGGGCACCTTCTGTTCAATGTTTAGTACGTCTTGCAATGGAAGTGAGTCTATGTTGTCTTTTGGTACTTTGGAAAGAAAAAAACAAGATGCCGCAAGAACTATGGTGGGGCAGAATTGGTTTTTTGGAAATCTTTTTTTTACAGATGAATTATTTGCTGTTTTGCCGTTTCCCAGGAGGTTTGCAATATGATACGATCAATCAATTGACCCAGGTTGTGACAGGGAATTATAGTAATCATCATTCTATTTATCATACAATGTGCTTGAGAGCAGGAATAGAGATAGCAGAAATTTTTGGTGGAGATATAACGCTAGGTGTATTCTTTTTTACAGTAATGCAAGTGTGCGGATTTTCGTATATGGTATATTATCTGTTAAAAACATTACGTCAGTACGGCGTGAAAACAAGATATTTAGGAATTATTTTAGTTTATTTCCTGTTTTTCCCATATCATTTATTCTTTGCGACCTACGTGAGCAAAGATGTCTTATTTACATGTTGCGGTGTGATTTTTGTTATTGCATTTTATCGTTTGACTAGGGCGGAATCAAAGTGGGAACAAAAAGTTGATGTTTTGCATATGTTACTTGGCGGGATCGGTGTTGCCCTTTTGCGTAGTAATGGTTTTGTTGCAATGGGAATACTTTTTGGGATATTTTTATTTGAATATAAAAAAAGAAATAAGAAATCTTATTTATATGTGTTGGGAAGCATTATGGTGATTTCATTACTTTTAGTAATTGGAGTAAATCTTTCTCCGCGAATCGAGAATGGATATGAATCCGAAAGATATGCCATTCCTATTCAGCAGGTTTTGCGCGTAGTTGCAGAAGATATGTACTTGTCAGCTAATGAAAAACAAATGATAGATAATCTATGTCCAGAAGTATCGAATATGACAGGCGAATCCTTTTTTCAGTTTGTCCATGACAATTATAATCCGTGGCGTGCAGATGAGATCAAAGGCCAGATTCAGTTTTGGGGCAGGGATGCCTATTTTAAGGAGCATAAAGCAGAATATACAAAACTTTGGATTACGCTAGGCTTACGTTATCCCAAGACATATTTGATGGCATGGATGAAAATGACAAATGGATATTGGGGATGGAAGGGATATACAAGCTACTGCCATCATGCATATTCGAATGATCTTGGAGTAGTAAATCAGATTCTTTTGCCAGAAACGAATGAAGCAATAAATCGGTATTTGATTTTTATGCAGCAGAATCAAGTGATGAAATATTTGTTGCATCCATCAACTGCATGTTGGCTATGTGTTTTCCTATTTTTTTCGCAGTTACGTAAAAAGTATCATCAAGGAGAATTATATGCGTTGCCATTGATTGTGTTAGGAACACTTTTGCTTGCTGTACCTTTGAATGGGGAAGCACGTTATGTGTATATGTTATATGGTTGCTTGCCGTTTCTAGCGGCAGTTTATACTTGCCGAACCTCAGAATAGAGGTTCGGTTTTTTATTGCAAAAAATTCCAGATGTATTAACATGTGTCTTGTCACCTGACAAGTACTATGGTATACTTCGAAAAGTATAAACAAGCACAAAGGAGTTATTATGTCAATTGTAGAAGATATTATTAAATTAAAGGAAGAAAAGAATGCCGTTATTCTTGCTCACTATTATGTGGATGAGGAAGTACAGGATATAGCAGATTACATCGGCGATTCTTTTTACTTGAGTAAGATCGCAACGAAGACAGATGCAGAGCGTATCATCTTTTGTGGTGTAGAATTCATGGGGGAGAGTGCTAAGATCTTAAATCCGGACAAGCGTGTCTTTATGCCGGATGCAGCAGCCGATTGTCCAATGGCACATATGGCTACAAAGGAAGAAATTTTGAAGGTCAAGGATACATATGAGGATGTGGCTGTAGTATGTTATATTAATTCTACAGCGGAATTAAAGACCATGGCAGATGTGTGTGTGACTTCATCAAATGCAGTAAAAATTGTAAGAAACTTACCAAATAAAAATATATTCTTTATACCGGATCGAAATCTTGGTTCTTATGTGGCAGAACAGGTGCCAGAGAAGAACATTATTTTAAATGCAGGTTGTTGTCCTCGTCATGTTGCAATTACAGAAGAAAAGTTAATGGAGGCAAAAGAAAAGCATCCGGACGCTTTGTTTGCAGTTCATCCGGAGTGTACACAGGATGTGCTTGCACACGCAGATTATATTGGAAGTACAGCCGGTATCATTGATTATGTAGTGAATACAAATCATGATGAATTTATCATAGGAACGGTAGATGGTGTTTTCGCAGAGATTAAAAAGCAGGCACCAGGCAAGAAATTATATACCGTAAAAGATCAACAAATTTGCGTCAATATGAAAAAAGTGACATTGGAAAAAGTTTTGGATGTGCTTACAAATGACACAAATGAAGTGTTTGTAGCATCGGATCTGGCGCAGGCAGCCATGAAGCCATTAAAGAGGATGCTTGCGTTAGGATAATAAGCCATAGGGTGGAGATTTAAGAAAATGAAAACAGATGTATTAGTTGCAGGATGTGGCTGTTCCGGCCTTTATCTTGCACTGAATCTGCCAAAAGAAAAGCAGATTCTAATTGTAACCAAGTCAGATGCCGAGAGCAACGATTCTTATCTTGCACAGGGCGGTATGTGCGTTTTGACAAATGAAGACGACTATGAAGCCTATTTTGAAGATACCATGGCAGCAGGTCATTATGAAAATGACTGCAAATCCGTGGAAATCATGATTCGTTCCTCCCAGGATGTATTAAAAGATCTGATGGGCTGGGGCGCAGATTTTAAAAAGGATGCAGATGGCAATCTACTCTACACGAGAGAAGGAGCACATAGTGCGAAACGTATCGTTTTTCACGAAGATGTCACCGGAAAAGAAATCACAAGCCATTTGTTAGAAGAAGTAAGAAAACGTGACAATATCACGATGATGGAATATACGACACTCGTGGATATTATTAGTCGTGATGGTGTATGTTACGGTGGTGTTCTTCGTATGCAAGATGGTTGTATAGAAAAAGTGGAAGCAGAGCAGGTGGTACTTGCTACCGGTGGTGTTGGTGGTGTGTATCGCCATTCTACCAATTTTAGACATTTGACCGGAGATGGTATTGCCATAGCCATCAAACATGGTGTGGAGCTAAAAGATATCACATATGTGCAGATTCATCCGACCACATTTTATACAAAAGAGAAGGAACAGCGCAGTTTTCTCATCTCTGAATCGGTGCGTGGAGAAGGTGCGAAACTATATGATAAGCATGGCAAACGTTTTGTGAATGAACTTTTGCCGAGAGATCTTTTGACTGCGGAAATTCATAAGCAGATGGAAAAAGATGGCACAGATTATGTATGGGAAGATTTGCGGGAAATTCCTGCGGAAGAGTTGGATTCTCATTTTCCAAACATTATTGAGCATTGTCGCCAGATGGGATATGATGTACACAAGGAATGCATTCCGGTGGTACCGGCACAGCATTATTTTATGGGAGGCATCAAAGTCAACCATGAGAGTAAAACCAGCATGGAAGGGCTTTACGCAGTAGGAGAAACCGCCTGCAATGGTGTACATGGAAAGAATCGCCTCGCAAGCAATTCCTTATTGGAAAGTCTTGTTTTTGCAAAACGTGCAGCAGCAGATATTACCAGTCGTAAGGATAGGATAGAAGAAAGCGTTGTACAAGAAGCGATAGAAAGCGTTGATCTGGCGAAATATCGTGATAGTGAAGCGTTAGAAAAAGAGTATCAGGCATTGGTACAAAAAGCAGTGCAGGCAAACGCTTAAAAAGGGGCAAGCGCACCAGATGTATAGAAAAAATGATAAAGGAGAAAAAATATGTTTGATCAGGTAACAATGACATTAAATGTTGACCCATATATCAGAAGTGCATTACAGGAGGATATTACAAGCGAGGATGTAAGTACAAACAGCGTGATGCCGGAATCACAATTAGGAGAAGTGGACTTGATTTGCAAGCAGGATGGTATTATCTGCGGATTGCAGATTTTTAGCCGTGTCTTTGAGATGCTGGATCCGACCACAAAAGTTGAATTATTTGCAAAAGATGGTGATGCCGTAAAAGCAGGAGACCATATGGCAAAGGTAACAGGAGACATCCGTGTGCTTCTTTGTGGCGAGCGTACAGCACTGAATTATTTGCAGCGTATGAGTGGTGTGGCAACATATACACATCAGATTGCAGGTATGCTGGAAGGAACAGGCATTAAGTTATTAGATACAAGAAAAACCACCCCAAACAACCGTATTTTTGAAAAATATGCAGTTCGCGTTGGGGGAGGCAATAATCACCGTTACAATCTGACAGATGGTGTACTGTTAAAAGACAACCATATTGGTGCAGCAGGTGGTGTAAAAGAAGCGATTGCACGTGCAAAGGAATATGCGCCATTTGTACGTAAGATTGAAGTTGAGGTAGAGACACTGGACATGGTAAAAGAGGCAGTGGAAGCTGGTGCAGATATTATCATGTTAGACAATATGGATCATGATACCATGGCAAAGGCAATGGAAATCATTGATGGTAAAGCAGAAGTAGAAGTCAGTGGTAATATGACAGAAGAGAATCTTGCAAAATTATCCGGACTTGGCGTGGACTATGTTTCGAGTGGCGCATTGACGCATTCTGCACCAATTATGGATATTTCATTAAAAAATCTGCACCCTATAAACGAGTGAGGTAAAAAAAGTTGAGTGGAGAAGAACGTAGAAATCAAATTATTCATATCCTGCAGTCAAGCACGACACCGGTTTCCGGCGTGAAGCTTGCAAAAATGCTTGATGTCAGTCGTCAGGTGATTGTGCAGGACGTGGCCTTGCTTCGGGCAAAAGATATACGCATTCATTCTACAAACCGGGGTTATGTCATAGATAAAAATCAGGAGACACTACGCGTTTTTAAGGTTATTCATACAGAAGAACAAACAGCAGAAGAGTTACAGACAATCATTGACTTAGGTGGCTGGGTAAAAGATGTTTTTGTGTATCATAAAACGTATGGCGTGATCCGTGGGGAATTAAATATCCATTCCCGCTATGATATTGATCAATATATAGCAGATTTGAAAAGTGGTAAATCAAGCCAGCTGATGAATGTGACATCCGGATATCATTATCATACCGTATATGCCAGAGATGAGGCTGTCTTAGATCGTATTCAGGAGTTGTTGGGAGAAAAAGGATTCTTGGCAAAATTGCAGGAATATGAACCGGTAAACTTCTGGGAAGAATAAGAATAACAGGAGCGTTCCTTTTTATATGAGAGGAACGCTCCTGTTTTTTAATAGGAAATATCGATATCGCCGGTTCCAGTAGAAACCGTCAGGCTTTTTTCAGAAATTACATTAGATTGGTATTTCTCATGGTAACTATTGTCGTTGACTTCGATTTCTCCGAAGCCGCAGGAGAGATCCATCTGAAAGTCATCCAGGGAAAGAGCCGAAGTCACATCAACATCGCCGACATTCGATGTGAGACTTGCAATGTCAAACGTTACATCTTCTAAGGAGATATCTCCGACATCACTTCCAATGGTTACCTGCTGTAAAACAACATCGGTCAGTTCTGTATCACCAACATTTACGGAAACATCCATCTGAATGGTGCTGGCGTTTTCCATGGTAAAATCGCCAACAGCACTTTTCCCTGTGATTTGTGAGAGCTCGGTATTTTTTGGCACCGTAATCATGAGCGTACAGGAAGCATTATTTGTCAGTCCGTGTAAGGTCTTTTCGGATGCCTGCTTTACATAAAGGGTGCCATCCTTGATTTCATAGGAAGGAATCAGCTCTTCTTTTCTGGTTTGGTAGGAAATGCTGTAAGTATCACCACTTGTAATCGTAATGTCGGTTACGTTTACGTCAAAGTCAATGCTTTGAAAAGCATCTAATTCTTCGGAAGTGGTACTGCCGGCAATAAAGTCGTCGGAATCATAGTGCTCATCAAAATCAGCAAACCAGCTTCCGGCAGGAAGGATGACATGAATCAAAATACCGATGATGGCACTGGCGATGGTAATGATCGTGAGTAAAATAAGATATAGATTTTTTTTATGCATGATAATTCCTCCTTAATTTGACCAGATTTTTTTGAGAAAGCTGTGGATTATGGCGGCAAATGGCCAGATAATCCAGGTGATATACCAGTCAAAGCTCAAAAAACTCCATGCTAGGTAAATGCAGGACATGGTAGGCCAGTAGACAGACATGAAAGCTGCAACCGTCTTGTTACTGTAGTTTTCCTGTTTTTGATAGTCGACATACTGTCCACCAATGGAACTGCTGTCATTGAGCTTGAGTAATGTGTTAAAACTTCCCATTTTCATGGAGGTTAAAACAATCATAAAAACACCAATGGCAACGATGGCAAGTACAGCTGCCCTGGAAATATCATCCATAAAAGATGGCAGGTGCAGGGCATCCATAAGCACGGCTGGAACCGCGCATAGAACGCAGAAAATGATACCAACGCTCAGTAAAGCGGCATGTGTTGTGCGATACATATTTCGTCTGTCATGCACATATTCTGTTGTAGCAAAATCCATAGAACAACGTTCGTGTGTTAAAAATCCCCAACGATTCATGGAAATACCCGATATGATAAACAGTGCCACTGCAACGGCAATAAAGCATAAAAGACCAATGATTCCACAAGCATCAAACATACTTGTGGATGTCCCTAAATCGCCAAGTGCACTCATGATGATAACAGAGATGGGACTAGCGATACAAAGCAATACGCCAAGCGCTGTAAAAAAAGCATGACGGGAGGAATCCTTCAAAAAATTTTTGACTTCATCCAGGGAGAGCATGCGTCCTGTCTCATATGTCTGCTGATGATGCATGTAGGAATCAATGCCGAGATCTGCTGCAAGCTCATCTAAATTACCAAATTCTGCAATGACGGTACCAATGGCTTCGTTTTCTGTCTTGCCATTGGCAATGAGTTCGTTGTATTTGTCTTCCATCATTTGCTCAAGTTCATATTTGGCTTTTTGCACTTCGGGGGTATTGGGAAGATTTAAAAACATGGTTTCTAAATAATTTTTTATAGCGTCCATAATTATTCTCCTTAATTCTTGATAAATTTTTCAACAACTTCCTGGGTTAATTGCCATTCGGCACATTTCTCATGATAGTAGGCTCTACCGGCATCTGTGATGCGATAATAGGTGCGGCGTTTGCCAGTGTCGGGATTGTTGCCGTCAAAAGAGGTAATATAACCGTTTTTTTCCATACGTGTAAAGGCAGAGTAAAGGGTTGTTTCCTTGATGCAATATTTCTCATCACACATTGCCTTAATCTGTTTGGAAATCTCATACCCATAGGATGGCTCATCCCAAAGTAGATATAAAATCATGGTATCGTTATAGCCACGAATGACATCACTACTAATGGTTGTCATGCATAGATCGCTCCTTTCTGCTATTGTTACATGGTTATTTACTACGACAGTCGATACTTCGATTAACGCTGCTACGTCTGTCGTAGTAACAATATAAGACTTTTTCTTGGGATTGTCAATAGGAAAAAAGAATTGTAGAATAATTTTATAGAAAAGAAGGGACAGATTTAGATGTTAAGACGAAAGATCAAAGGATATGATACATTTGCATGTATTGCAGATAAATGTCCTGCAACCTGTTGTGCAGGCTGGCTGATTGAGATTGATGATGAGGCGTTGCAGCGTTATCGCAAGGAGCCAGATGCCTATGGCGAGACCTTGCGTAAGCGGATTGATTGGGAAGAAAAGGTGTTTTTGCAGGATGACAGAGCGCGTTGTGCATTTTTGCGTTCTGATGATTTGTGCGATATGTATTGTCATTTGGGAGAGGAGAGTCTTTGTCTGACTTGCCAGTCCTATCCGCGTCATACAGAAGAATTTGAAAATGTCAGAGAGTATTCACTTGCAATTTCCTGTCCAGCCGTGGCAGAATCTTTGCTGCAGCAGAAGGAGCCGATGCAGTGGGAGACATGGGATGATGACGAAGTAGAAGAGCCTTACGAAGAGTTTCATGGATTATTATATGAAAAGCTGGTTGCCATGCGAGAGGAACTTATGACGATTATGCAAGAACGCACGGTGCCATTTTCTGTGCGATGTCATCGGGGGTTGCTTCGTGTATACGCCATGCAGCAGGCGTTAGATGAGGGAAGATGGGAGAACTGCCTGGAGGATGTCTATCCTGTCTGTGATGTGAATACCGGGGTTTTAGCATTTTCTTCTATGGAAGATATGCATATGTTATATCAGAATTTATACGAGATGGAGCCACTTTCGTACGATTGGAGAGCGTGGCTGATGCAGGCGGAACAAGTATTGTATACACAGGAGACTGCGACATATGAGCGTCTGCATGCGGAGTTTGTGACGTCAGTACCGGATCTTTCCGTAAAAATGGAACAGATTGTTGTATATTTTTTGTTCGCGTATTTTTGCGGTGCAGTATACGATGAATATGTGTATGCGCTGGCGCAGGAAGCGGTCGTGAATGCCTATTTGATATGCGAATTATGGTTTGCTAAGTGGTTAGAGCAGAAGAGACAAATTTCGTTTACGGATATGGTAGAGATTACCTATCGATATTCCAGGGAATTGGAACATTCGCAGGAAAATCTAGAGTGTATGGAAGAGTTGATGGATTGCCAGATTTTGGTATCATAGAAGCCTTGCTGGTACAGAGCATTTAGGAGGAAAGGCGGCAGAATGGAAAAAAACACAGATTTACATTATGTACTGAGCGCACATGTGACAGAACGACAGACGGATGGAACCTATTACTGTCGTGCCTTGCAAACCGTTATGAAGGGGGAATATTGCTATTGTCTGAATTGTCCATTGTTTGGTGGATTTTCGCAATTTGGAAATATGACAGAAGAACCAGAGTGCTGGTATTATGATATGGAAGAGTTACAGGAGGAAAAGCGTTTGCCACAGGAAATGCAAATGCGTACGACAGGGTTGATTCTGGCCGGTATCACCGGCGAATTTCCAGATTATCTGCCTCAGGATGAAAATGCAAGGAGATTTGCAATCATTGAGCGGGCGATTCAATATGCAGCGAGAGCACACAAGGGGGCTGTACGAAAGGGAAGCAGCGTGCCATATATTGCACATCCGATGGAAACTATGATGCTGGTAGCTTCTATGACAAGCGATAATGAGGTGATCGCAGCAGCAGCTTTGCATGATGTTGTGGAAGATACACCGATCACCATTGCACAGATTGAACAGGAGTTTGGCGCTACGATTGCAACGTACGTTGCACATGAATCAGAGAATAAACGTGAGGGCAGACCGAAAAGCGAGACATGGAAAATACGAAAACAGGAGCAGTTAGAGAAGGCACGTCATGCGAGCCGTTTCGTGAAGTGCATTATGCTAGCAGACAAGTTATCTAACATGCGCGCCAGTCTGCGTGATTTCAAAAAGGATGGTCGTCAGGTCTGGAATAAGTTTAACATGAAAGATGAAAGAGAACAGTATTGGTATTATCATGAAGTGGCAGAGGTGGTAAAAGAGTTAGAGGATACAGCATGCTATCAGGAGTATATTTCTATACTGCAAGAAGTTTTTGGCGCATTAGACAAGGAAATGCATGGGGATTGAGCGATGCAGCAGGGCATTGAGCTGCTGTATTCTTTCCCGGCGTAAAGCATCATCGCTGATATAGAGATGTAAACTAATAGCTATGGCGTCATCGCTGAACGTAGAAAGCAGCTGTATATCTGCCGGTGTTACGTGCTCGATGCTTATTTTAGAAGAAGATAGTATTGTGGAAATACGATTCAACTTTAAAAAGGATGCAAACAACGATGCACTGGATTGCTTGAGAGACAATGAAATCCGATTTTGTGAGGCAAGTTCATACTCACATGTAGAGATGATTTGCAAGCATAGATGCAAGCGCCCATCAATGTCAGAGGCTTTCATTAAAATATCAGGGCGTTTTTCTTTTACGGATAGAAAATAGGCTTTTGCGCCGGCAATATCTTCCTGGTGTAAATAGTTTAGGAGACGATCGATGGTTTCTTTCGTCTCTTTCTTTTCGCCAATCAGACCAACCTTGCATTCTTTTACACGCAAATTGCGATATTCACACCAGACCATCAAAAGAAATTCTGAAATAAAACCGTAGAGACGTTTGTGATAATCATCATAGTCATCTAAAGTTAATCTAGGATGCATAGCGCGAAAGATTGGAAATAAAAAAGCGCAATATTCATCAAATAAAGCCTTTGAACAAAGCATCATATTGCCAAAATAGGTGTGGTTTTCCTGCAAACGTCTGGCATAAAGCGGATAAAAGTCAGGATAGAGTTCTGCAATGACATCACTTGCGACAGCAAGATCTTGGGGACTATGATTTTCTCCAAAACCGTATGCATAAGAAAAATTAAGGGTCAAACGTTTCGAGGTAAGCATATCATAATCCTGTAGTAAGGATTGAAGTTCGCCTTTGGTAAAGACAAAGCCAGCATCGTTTAACAGATAACGGCGGTAGTGGCAGATGCCAACATAATCAGCGTTCGTGACATTTTTCCAGACCCAGTAGACGCCGGTCAATTCGCTGTAGTAACCATTTAAGGCGGATATATTATCCCCGGTATCATCTCCGATATAGCCAAGGTCATCGTGAAGGGCACGTCCAACCTGAAGCGGGACATACATGGGATCGGATGGAACTGAAAATGGCTTATGTGTCATGGCAAAAATCTGGATATGCATCGTGTTGCACCTCATCTGTTTTGAAAAATCATGGTATCTATGAATAAAAGTAAAAAAGACCGATGAATCGGTCTTTTTTGAGGGGAGTATAAATAATTAATAAGGGGTGTAAAAGGAAACTTCCTCTTACAAGCCTCATTATATAACGAGTTATTTTTTATTGCAACAGAAAAATTATAAAAATTCTATAAAATTTTATTAATGTGGAAAAAAGGCAGGAAAATGCGTTACGGCAAGGAATCTGATGGATATTCATTGACACAATTTTTTACAAAAGATAATATGTAACTATCTATTATTATGTTCGCAGAAAGGGCTATTTATATGGAGACAATACAACTTGTGGCACCGTGTCATTTTGGCATGGAAGCAGTGTTAAAAAGAGAGATATATGACCTGGGTTATGAGATTACCAAAGTAGAAGATGGCAGAGTGACTTTTGAGGGGGATGAAGAGGCTATTTGCCGCAGCAACATTTTCTTACGTACGGCAGAGCGCGTGATGGTGCAGATTGGCAGATTTCATGCGACAACATTTGATGAATTGTATGAAAATATGAAGGCACTACCTTGGGAAAAATGGATCCCGCAGGATGGAAAGTTCTGGGTGAAAAAGGCATCTTCTGTAAAAAGTAAGCTTTTTAGCGCATCGGACATCCAATCCATCTGTAAAAAAGCAATGGTGGACCGTTTAAAAATGACATACCATACCGATTGGTTTGAAGAAGACGGGGCATCTTTTCCTGTGCGCGTGTTCCTATTAAAAGATGAGGTGACGGTAGCACTAGATACAACCGGGGAACCACTGCATAAGCGCGGATACAGGACCTGGACAAGCAAGGCACCAATTTCAGAGACACTTGCAGCAGCACTGATCATGCTGACACCTTGGAGAGCAGATCGTATTTTAGTGGATCCGTTCTGTGGAAGTGGTACTTTTTTGATTGAAGCAGCGATGATGGCAGCAAATATGGCACCAGGAATGAACCGCTCTTTTACGGCAGAAGCGTGGACACACGTGATTCCAAAACAATTGTGGTATGATACGGTAGAAGAAGCGCAGGAAATGGTCGATCTCGATGTTGAGACGGATTTACAAGGCTATGATCTGGATCCGGATATGATCAAAATCGCAAGAGCAAATGCAAAACAGGCAGGCGTAGAGAAGCTGATTCATTTTCAACAGCGCGATGTTGCAGATTTAAAGCACAGTAAAAAATATGGTTTTATCATCACCAATCCGCCATATGGTGAGCGTTTAGAGGAGAAAAAAGACCTTCCGGCGCTGTATACAACCATCGGAGAAGTATATCGAAATCTGGATGCGTGGTCACTTTATATGATCACTTCCTATGAAGAAGCAGAACGTTACATCGGTCGTAAGGCTGATAAAAATCGAAAATTATATAACGGCATGATTCGTACCTATTTTTATCAATTTATGGGACCGAAGCCACCGAAAAAGAAGGATAATGTATGAGATATTCCAAGCGGTATGTAATACTCACGGCAATATTACTTGTCACTTTTTTAGCAAAACTGAATACATGGAATGATGAATATGCAGATGTTACAGCTTTTCGTGGTGCACAGCTGCAGGATGAAGTGTTTTATCCGCTCAAAGCCAGAAGCATTAACGAGGAGGGGCTGGTACAACTGACCGTAGGGGAAGAAACCTATGGTGTCAAAGACGGTGTGATGTTAGGGGATCATATGCAGGTAATGGCATCACTTCCCTTTGTGCAGGATTTTTTTGGTTGCAGTGCGTCACTTTATGAAAACCAGAAGATTTCGCTGGATTATGGAGATACAAATTACACATTTTATATTAATAGTATGGATGCAAAACGTGGAGAGAAGGCGATTGCGCTTGATGTCATGCCGGAGTTACATGAAGGACAGGCGTATTTATCTTTGCAGGATTTGTGTAGGGAATTTGGCTGCGAATACAGTTATGATGAAATCAATTATCAGGCGACAATCACGGGGGACGTACGAAAGGGAGTTTTACCAAAATCATATGATTTAAGACAGAAGGAACGTGTGTCTGCCGTGCGTAATCAGAAAAATACATCGACTTGCTGGGCGCAGGCTGCGTTATCGGCGCTAGAGTCCACGCTGCTGCCGGAGGAAAAAACAGCCTTTGATACGAATCGCATGATTGAGCACAATGCGTATCAGGTGGACAGTTCTTTGGGCGGAAATTACATGATGGCGGTGTCATATCTTGTGTCCTGGATGGGGCCGGATAAAGATGGGACAAAGACAGTGGATAAACATGTGCAGGAAGTACATTTTTATAACAGTGATGATATCGACGAAATCAAGTGGGCAGTATATCAGCATGGTGGAGTGTCAACCTCTATTTATGCAAATGTTTCGACTTCAAATCTGAGTAAGTCTTCTTATTATAATAAGAAAAAAAATGCATATTGTTATAAGGGAACCGAAAAGCCAAATCATGATGTGGTTATTATTGGCTGGGATGACCAGTATAGTGCTTCCAACTTTACAGGGAAAGTGCCAGGAAATGGCGCGTTTATCTGTCAAAATAGCTGGGGAGCAACGTTTGGAGAAAACGGCGTATTTTATGTGTCGTATTACGATACCAACATTGGAGAACAGGCGGTTTCCTATGTGCGTGCTGAGAATATAGATAATTATGATACGATTTATCAGTCGGATTTGTGCGGCTGGGTAGGCCAGGTGGGCTATAACAAAGAAAAAATTCATGCGGCGAATATCTATGAGGCACAAGCGGATGAAAAAATCGAAAGTGCAGGATTTTATGCTTTGGGAAAAAATACAACATATCAGTTGTATGTTGTGACGGATTATCGTAATACAGCATCGCTTGCAAGCCGTGTGGAAGTGGCAAGAGGTACGCTTGCGGATGCAGGCTATTACACGATTCCATTTGACCATGCATACAGTGTCAAAGAGGGTGAAAAATTTGCCATTGTGGTTGTACTGTCAACACCGGGCATGAATCATCCGATGGCAATAGAATATGCAAAAGATGCGTTGACAAAACATGTGACCATATCCGATGGAGAAGGCTATATTAGCAATAATGGTCTGGATTGGGAGAGTGTAGAAGATACAGCAAAAGGTAATTTGTGCCTGAAAGCATATGGAAAAAAGGTGGAACAACCATAGAATGATGGGAAAGAGCAAACGATGAAAATAGAGAAGAAGATAGTAAAAGCAGTGACCATGACATTGGCACTGCTTTGCGTCATAGTCTGCGGTGTATTGCTTGGCGTTCCTGATTTTCACGTCTGGGCACAAAAAAAGCAATTGCAATATACAACGCAGGTTCAAAAAGGCGAGTCTGTCTTAGCTTTGATGAAAGCAGAAACAGCTGTAGTGACAGAAGGTAATGAAGAACATACGATGAAAGGACAGCTGCGTTTAGAATTGCCGCCGGGAGTCTCACAAAAGGATGTCACTATTGACGAGGATGTAGTTAGTGCTACCGTGCGAATCTATATTCCGGATATACGGGAGTCATATTTTTATGATTATCCGATGATCGGAAGCAGTGATCATATAGAAGATATTAAGTATGATGTGGAACGGGGCGAAGGCGTCATATCCATTTCGACGGATGACGTGTATATTACGGATAGTATACGCGAAGATGATTATATCTATCTGAACTTTGTACCGCCAAGAGACCGTTATGATCACATTGTGGTGATTGATGCCGGACATGGCGGAAAAGACCCTGGTGCAGCAGCACAAGGAATACAGGAAAAAGATATTGATCTGGCAATTGTAAAGAAAATGATGCCATATTTTGAACAAAATGATAAAATAGGTGTGTTTTATACAAGGGATGATGACAGCAGTGTCTCTTTGGAAGAACGTGTAGGTCTGGCAAACCGCTTGCAGGCGGATCTGTTTTTGAGTATACATAACAATACAACGGCAAGTGGAAGAATGTCGGGAATCAATGGTACAGAGGTTATGTATCATATGGAAGATGGCACAGGTGCATCGAAAAGGTTTGCACAGACGTGTCTGGATTCATTATTGACATCTTTAGGCTCAGGAAGTAAAGGCGTTGTAGTGGGAGATGATATTTACATTATACGTATGGCACAGATGCCTGTGGCACTGGCGGAAATTGGCTTTTTGACCAATCAGGAGGAACTGGAACGGTTAAATAGTGATGCATACCAGGAAGCGGCGGCGAAGGCGCTGTATCAGGCTATTGTAACAACATTGGAGGAATAGGAAATGAAAAAATTAGTATTTGCGACAGGAAACCAAAATAAAATGAGAGAAATTCGCGAAATTTATCAGGACTTGGGCTATGAAATCCTGTCTATGAAGGAAGCGGGTGTCGCAGTCGATATTGTAGAAGATGGTACGACATTTGAAGAGAATGCGCTGATTAAAGCAAGAGCAATTGCAAATGAGGTTGATGCGATTGTTCTCGCGGATGATTCCGGTCTGGAAATTGATTATTTGAATAAGGAACCGGGCATTTATTCTGCACGCTATATGGGAGAAGATACTTCCTATGATATAAAAAATGCAAATCTATTAGAACGTTTAGAAGGCGTGCCAAAGGAGAAACGTACAGCACGTTTTGTGTGCGCTGTAGCAGCAGTATTTCCGGATGGCAGCGAAAAAGTGGTAAGAGGTACCATAGAAGGCTATATTGGAGACGAACCACAGGGAGAGAATGGATTTGGATACGATCCGATTTTTTATGTGGATGCGTACGGATGTAGTACAGCAGCAATGTCACGTGAACAGAAGAATGCTATTTCACATCGTGGAAATGCACTGCGAAAGATGAAGGAAGAGTTGGTAAAGTATGAGAATATTAGTCGTTAGTGATACACATCGGAAACATGATAATCTGGATATTGCAATAGAAAAAGTAATGCCGGACCGTATTTATCATTTGGGAGATGGTGAAGGCGGCGAGGATTATATTGAGGCAGTCGCAGAATGTCCTTTGGAAATTGTACGTGGAAATTGTGATTTTGGAAGCAATCTGCCTGCTGAAGTTGTCATGAGCCTTGGGCGTCATGTGGTGATGCTTACACATGGACATTATTATAATGTTAATTACGGAACACAGATGTTAGTGGAAGCGGCAAAGGAAAAAGGGGCAGATGTTGTTTTTTACGGACATACCCATGTCCCGGAACTGACATATGAAGATGATATTACCATTGTAAATCCGGGAAGTATTTCTTATCCAAGACAAGATGGAAGACATCCATCTTATGTTGTTATTGATGTCGATCCACAAGGAGATTTACATTTTAATTTGGTATTTATGTAAAAAGAGTGGTTGTAAAAAGCCGTGAAACCTGCATAAAATAAGGGCTTGCGGACGTTTAAAAAAAACTTTAAAAAAAATTAAAAAAGATGTTGACATTTATATATGTCTGCCATATAATATTACTTGCGTCACGGAAAGAAAGCGACGCAGTAATACATCGGGGTGTGGCTCAGTTTGGCTAGAGCACCTGGTTTGGGACCAGGGGGTCGCAGGTTCGAATCCTGTCACCCCGATTTGTATGCGGGTGTAGTTCAATGGTAGAACATCAGCCTTCCAAGCTGAATACGTGGGTTCGATTCCCATCACCCGCTCTGTTATAAGCCTTGATTCGATTTGAATCAAGGTTTTTTTGTTATAGAAGTGAAAAGAGGATGGATATGGAAAAAAAAGAAGCACCAATTGCGGTGTTTGATTCCGGCATGGGAGGCGTTAGTGTATTGCGGGAGCTGATTCGGGTGATGCCGGAAGAAGATTTTTATTATTTTGGTGATTCCAAAAACGCACCATATGGAACAAAGAGTACAAAAGTAGTGCGTGAACTTACCATTGCACATACAGAGGATTTTATGAAGATGGGAGCCAAAGGAGTTGTGATTGCATGCAATACAGCAACGAGTGCGGCTGTACGTATCTTACGCCAAATGTATCCGGAATTGCCACTTGTAGGGATCGAACCCGCGGTAAAGCCTGCCGCTGAAAAGTTTCCACAAGGGAATATTCTTGTGATGGCAACGCCGATTACGATACGGGAAGAAAAGCTGCATCATTTGATTGAACAGTTTGGCGGCGATGCAAATGTCATGCCGCTGGCTTGCCCGGGACTGATGGATTTTGTGGAAGCAGGGAATATTAATAGCCCGGAATTGTATGGATTTTTGCGTGATTTGTTAGAGCCATACCGGGAAAATCTTGATGCGGTTGTTCTGGGATGTACACATTATCCGTTTGTGCGAAAGGTGATTGAACAGATTGTTGGCAATCAGGTGGAGATCTTTGACGGTGGTGCCGGGACTGCAAGGGAAATGCGCAGACGGCTTGCAGCTGATGGCTTATTGCGGGAGGCAACAGGAAGAAAAGGAAAAATAGAATTTCATAATAGTGATCTGACGAAGGAACGAGAAGTGTTATTTGAGAAATTGCTGAACTACTAGGCAGAAAAAACATGGGAATAAGTGGCGAATTCATCAAGGTGTGGAAAAACCCATAAAAGCTTGCAATAGGCAGTTGATAGGAGTAAAATAGGTGCGGTTCAAAGAAAACCATTTGTTTTTTAAAATATAAGGAAAGTAAGGGTGAGAATTATGAATTATGAGTTTTTACTATGGATTGCTTTGATCTTAATTTCAACAAAGGTATTGGGGCTGCTTTGTAAGGCAGTGAATCTACCGGAAGTAGTAGGCGCATTGTTAGCAGGTGTTATTTTGGGACCATCCGCATTGAATCTGATGTCGATGCAGGGGGATACGGGAACACTGTTGGGCTATGTAGCTGAGATGGGTGTTATCTTCCTTATGTTCTCTGCAGGTCTGGATACAGACTTAAAGGAACTGAAGGCAAACCTTGGAGCATCTTTTATTACCGCACTGATTGGTGTTATTGTACCTCTGATTGGAGGTATGATCGGCTATGCATTGTATTTTGGTGAGGATTTAAGCAACTATGACCAAATGCTACAGAGTTTGTTTGTCGGTGTTGTTTTGACGGCGACATCCGTAAGTATCACGGTTGAGACATTGCGTGAAATGGGTAGGTTGTCTGGAAAGGTCGGTATGACAATTCTGGGAGCTGCCATCATTGATGATATTTTAGGTATGATCGTACTTGCAGTCGTATCCAGCATGAAGGATACTTCAGTAAAACCGGCTGCTGTTCTCATCAAAATTGTTTTGTACTTTGTATTGATTTTAGTGCTGTTTTTGGCTACGACGCATTTGGAATTTGCGTTCAGCAAGAACGATCATAAGAGACGTGTCGCTATTTTTGCAATTGCATTCTGCTTTATTTTAGCTTATGTTTCCGAGGTTGGTTTCGGTATTGCAGATATTACAGGTGCATACTTTGCAGGTGTTATGCTCTGCCGCTCAAAGATACGTGATTACGTAGATATTAAAATCCATGACGTATCGACCGTATTTTTCTCTTGTATCTTCTTTGCCAGCGTAGGTTTAAAGGTAACGATGGGTGGCATGACCTTAAAAATCTGGTTGTTTGCCGTTATCTTAACAGGCATTGCAATCATTACAAAGATGATCGGATGTGGACTTGGTGCCAAGATTTGTAAGTTTACCTGGAAAGAATCATTGCAGACTGGTGTTGGTATGATTTCCCGTGGAGAGGTTGCTTTGATTGTTGCAGAAAAAGGACGCCAGGTAGGACTGATCAACGAAGATTTGTTTGCGCCAATCATCCTGGTAGTTATTGTTACGACACTGATTACACCAATCCTGTTAAAGGTAGTATTCAAGGGTGAAAAACCAGCAGAGGCAGTGGCAGCCAGTAAATAAAGAAAGTGATTACGAGTTATGAGAAGAGAGTTTAAAGAGGCATTGGAAGATTCTCCGATTATTGCTGCGATTAAAGATGATGATGGATTGCACCGATGTCTGGAGTGTGACAGCCGTATTATATTTGTATTGTATGGTGATGTGATTACGATTCCGGAAATTGTGGACAAAGTAAAGTCATCCGGAAAACTGGCATTTGTACATATGGATCTGATACAGGGATTGAGTTCCAAAGAAGTTTCTGTAGATTACATTGCCAAGTTTACAAAAGCAGATGGTGTGATATCTACCAAGGCACCGATTATAGCGAGAGCCAGAGAGTTATCGCTGGATACCATCATGCGTTTCTTCTTCATCGATTCTATGGCGTACAACAGCATTGAGCGCCAGCTAAAGAACACAAAACCAGATGTGATTGAAGTGTTACCGGGACCGATGCCAAGTGTCATCAGACGCGTTCGTAAAATGAACCATCAACCACTGATTTCCAGCGGATTGATTAGTGAAAAAGAAGATGTCTATGCACTTTTAGATGCAGGAGCAACGGCAATATCAACAACAAATCAGGACGTTTGGTTCTTATAAAAAGCATAAAATAACCCCATAGGTTTCTGGGTGTATCCCAGAGCCTATGGGGTTTTGTTGTTGAAAAAGATGGATGGTTTACGGTGTGACATTCTCTTTGGAAGTAGAAAGTGCTGCAATGGTCTGTCGCATATCATCCGGCAAAGGAGCCGTAAAGGTCATGAGCTCTTTTGTGATAGGATGCACAAATTGCATACGATAGGAATGCAGCGCCTGACGCTTCATGTAGCGCATATCCGGGTGATAGAAATAGTCACCAATCAGTGGATAACCAATATGTTTCATATGGACGCGGATCTGATGTGTGCGGCCAGTCTCTAATTGCAGCGCGACAACAGCGTGGTCCGATAAAGGCGTAACAACGCGGTAGTGTGTGATGGCACGATCACCTTTTTCAAAATCTACCGTTCTTGCAAGTATCGTTCCTTCTACTCTTGCAAGAGGCGCATCAATGGTACCCTCGGCAGGTGTCGGATGTCCACTACAGATGGCAAGATATTCGCGCGTTACTTCTTTTTTTGCTACAGCATCCGATAGAATGCTGGATGCGACCAGATGCTTGGCAATAATGGTAAGACCGGACGTGTCGCGATCCAAACGGTTGGTACAGCGGAAAATAAAGGATTTCCCTTGTTTTTCATAATAATAAGCCAAAGCATTTGCCAGGGAATTCTCATAATTTGCCATGGAAGGATGAATGGGCATCCCGGCGGGCTTGTTTACAACAATAATGTCTTCATCTTCATAAACGATATCGAGCGGTAGCGCTACCGGCGGTATTTTTTTGGAAGAAGTTTCCTCGTTAATCTGGATGCGCAGATGATCCCCTGTATGCACGGTGTCTCGCATATAAACAAAGGCACCGTTTCGCAGGGTGTTTTCTGGCATCCGTTTGATCAGGGTCAGATTCTGTCCGGAAAACCCCTGGCGTCTTAAAAACTGTTCGATGCGTATGCCATTATCTTTTTCTTCGATGATATAATCAATGGTTCTTTTCATGATGGTGCATTTAGCTTCTTTAAAGCTTTATTAAATTGAATGCCAAAAAGGATGGCGGTAAAGGTAACCGCGATAAAGTCGGCAATCGGCTCTGCGGTATAGACAGCGATGGTCTTATCTGCCATAAAGTGTGGCAGGATATAAATGAGCGGTATAAGCAGCACAAACTTACGCATAATGGCAACGATGATAGAACAAAGAGCATTTCCGGTCGAAACAAATGTCATCTGGCATGCAATCTGGATTCCCATCATGAAGAGTGCACCGCAATAGATACGAAGCGCATTTGCGGAAAAGGCTAAAAGTGTCGCATCGTTTGTAAACATACCAGCAAAAACCTGTGGAAAAGCTTCAACACAAATCCAGAGAAGTACAGAGTAGGCAAGACTTGTCAGCAAAAGCAACTGGAAACTTTTCTTTACGCGGTCGCTGTTTTTGGCGCCGAAGTTATAACTGGTAATTGGTTGTGCTCCCTGGGCGACACCCTGAAGGGGTAACATAGCGAACTGCATAACACTGGTTAAAATCGTCATGGCGCCGACGGCAATGTCTCCGCCGTATTTTAACAGAGAAGAGTTGAAGCACATAGAGATGATACTTTCGGTAGATTGCATAATAAATGCGGAAAGTCCAAGTGCAACACATGGTGGCATGAGGGATAGACCAGGTAGGAGGTTTTCTTTACGGATGCGCAAAAAGGTTTTCTTATCAAGTAAGAAGTAGAGGCACCACAAGCAGGAACAACCCTGCGAAATGATGGTAGCAAGCGCTGCACCTCTGACGCCCATGTGAAGACCAAAGATAAAAATAGGATCCAGGATAATATTAATGACAGCACCGATCAAAACGGTTTTCATACCATCCTTGGCAAAGCCTTGTGCTGTGATAAAAGCATTGAGGCCGAGTGTCATTTGTACAAATATGGTTCCAAACGCATAGAGGCTCATATAGGATGTTGCATAGGAAATGGTATTTTCGCTTGCACCAAACAATAAGAGAAGATCGCGATTGAATATAAGAATCACAAAGGTCAAAATGACGGAAACGATGATTTGCAGACTGAAGCAGCCGGCAAGGATTTTTTCGGCAGAGTCATGATCTCCTTTTCCCATGGCAATTGATGCACGTGGAGCACCGCCTGAACTGACGAGGCAGGCAAAAGCGGAGACAAGCATAATGATTGGCATACAAACGCCAACGCCGGTAAGGGCGAGACTGCCAACTTCCGGGATGTGCCCAATATAAATACGGTCTACGATGTTGTAGAGCATGTTGACAAGCTGTGCGATGACTGTTGGAATCGCAAGTTTAAATAATAGTTTACCGATTGGCTCGGTACCTAAGAACTCTTTATCCTGATTCATGGTATGTTCCTTTCTTGATGTATATAATGAAAACGCATAAAAGATATTATAGCACAGGGGGTGGGTTTTGCACTGAAATTCTTTGCATGAGTTGTATATTATTTGGATGAAATTGGCACAAAAAAAGAAGCCGTCCCCCAACGGCCTCTTTTTTATACCCCTATGAAACCCCTTATATAAAACTCCACGCTTCCCAAAAAAGACTATTATTTCATGTCAACTTCTTTTGTAGCTACAACGTCAACGCCTGTTCCGCAAACGTCAGCGAGAAGAACGTCGCCGATAGCGACTGGTGCTGTAACAACAACGTTTTCCAATGCTTTGCAGATATCAAAGATCATTCCCTTTGGAATATCTTCTTTTGTCTTGCAGGAAACCATGTTGATTTTTCCACCTTTTACGCGAACAGAAGAGGTAACGATTCTTGTAGGATTCGTGCATTCCTTCTTTGCATATTTTTCACCATTTGGACAAGTGTTTCCGGTAACTTCGGTAACCTCACCATTTTCTAATGTTACTTTAAGGCTGCATCCCATAGGACAGCCGATACAAATTAATTCTCTTGTTTCCATCCTTATGCCTCCTCAATTTTGATTGTAATGTTTTCAATGTCCGGATACTCAGCTAACTGAGACTTCTTCAGAACGACCTGCTCCATTTCACCCGGTGCCATAACCGGACGTTTTCTCTTAGAAATCAGCTCATCGCCGAAGTATGTAGCAATCGCACATCCCTTGTATACCTGACCAACACGGAAACGAACCGTTAAAGTGTCATCCATAACTTCAGGACGAATATATTTCGGAACAGTGTAACGAACACCGTCAACTGGAAGAATTTCAATCTGCTTAGCAGATGTAGTTTCACCATCTTTGATATATTTCGCAGCGTTCTTTCCTGCGTTTGCAGCTTCCTGTGAAACGAAATCTACAAGGTCATGTACGTGAAGTACGTTGCCACAAGCGAATACACCAGGGATGTTTGTCTCTAAGCTGTCATTAACAACAGGGCCGGATGTGATAGGACTTAAAGCGACACCAGCTGTCTTAGAAAGCTCGTTTTCTGGTAAAAGACCACAAGAGAGAAGTAAAGTATCGCAATCATAGTGGATTTCTGTACCAGGGATTGGCTTACGATCTGGACCAACTTCAGCGATCGTAATGCCTTCTACTCTTTCTTTACCCTGAATGTCTACAACAGTGTGAGAGAGGTAAAGTGGAATATCAAAGTCATTCAAGCACTGTACAATATTTCTCTTTAATCCACCAGAGTATGGCATCAATTCTGCAACAGCAAGAACCTTAGCTCCCTCTAATGTCATACGACGTGCCATAATAAGTCCGATATCACCGGAACCTAAGATTACAACACGACGACCTGGCATGTAACCCTCGATGTTTACAAGTCTCTGGGCTGTTCCTGCAGAGAAGATACCTGCTGGACGATATCCAGGAATGTTTAATGCTCCACGAGAACGTTCACGACATCCCATAGCAAGAACAACAGCCTTAGCTTCGATTGTGAACATTCCGTCTGTAGAGTTCATAGCTGTAACAACCTTGTCATTGGAAATATCCATAACCATGGTGTTTAATTTATATTCAATGCCACGTTCTTCAACCTGTGCGATAAAACGTGATGCATATTCAGGACCGGTAAGCTCTTCTTTAAATGTATGAAGACCGAAACCATTGTGAATACACTGGTTTAAGATACCGCCTAATTCGCGATCTCTTTCAATAATTAAAATACTATCAATTCCATTATCTTTTGCAGCGATAGCAGCAGCAAGACCTGCAGGACCACCACCAACGATGACTAAATCATATTTCATTTTCGTGCTCCTCCTTATATCTTCTTGTTGTAACCGAATACGATTTTGGCATCTTTGCCGTTCTTGGTTACATCAAACATGCTCATTGGAACTTCACGCTCCAGAATTTCCATTGTTTTTGGTGAGCAGAAGCCAGATTGACAACGTCCCATACCAGCTCTTGTTCTACGTTTTACAGCATCTAAAGATCTGGCACCTAAAGTTCTATGAATAGCATCTAAGATTTCACCTTCTGTAATCATTTCGCAACGGCAAATGATGTTACCATATGCAGGCTCTTTCTTGATTAATTCGTTTCTTTCTTCGATAGAAAGGTTAGCAGGATTTAAAATTCCCTTACGGATACCGTTGAAGGAAGGATCTTTCTCTAAACCTAACTTCTTGGCAACTAATGCTGCAAGCATTTCACCGATGGCTGGTGCTGATGAAAGACCTGGTGATTCAATACCGGCTGCGTTAAAGAAACCTTCAGCGTCTTTTGCTTCACCGATTACAAAGTCACCACCAACTTCGTGAGCACGAAGACCTGCGAAAGATGTGATAACCTGACGAAGTGGAAGATTCTTAACAGACTGGGAACTTGTTGCACCAAGGGATGCAAGTCCTTCTTCTGTTGTGTTAACGCCTTCCTTGTTGTCGATGTCTTCAGCAGTAGGACCAACCAAAAGGTTACCATGTACGGTAGGAGTTACAAGAACACCCTTACCCATCTTGCTAGGTAACTGGAAGATTGTATGGCTTACATGAGTTCCAGCATCTTTATCTAAAAGCATGTACTGTCCACGACGAGCGATGATTTTTAACTTGTTATCGCTTACCATGTTGTTAAACTTGTCTGCGTAAACACCGGCTGCGTTTACAACAACCTTTGCTTCGATGGTATCTTTGTCCGTTTTGATTACGTAATGATCATCTGCTTTGCTGATGTCTGTTACTTCTGTATTTAAGAAGAATTCTACGCCGTTATCAGCAGCGTTTTCTGCAAATGCCATGGTTAAGTGGAATGGACAAACGATGGCACCAGTAGGAGCGTAAAGTGCTTTTACGACATCATCAGCGAGGTTTGGCTCCATTTTGATGAGTTCGTCACGATCTAAGATGCGAAGATCCGGAACACCGTTTTTCTTACCTTTTTCTAATAATTCATCTAAAAGTGCAGGATCCTGTTTCTTTGTACATACAACCAGGGAACCATTTCTCTTGAATGGGAAGTCAAGATCTTTTGATAACTGATCCATCATCTCATTTCCTCTGACATTTAACTGTGCCTTTAATGTTCCTGGGGTAGCATCAAAACCAGCGTGAACAATCGCACTATTGGCTTTTGATGTTCCGTTGCAAACGTCTTCGTCTCTTTCAATGACGCAAGCGTTTACTTTGTACTTAGATAATTCTCTTGCGATGGCACTGCCAACGACACCAGCACCAACAATTGCTACATCATACATATGTAACGACTCCTTTCTTTGCAAAAAAAAAGCAAGGTTAAATAAAGCG
>OLGI01000783.1_pt1 | contig 31231 bp, 19 predicted proteins | sample 1605221 | NCBI WGS metagenome assembly OLGI01 (sample SAMEA3888915, study PRJEB22519) | human gut metagenome | biome: human gut; feature: human-associated habitat; material: faeces | place: Denmark | collected 2010 | reverse complement strand
TATAAGTGAGAGCGCCCCTCTGCGGAATATGCTTATAAACTTCATACTCGCGTCCTTTCTTAGAGCCAAACGTATTTGCCAAAAACTGCAAATAGCTCATAGGGTCGGTATTCACACTCTTTACAGAGTCGCGTTGATGCAGAAAATGCTCAAACCGTTGGCTATAAAACCGAGACGAATGTCTCCCTATATCCAACAGATTTATGTCATCATACGCTTCCTTTTGCTCCTGTGTGTGTTTATATAATGCACGATACTGCACACGCACACTTACCATGTCCACCACCTCTTGGGAATGGACGCATGAGGCAAATAAACAAAATGCCAATAAACTGAAGAGTATTTTCATAAGTTAGTTTTTATGGTTAACTATCTTATGCAAAAATAGAAAAAAATGAAATGGTATGCAAGTCTTGTATGCAAATATCGTACAGGCAGTAAAAAAGTGTTACAAACGAAAAATCGATTCTAGAGATTTCTGAAACGGTTTTTTATAGTTTTTGAGGGGTAGGTGACCTCTCTACATACCATTTAGGGCTTCCTTGCCTTCCAAATGTAGTCCTTTTGGAAGGCAAAGAAGCCCTAAATGGTATGCAACGGGAGTACTATTGGAGGGCAATAGTTGTCCTTTTGCAAAAAAAAGGAGTCCTTTTAAGGTTTCGCTTTTTGCTCACCTTGCCCCGTCATAGTTATAACATTCTGGTTATAAACGAATTAAGTTCTGCACGCTCAAAACTCGAGAATTTCGAGCTAAAGATCTTCTTGTGCGTTCAACTCGCAGTATTGAGCATTAGAAATGCAAATATTGTACATCAAAACTCCAATACCATGGTCTGGCGCGGACGCATTTTTACGTTATGACTGATTACGACATTGCGACCGGTTGTAACGTCAACAGCCTTTTGGGCATCGCCTATTATCTCGGCATAACGCTTCACATCGAGTTCGGCAGCCTCGTTCTTTCCGTTGATAACGGTCATTACACTCTTGCCTTTATACTGGCGTGCAACTACGTAAATGCCCTTATGTGAGCAGAACTGGGTCTGTGTGCCCTTTGTAATCACCTCGTTGCCCTGACGCCAATGCAGCAGTCGGCTTGTCCAGCTGAACATATCGTTCTGCGCCTTGGTACGTCCTTCTGCCGTGAAGGCATTCTGCTTGTCGTCAGCCCAACCGCCAGGGAAGTCCTTGCGCACGTTGCCGTCAGTAACGCTCTTGGTTCCGTTCATCAGCACCTCAGTACCGTAGTAGAGCTGTGGAGTGCGGTTGATGGTCAACAGCAGCGCCAACGCCTGCTTAAGAGCCAGAGTATCCTTGCCTTCGCCCAAGAAACGGTCAGTGTCATGATTCTCCACGAACGCCATTACGCTCTTCGGGTTAGGATAAAGGTAGTCGTAGCACAGCACGTTGTATATGCGGTTCATGCCGTTCCACCAATCGTCGGTCTCCTCATGCTTAGCCTGATTGATGCGGTCGAAGAAGGCGAAGTCCATGACAGTCTTCAGATAGCTGTTCTTATCAGACAGTTTGCTGTCCTTCTGCCATGCTGCCGTATAGGCAGGTTCGGTCACCCATGTCTCACCAACGGTGTTGAAGTTGGGATATTCCTTGTCGAGTGTCTTCATCCACAGTGCCATTCCGTCGCGGTCGGCATACGGATATGTATCCATACGGATGCCGTCTATGCCGACTGTCTCTATCCACCACTCGCTGTTCTGAATCAGATACTTCATCACGTGAGGGTTGCGCTGGTTGAGGTCGGGCATTGTAGGCACGAACCATCCGTCTACTGTTTCACGCAAGTCTACCTTGCTTGCATACGGATCGAGCACCGGTGTAAGCTTATAGCTGGTCTGCAGATACTTGTCGTTGACCTTGGCATCGCCGTCCATGGTGTCCAGTTTCTTCTGATGCTCGGCTGTCTGATATTCGGGCGAGAGCCATTCGGGAGCGTTAAACCAGTCCTTCGATGGCATGTCGGCTACCCATGGATGGTCGAATCCGCAATGGTTGAAAATCATGTCCATAACCACCTTCAGACCTTTGCTGTGAGCCTCGTCTACAAGACGCTTATACTCGTCGTTGGTACCGAAACGTGGGTCTACACGATAGTAGTCGGTAGTGGCATAACCATGATAGGTTGAGTTCACGCCATTGCTCGGACTGTCGTTCTCAAGAACCGGTGTAAACCACAGCGCCGTTACTCCAAGCTCGTTGAAATAGTCGAGGTGCTGGCGAATACCTTCAAGGTCACCACCGTGACGCAGACTTGGGGCAGTGCGGTCGCAGGTCTTGTCGCGCATGTTCTTGAAAGCGTCGTTCTTAGTGTTGCCGTTGGCAAAGCGGTCGGGCATGAGCATATACAGCACGTCTTCGTTGCTGAAGCCAATGCGTTTGTCGCCTGCCATAGCGCGGTCTTTCAGCAGATACTTCACCTTCTTGGTCTGTTTGCCCTGCTTGAAACTCATTGTCATCTCGCCAGCCTTTGCACCTTCAAGGTTGAGGTATACCAACAGATAGTTGGGCGAGTCGAGTCGGGCTATAGAATCGATACGCACTCCTGGATAATTCACCTCCACATCGGCGTTGCGCACATCCTTGCCGTACACCATAAGTTGCAGCGAGGCATCCTTCATGCCTACATACCAGTTGGTAGGTTCGATACGGTCGACTGTCACCGCAGCGTTCAAGCTCATTGCACTCATAAGCATCATTAACGATACAAGTTTCTTCTTCATTATATGATTAGGTTTAGCTTTAAAACGTTAGTTATTACTTTCTGTACAGTATCAATGCCGACTGCGCATTGACCGTAGCCTCTGTGGCATTGAACGAGAGTCCGATGCCCTGCTCGTTTATCACTCCGTTGCAGCAAGCTACGGTGTATTCGCCTTCGGGTATAGCTATTGTCTTCGCCTCCTTATTGGCATTGAGCACCACGATGATGTCTTTCCACGAGTCGATACCTTCAAGGTTCTTCAATCGGAAAGCTACAAGACAATCATCGGTAGATATAAACTCCAGATGCTCTCTTACAGCTTCTGCCGTGCCAAGGCGGAATGCGGGATGATTATTGCGGAGATGTATCAAACCACGATAATACTCAAACACCTGCGGATACTGCTTCAGATTGTCCCAGTTGAATTCGTTGATGCTGTCGGGTGACGAAAAACTGTTGTGCACGCCTTTCTTGTCGCGCAGCATTTCCTCGCCTGCCAGCATGAAGGGCACGCCCTGCGACGTGAACACAGCCGTCTGTGCAAGCAGGTCGAGGCGTATCAGTTCTGCCTGTCGTTCGGCTTGGCTGCGTGTCATATCTTTCAGTCCGGGCACGCTCGCCTTCAATCTGTCTACCAGACACATGTCGTCGTGACAGCTTACATAGCTTATCTGCTGCGTTGGCTCGTTGGTCCAAGGCTTCTTATCGTAGTTGACACGAGTCATGTCAACCTGATTATGGGCTATGCCACCAACTATTCCGAACTTCAGACTCTCCTCCTCGCCCTTTATTCCGGCAAGAAAAGCTCCCTTGGTGTCGTCGGAGAACGGACCGCGAAGAGCATCGCGCATGTCGTCGCTGAACGCTCCGATGCCGTTAAGCTTGTATGTTGAAGCCTTCATGGCAAGCTTCTCCTGCGGATAGGCACACGATCCGGCACTCCATCCCTCACCATATATATAAACAGAAGGGTCTATTGCGTCGACAGCGGCACGTATCTGGTTCATCGTTTCGATGTCATGAACGCCCATAAGGTCGAATCGGAATCCGTCAATGTGGAATTCGTTGATCCAGTACTTCACGCTCTCAATCATAAACTCGCGCATCAGCGGACGCTCCGATGCCGTCTCGTTGCCACAACCCGAACCGTCTGAGTAACGACCGTCTGCTGTCTTGCGATAATAATAATCGGGATAAGTGCGCTGGAAGTTGCTGCCTTCGATGTCGAACGTATGATTATAAACAGCATCGAAGATTACGCGGATGCCTGCCTTGTGCAATGCCTGCACCATAGTCTTGAACTCACGTATGCGCACTGCCGGTGTGTATGGGTCAGTCGAGTAGCTTCCTTCGGGCACATTATAGTTTTTCGGGTCGTAGCCCCAGTTGAACTGTGGGCGGTGCAGTTGCGTCTCGTCTACAGAAGCATAGTCGAATAGAGGCTGGAAATGGATGGCGTTGATGCCGAGACTCTTCAGATAGGCTATGGCGCGAGGTTCTGTAAGAGCCAGATACTTGCCCTTGTGCTGCATGCCTGAAGTGGGACTGATAGAGAAGTCGCGCATGTGAAGCTCGTAGATAACCTGGTCGGCAGGCGAAGCAAGAGCTGGACGACGGTCGTCAGCCCATCCTTCTGGATTGGTGTCAGCCATGTTCAGTATGGCTCCACGGTTACCGTTTACGCCTACAGCTTTGGCAAACGTGCCAGGACACTCGCCCTTGCCGATGTCGAAGGTGTAGAACATGCCGGCAAGATTGCCCTTGACTGTGGCTTCCCAACGGTCGTTGCCTATAGCCCGCATCTTAACGGTCTTGACGGGTTTGCCTCCCTGTCCGCTCTTGTACAGGCGGAGCTTGGGGGTAGAAGACGCGTTGAGATGGAATACGGTTTGTGTCTTGCCGTATTCCATCTCATTAAAGCGCCCCTGAGCATTGGCATTCAATGTAAGCATTGCGGCAAAAAATGCCGTAAACAAATAATTTCTGTTCATGTCAGTAGCGTAGTGTATTGTTATTATTTAGCAATGAGCGACACAGCGAAACCGCCACCGCGTGCCTCCTTAATCTTCAGCACATCGCCCTTCTTGACGGTCTTGTGCAGAATCTGATAAGCCTTAGGATTGTGCTCGTAGTCGGCATCCTTGGCGTCCTGATAGATAGCGCAGTCGTACTTGCGGCCCTTATCGAGGAAGTCGAGACGCACTGTAGCGGTGCGAGCCTCTTCGCCTGTCTTGCCTCCTACAAACCAGTTGTCTGTTCCCTTTGCCTTGCGTGCTACGGTGATGTATTTGGCAGGCTCTGCCTCCAGATACTTCGAGTCGTCCCAATCGCAAGCCACGTCGCGAATGAACTGGAATGCGTCGTCATACTTCTCGTAGTGTTCGGGCAGGTCGGCAGCCATCTGCAGCGGACTGTACATGACGAGATAGAGCGAGAGCTGACCGCAGAGTGTGGTGTGAACGAAGCTCTTGTTCTGGCTCCACTCGGAGAGACGTGTCTCGAAGATGCCCGGTGTGTAGTCCATCGGACCACCCTGCAGACGGGTGAACGGAAGCATCACGGTATGGTAAGCTACGTTTCCGCCGAATGCCTCATACTCCGTACCGCGTGCACTCTCGTTGCCTACGAGGTTAGGCCATGTGCGGCAGATGCCCGTAGGACGTGTTGCCTCGTGAGCATTTACCATGATGTGGTGCTTGGCGGCAGCCTCAATGACACGCTGATAGTGATTGTTCATCAGCTGGCTGTAGTGATATTCGCCTCGCGGAATGATGTCGCCGACGTATCCGGTCTTAACGGCATCATAACCATACTTGTTCATCAAGCGGAAAGCATCCTCCAAGTGGCGCTCGTAATTGAGTGCTGCAGAAGATGTCTCGTGGTGCATCATCAGCTTAACGCCCTTAGAATGGGCATAGTCGTTGAGCATCTTTATGTCGAAGTCGGGATAAGGCGACACGAAGTCGAAGACATCGAGCTTCTGGTGTCCGAACCAGTCTTCCCATCCTTCGTTCCATCCTTCTACCAGAACTTGCTGCAAACCGTTCTTTGCAGCGAAGTCGATATAACGCTTCACCTCATCGTTTGTTGCACCATGTGTGCCGTTGGGCTTGCACTTGCTGTAGTCGGTCACACCGAGACGAACCGACGGAAGGTCGTTGGTATAGCTCCATGTCTTGGTGCCGACAATCATGTTCCACCACACACCGCAATACTTTGTAGGATGAATCCACGAAGTATCCTCTATCTTGCAAGGCTCGTTAAGATTGAGCGTAAGCTTGCACGAGAGCATGTCGCGGGCATCATCGCTCACCATTACTGTTCGCCAAGGCGTGTTGAACGGTGTCTGTATGAATCCCTTACGACCCACGGCATCGGGCGTAAGCCATGACTCGAAGGTCAAAGTCTTTTCGTCGAGGTTGAGGTGCATTGTCGGATAATCCAAGCAAGCGGCTTCGTGTATGTTGATGTACAGGCCGTCGTTGGTCTTCAATTGCAGCGAAGTCTGCACACCGGTATCTGAGAATACTGTTGTAGACGAGTTGCTCTTGTAAGCCTCACGGTTCTTGGCTATCACTTCACGTATGCCCGTAAGCGGAGTGATGTTGTACTCATACTCCTGCGTGTCGTAATCGCCGGGAATCCAATAGGCAGTATGATTGCCTGCCATGGCAAACTGTGTGTGCTCCTCCTTTATCACAAAATAATTGAGCGTCTGCTGCTGCGGGAACTCATAGCGAAGTCCCATACCGTAGTCGTAAACACGGAAACGGATGGTGATGTTGCGCATTGAAGACTTCTGAGTAAGTTTTACCTCCATCTCGTTGTAGTTGTTGCGGATGGTAGAAGTCTCGCCCCATACAGGCTTCCAGGTTTCATCGAAGGTCGATGTCTTGCTGCCTGTCTCTGTGAAACCGTCCATAAGGTCGGTCTCGTCCATTCCCTTTGATGCGTGCTTGTCCTTAGCCAGCTCCAATCCGAGATGAGAAGGCTTACACACAGCCTTACCCTTGTACGACATCTCGTATGTAGGCTGTCCCTTGTCTGAGAGCGAGAAGGTAAGCGCCACATTGCCGTTGGGCGACTTTACGGTCTGGGCTGCTGCCATCATAGGCAACAGCGCAGCCAGCATCATATATTTCTTCAGCATTTATATATTTGTTTTTAGGTTAATCTTGTCTGTGCTTTCAGACATCATTTTCATCTACTTGAATAACCGAAGTTCCTGCCAGCCTGACCGATGAGCGTACTAATGTCGTCGATAAACTCACCGTTTGCCATAAGATCCTCAATGTTCAGGTGCATACGATAGCGCCAGTAGTGCTTGGGATTGGCAGGTATGTTGATGCGCTCGGCATCGGCATCGGGCAGACGAAGACGGTCGTACATGGCGAGCCAGTCCTGAACGCTCAATACGCAGAGCATCGACGGCGAGTCGAGATGACGTGCAATGATGTCCTTGGCAAGCCATCCTGGCAGCGGATGAGGTGCCAGTCCCTGACGATGGAGCATCGAGTTGTAATAGTCTTGCGTGCGTTCGTAGTTCTCGTCCCACCACTGTCGCAGCGTAGGCATGTCGTGGCTGGATATGGTACATACCGAACGGTAAGGGTTCTGGCTGAGGTGTCCGAAACGTGTTGTTGTTGTCTTGGGCATGCTCTGCAGCTCAAGGCTGAATATTTTCAGTTCGTTCATCACCCATGGCACGCAATCGGGCACCATGCCAAGGTCTTCGGCACACACGAGCATACGGGTTGCCTGCACGAGCTTGGGCAGCTTCTTCATTGCCTCACGATACCAGAACTGGTTGTTGCGACGATAGTAATAATCGTTGTAAAGGCGGTTGAAGGCTTGCTTGTCGTTGTCGTAGAGCGACTCGTAAATGAAGTCGAGCTGGGCTGAAATGCGCGGATGGAACATGTCGGCACGGTTGCGGTCGCGCACGAAGAGCACATCGCTAACAAGCGAATACAATCCGTCGCGAAGCCAAAGGTCTTCCTGACGGGTTACGCTTGCGAAACGTGCCTCTATCTTGCGTTGTGTGTCTACTTCGGGTTTCATGCGGTAGCGCTCGTCGTCGATGCGTTCGAGATATTGGCGACGCACCTCGTCGGCACGCTCATGGAACACGCGGTCGAGCACCCAATCGGTAATAAACGGCTCGGTGAATCGCTCCTCCTGGAAGTTCAGTCCATACTGCATTATCTCCTCACGGCTCATTGCCTGCGACGGAGCGAACTGTCCGGTCAGACCGTGAACGCAGTCGATAGGTATCTCCCAGATGCGGAAGAATCCGAGTACGTGGTCGATGCGATAGGCATCGAAGAAATGCGACATATTCTGGAAGCGACGTGCCCACCACTGGCAGCCGTCCTTCAGCATCTCGTCCCAATTGTATGTAGGGAATCCCCAGTTCTGTCCGTTCACGGAGAAATCGTCGGGCGGTGCTCCAGCCTGTCCGTTGAGGTTGAAGTATTTGGGTTCCATCCACACGTCGCAACTGTGTCTGTTCACTCCGATAGGGATGTCGCCCTTCAGTATTACGCCCTTCTGCTTGGCATACTCGTGTGCTTCCTTCATCTGCGACGACAGTATGTACTGTACGAAATAGTAGAAAGCCACCTCATGATATGCCTTTGTACGAGAATCGGACAGCATCGCGCGGTCGTCCTCATTCCATGTGTTATGGTCTTGCCATTGTGTGAAATCGGCAGTACCATACTTGTCTCTCAGCCATGAATACTGAGCGTATGGTACGAGCCAATTTTGTGTTTCCTGAAAGAACGCCTTATACTCTGCGCTCTTCATAATCCTTTTACCTTCTTGAGCAAAGACTCGCTGTAAATATTCTGATTTGAATGCGTTCGCTTTCTCATAATCTATCTGTGGCAGGGCGTTGAGTCGTTGGCGCTCTGCTTCCATCTCTGTGCGTGCTTCTTCGTCTTCCAGCTGCGGCAACTTGCGCAAATCGGCATACTGCGGATGTATGGCGAAGACGCTGATACAGCTATACGGATAGGAGTCGGTCCATGTGTGGGTGATGGTGGTGTCGTTGATAGGCAGGAGTTGCAGCACACGCTGTCCGGTCTTTGCCATAAGGTCAATCATCATCTTAAGGTCGCCGAAGTCGCCTATGCCTGCACTTGTCTTGCTACGGAGCGAGAAAACCGGTACAAGTGTACCAGCAAATCTTCGATCCCACATCTCAAAGAACGCCTGATCAAGACTGTACACCACTGTCTGACCGTTCTCGATTTGGGGCATGGTGATGATGCGGTTGCATCCGCACTCCCACATCATCACCAGTCCCGAACCATTCTCTACAACTAATTTAAACTCTATACTATCATCATGCAATAACGATGCATCTATATCGACCGCCCACTCACAATAGTTGTGAAGCGTCATGGGCAGCGCTTTGTCAAGATTCCACTCGCCCAGCGCTTTCTGAGTGCCTACAACAGCCAGACGTTGACCCTCACGCAACTGCGGTGCTCGCACCGTAAGACGCAGAGTCTTGGCATAGGCAGTGGGCTGCATGGGCTGCGGCTCCAGATGGTTGATACAATCGGTGAAGGCACTGCTGTAGAGGTAGGAATCCTCGGGCATTGCATACCAACGGTCGTAGACGGTGTAGTCGGTAGCTGCATCGCACGTAAGGTCGAGCACATGCTTCACCGTCTGCCATTCGCTACGCTCAACTGAATCGCCCACCTGAACCTTATAATAATACGCAAGTACACGGTCTGCTTTACTATAATTAAAGTCGCACCACCATTGCACTCCGTCAATGGTGGTCATGCGATAAGCCTTCACTTCATTATTCTTGATAATGTTGAGTGACAACTCTTCACCGAATGCTGTACGGTATTCTATATGAAAATGTATTGTCATTGTGTATTTTGGTTATTGGTTTGTTGGTACGATAATTTTATCCTTGATTTTCATAATGCGAAATTATGAAAAATTATGGTACACTATAACGCAAAAACCGAACATTCTTCACATAAAACCGTGCAAACGTTTGCATTTTGCTACGCCTGTTTCGGGCTTCTGATAGCTGTTACAGCCACTGCACCACATACAAGCAATGCGCCTGCTACAATCATCATATTGCTCTGATGAGAGCCTACAAGATTCAGTAAGTGACCACCACACATGGCTGCCACAATCTGCGGTACGCATATAGTGCCGTTGAAGAGTCCAAGATAGGCTCCCTTATGGCTGTAGCCCTCAAGAGCGTTGGTGACGAAGGCAAACGGCATGGCAAGCATTGCAGCCCAAGCGCAACCTACGAGTAAGAATGGAAGTACAAGCAGATTCTTGTCGCCTATGAACGGTACGATGGCGAAACCAATACCACCGATGACAAGACTCAAAGCGTAGGCAAATTTCTCGTTCTTGAACTTAGGCAGTGCCATAGCCCAACACACCGAACCGATAGCTTGCCAGAAGAACAGCACGCCAACCCAGTTGCCTGCCTCCTGATAGCCGCTGGAAGCTACGTCGGTAGTGTGCCATACGGTTTCGGCAATGGTGCCGTTGGTATAAGTCCACATATACATGAAGGCTGCCCAACAGAAGAACTGTACGAGTCCTACCTTCCAGAACATCGACGGTGCATTCTTCAAGAGTGTTATCCAGCCTGCACTCTTCTCATTAGCCTCGGGATCAGCCTCGTTATATTGAGCATATTCTTCAGGATTCCACTCCTTCACCTTCAATGTGGTGTAGATGACACAAAGAATGAGTATGGCAGCACCTACATAGAACGAGTAGATAACCGAGTCGGGGATAACGCCCTTAGGAGCTTCGTTGGCTATACCAAGAGCTGTGAACAAGAATGGGAACATATAGCCTACAAGCGAACCCGAATTGCAGAGGAACGACTGTATTGAATAAGCGAGCGACTTCTGCTTCTCGTTGACCATGTCGCCAACGAGCATCTTGAACGGCTGCATTGCCATATTAATGCTTGTGTCGAGAAACATAAGCGAGATAAGACCGAATATCATAGCCGTGCCAACAGCCATACCGAACGAACCCGCATTGGGCAAAAGGCACATAACAAGCACCGCCACAGTGGCACCTACAAAAAGATAAGGGATGCGACGACCGAAACGACACCATGTCTTGTCGCTCAAAGTTCCAATTATCGGTTGCACCAGTATGCCCATCAACGGAGGCAATATCCAGAAATAGCTAAGATTGTGGGGGTCGGCTCCCAATGTGGCAAAAATACGTGATATGTTGGCGCTTTGCAGAGCGTAAGCTATCTGTACGCCGAAGAATCCGAAACTCAAATTCCAGAGTTTCCAGAACGAAAGATTAGGTTTTTGAATCATTGTTATTTGGTTTTAATTTATATTTAAGTTCTGCTATCGACAGGAGCAAGCTCCTAAGTTCAACGTGTCGTGTCTCTCACCACCAGACGTGTGCGCACCACTCGCATCACCACCTCATTACGTGGCAGCGTACCTTCAACCTGACCTATAAGTATTTTGGCAGCCTCCTCGCCTACCGTCACACCACGTTGTTCCACTGTGGTGAGCATAGGGTCGCAAGCTATAGCACGGTTGCCATTGGTAAATCCACACACACTGATATCCAAGGGAACACGAAATCCCATGCGCTTGGCTGTATACAGTATGCCTATGGCTGTATCGTCGTTGATGGCAAAGAATGCATCGGGACGCTCATGGGCTGGCAATGAAAGAATCTCGGGAGTGATAGCCTCAGCCTGCATACGATTGTCGCATAATCTGACAAGAGATTCATCCACCTTCAGTCCATTCTTTACAAGTGCGTCATGATAGCCGTTGTATCGGTTCTTCGACAACTCCAGATTCATAGGCGAGCCATAAAAGGCAATGCGCTTACATCCGGTTTCTATCAAATGTGAAACGGCAGAATAAGCTCCATTATAATCGTCCACTACCACTCGCGACCCATTTACGCCCGTACATATACGGTCGTAAAACACGAGAGGAACTCCATTGTCCATAAGCCGGCGGAAATGATCGTACTGCTTGGTGTCCTTGGCTTGCGACACAATGATGCCACACACCTTGTTTTTAAAGAAGTCGTCGCAGATAGCGACTTCCTTATCATATCGTTCATTGCTCTGCGCCACCATCACACGATAGCCACATGAACGGGCTTTCTCCTCAATGCCAGACAGCACTGACGCAAAATAATAATGTACAAACTCGGGAACGATGACTCCTATCACCTTAAGAGGCTGGATGCGGTTATGGCGCAATGCTTCACCAATTACGTTTGGATAGAAGTTATGCTCTTTGGCATATTCCTGGATACGCTTGCGTTGCAGCGAACTGATGCGCGGACTGTCGTTGAGCGCACGGCTCACTGTAGCTATGGAAATGCCCAATGCTCGGGCAATATCCTTCATTGTTATAGGTAAATTTTCTGACATGGTTTTCTGTTACGCTGCAAAATTAGCCATAATTTTCGAATGCAACAGTGCCATATTGCACAATAATAAAAAAACAGGGTGCAAACGTTTGCACTAAAAAAAGGACTGTTTTCCGTACAAAATGGATACAACCAAAACATAAAGACAATAAATTTGCAGGCAGAAAGACGAAAGGTCGATTACTTAAACCTCATACTCTATTAAAAAACCATTCTACCCTTAGCGAAAGTTCGATAACTGTTCACTACAAAGGCAAAATGTTTTTGATGAGATAGAATTGATTAAAAACAACATAATGTAGTAATAACTAAAAACATGCAAAAAATGAAGCAGTTGAGAATAAAATTGCCTCTGAGGACACTGGCATTGGCTGGTGGTCTTCTCCTTGCAACAAGTTCCTTTGCGCAGAACAATGCCATCAAGGGACATGTAAAAGATGCTTCGGGCGAACCTGTTATGGGCGCTACCATCACCGTTAAGGGTAAAGCAGTTGGCATTACCGACATTGACGGTAACTTCTCTATCGATGCAGCTCCTGGTACTGAACTAACATTCACCTTCTTGGGTATGTCGCCACAGACCGTAAAGGCTTCGGGCAACATGACCGTAACACTCGCAAGCGATGACAAACAACTTAATGAGGTTGTCGTCATCGGTTATGGTGTTGCCAAGAAGAACGACCTTACAGGTTCGGTTACTGCCCTCAAGCCGGATGAGAAGAATCATGGTATCATCACTTCTGCCCAGGACATGATCCAGGGTAAGATTGCCGGTGTGAACGTCAACTCTGCATCTGGTGCTCCTGGTGACGGTGCACAAATCCGTATTCGTGGCGGTGCTTCTCTTACCGCCAGCAACAACCCGCTTATTGTTATCGACGGCATGCCTATGGATAACTATGACACAAAGGGTGTGAACAATCCGCTCTCTCTTGTCAATCCTAACGATATCGAGAGCTTCACAGTGTTGAAGGATGCTTCGGCTACTGCCATCTACGGTTCGCGTGGTTCCAACGGTGTCATCATCATCACCACAAAGAAGGGCCGCAGCGGTCAGAAGCCGCAGGTTTCTTACAATGGTACGGTTTCTGTAAGCACCATTGCCAAGAAGTTGGACGTGATGAAGGCTTCTGAATACGTTGATTTCATCAAGAACTATTACGGCGAAGACTCTTCTGCATACCAAGGCTTAGGATGGAAGAAATTCAAGGAAGACGGCACACCTGACTATGCTGCAGGCACATTCGATACTGACTGGCAGGACGAAATCTATCGTGCCGGCATCAGCCATGAGCATAACGTCAGCCTTACTGGTGGCATCAACAAGCAGTCATGGTCAATGCCTTACCGCGTCAGCGTAGGCTACACCGGTCAGGAAGGTATCTTGAAGGGTTCAGACTATAAGCGTGTTACAGCAGGCTTCAACATCAATCCTTCTCTGTTCGACAAGCACCTCAACATCAACATCAACGGTAAGTATTCTTACTCAAAGACTGTTCCTGGTGGAGCGGATGCTGTAGGCGCAGCTATCAACATGGATCCTACTCGCCCTGTAAAGAGCAGCGATGAGAAATTCAAGAACTGGGGAGGTTATTGGCAGTGGGTAGATCCTACTACAGCATACGACCCAACATTCCCATACGATCTCAAAAATAATGCTCCTGTAAACCCAGTAGAAAAGGTAGAGAACTACGACTTCTACAAGAGTGCACACGTTCTCTTGGGCAACGTAGAGGCCGACTATAAGATTCATGGCTTCGAAGACCTTCACTTGCATGCCAACTTAGCCGGCGAATTCAGCAACGGTGGTGAGTATAACACCAACAATCCGCAGTCTACATACGGTTTCTATTATGGTGGCAACAGCGAGAACAAGGAGAAGAAGTATAACCTCCTGGCTACAGCATACGCTCAGTACACCAAGGACTTCAACAAGGCCAACCACTTCGACATCATGGCTGGTTATGAATATAGCCACATGAAGTATTGGGGCGACCAGTGGAGCAAGTCTATGTATCCTTCTACCTTCGAAGGTAAGAACGACAAGGGCGAGGCTCTCGCAGGAACCGTCAAGTCTTACGACACAAGCAACTGGAAGGGACAGACTTACCTCGTTAGCTGGTATGGTCGTGCCAACTACTCTTTGCTTGACCGTTATCTCCTCACATTCACAGCCCGTTACGACGGTTCAAGCCGCTTCGCTGACGGACACCGTTGGGGCTTCTTCCCATCAGCAGCTTTCGCATGGCGCGTTAAGGAGGAGAGTTTCCTGAGAGACGTAAAAGCTGTCAGCGACTTGAAGCTCCGCCTTGGCTGGGGTAAGACAGGTCAGCAGGACACTGGTAAGGAATACTACACAGCTACTTACAAGAAGAGCACCAGCAATCACCACCTCTATCCTATCGGTGGCGGTGACAACACAGGTCTGCTCTATCGCCCGTTGGCTTACAATGACGATCTGACTTGGGAGACCACTACCACATGGAACGTAGGTCTTGACTATGGAATGTTCGACCAGAGACTTACTCTTAACCTCGATGCATACTACCGCAAGACCACTGACCTTCTCAGCACCACAACCATCTCTGCAGGTCAGAACTTCGACAATGCCCTCCTTATGAATGCAGGAACATTGGAGAACAAGGGTTTTGAGGTTGCTATCACAGGTCGTCCTATCCAGACAAAGGATTGGTTCGTAGAACTTAGCGTTAACGCTGCCTACAACAAGAACGAGATTACAGAGCTTGCAGGCGGCCGCGATATGATTGAGGCAGGAATGAGGGTAGGTCAGGACCAGGCTATCACCTATCATAAGGTAGGAAAGCCAGCCAACTCATTCTTGGTATACCAGCAGGTATACGACCAGAACGGTCGTCCTATCATGGGCTGCTATGTAGACCGCAATGGCGATGGAACAATCGACGAGAACGATAGATACTTCTATAAGAATATCGTAGCTCCTTGGACAGGTGGTTTCAGCTTCAAGGTTTCGTACAAGAACTGGGATCTCGGTAGCAACTTCCGTGCAAGCTTAGGCAATTATCTCTACAATGGATACGAAGAAGGCGCGATAAACAATAAAGAGATTTGCAGCGCTAAGGGATATTACAAGAACACTACAAAGGAGATAGCAGCTTTAGGCTGGACTTCTTACAACTATCCTCTTACCGACTACTTTGTACAGAACGGTAGCTTCCTGAAGTGCGACAACATCACATTGGGCTATAACTTCAACAATCTGTTGAAGGCCGGTAATTACAAGGGCATCTCTGGACGTATCTACGCTTCATGCTCTAACGTATTCACTATCACAAAGTACAGCGGTATCGACCCTGAAGTAAATTCTGGCAAGGACGACAGCATCTATCCGCGTTGCCGCACATTCCTGCTCGGTCTGAACCTCAACTTCTAACAATTTTAAAAAACAGATTTCGATATGAAACTCAATAAATTCAAAACAATAGCCCCCGCAGCAGCTCTCTTGCTCGCAGCAAGCATGAGCTCTTGCATGGATGATTTGAATAAGGGCAACATTGACCCTAATGTTGACCCCAACCCTAACATCACGGGCTTATACAGCAAGTGCTACGCTGGTCTTATCATGGAAGGTAATGACGGCAAAGCCGATTTCACTATCGACGACGATGGTAAGTCAACCCTTCTACGCAACCTGTTCAACTTCAACGAGGTACCTACCGACGAAGCAGTCTGCTGGTGGTCGGATGGCGGTATCGCAGATGTTTCCTACAATAAGTTTGATGCAGGTAATGCTACATTGAAGAACTTGTACTATCGTCTGATGTCAAACATCTCTTACGAGAACCACTTCTTAAGTCTCGACGCTGCCAAGGCAGAGACAACCAAGTATGCAGAGGTGCGTGTACTTCGTGCCTATAGCTATTTCTTGATGCTCGACTTCTTTGGAGACCCGACATTCATTGACAATATTTCAGCAGAGACACCACGTCAGGCACACACTTACAACTCTAAGTTTGAGTCAGGCAAGTCTTACACTCGTGCAGAGCTTCTGCAGTTGGGTCGTGAATTCCTGTTCAACTGGGTGAAGGACGAATTGCTCGCAGCTGAGCCTGACCTCTTGGAGGCAAAGCCTGAGACCGACAGCGACGCCGACTATGGTCGCATAGACAAGGGCACATGCTGGTTGCTCTTGAGCCGTCTTTACCTCAACGCAGGTACATACCTCAACAACGACGGTCAGGACAATCCTTACTGGAAAGAGGCTCTCGAATATGCCGAGAAGGTTATCGAATCACCTTATGCACTCTTCGATGACAGCAAGATGTCTGCAGAGGCAAAGGCTAATGGCTACAAGCCATACGACTTGCTCTTCATGGGCGACAATGGATCGAATGGTGCAAGTTGCGAGGCTCTTCTTCCATTGATGCAAGATGGAGAAAAGACTCAGGGATGGGGTGGTTCTCTGTTCTATGTAGCTGCTCTTTGGGATGCTACTATGAGTACAGTTGCAGATAAGGGCGCTGGCACTACTGAAAACAGCTGGCAAGGTATGCGTGTTCGTCCACAATTCGTAGAGAAGTTCTTCACCGATCCTACAGTTGTTGTAGGCAAGACGGCAAAAGAAATTCGCGATATGAACGTTGACGACCGTGCTATTCTTTGGGGTAAAGATCGTACCTTGGAACTTGGAGATAACGACGCGTTTGCCAAGGGTATTGCAACACCAAAGTGGAATAACAACTATTCTACTACTAACGGTACTCCTCACGACAGCAAATTTGTCGACATCGACTTCTTCCTCTTCCGTGTAGCAGAGGCTTACCTCAATGCTGCAGAGGCTGAGATGCACCTTAACGGTGAGGGTTCTGCTAAGGCAAAGAAGTACATCAACGCTCTCCGCGAACGTGCCCATGCTGCCAAACGTGATTCTTACACTCTTAACGATGTCCTTGACGAGCGTTCTCGCGAGCTTTATTGCGAAGGTCTTCGTCGTACCGACTTGATTCGTTTCAATCAGTTTGGTGGAACTCAGGCTACATACAAATGGGAGCTTAAGGGTGGTAGCACTAATGGTACAACATTCGCTAAGACCAATAACGTATATCCTATCCCATCTTCAGAGATTCGTTCTAACAAGAACCTGACACAGATCGACGGATATAATGAGGTTCAGAACTAAAGTATAAAAGTAAAAATAGAACTATAAAAGTAAACGCAATATGAAGAATAAATATATGATGGGTGCTCTGCTTTTCGGCATCATCAGCTTATTCGCATCATGTTCGGATGACAACGATTCTAACCCTACGCTTATACAGCCTACTGAGTTTACGTTGAACACTCCAGAATATGCCAATTCCACTATAGACCTGGAGCACTCCACAGGACTTGGTCTTACATGGTCACAGCCTAAGTATACAGAAGACAATGCTCCGATCAACGCCACTTACGAGGTGCAGGTTTCTCCTACCAACGCATTCAACGTCTCAACGGACGAGGCTGCAGCAGACGAGAGCGGCGAGAAGGTGGCTGACTACGCTGTTCTTAGCAACACCACAGAGAAATGTAATGTCTCAGCCTCTGCCGAGGAAATAGACAAGGCATTGGTGAAGATCCTTAAATGGACAGAAGGCAATGTTCCTGCCACGCAGGAGGTTTACGTCCGCGTGAACGCTTTCGTACAGGAGGGAACAAGCCGTCTTAACCCTGTAGCTTCAAACTCAGTAAAGCTCAACGTAAATCCTTACTACATAGAGTTGAAGGATGCTACACCAACAATGTGGTATCTTGTAGGTAACATGTTCGGCGCTAAGTGGGCAAACAACAAGGACATTGGAGTAGACGCACTTCCTATGTTCCTTAAGCCAAACTTCTCTTACGACAAGAAGACTGGTGCTGGTGAGATTGAATACACCAACTACTTCCTTACCGGCGATTACAACGACAAGGCCGAGTGCGACGGAGCTGGTTTCAAGATTCTGCCTTCAGACTTCAACTGGGATTACAGTATGAACGCCATACTCAATAACGAAATCAGCGCTAAAAAAGGCACAATAGAAAATCGTAATGGCGGTGCTGACGGTGGTCATATCGTTGCTTCTGAAGCCGGTTACTACACCATTACAATCAACACCGCCAACAATACAGCCAAGATGGAGAAGTACGAGGGTAATGTAACCAACTATGGTACTATTCAGATTAGTGGTTCATTCAATGATTGGGTAGACACTCCAATGCTTCCTTACAACACTGAGGGCGTTGAGAACCACGCTTGGTACTACGTAATGGATGTTGCTGCCGGCACGACTGCACAGTTCAAGTTCAAGATTGCAGGTTCTTGGGATACCAGCTGGGGCTATGGTGCAGCAGATGGCGCTATCAACATGTACGGAAAGTGTGATGCAGGTGGCAAGAACATCGGCTTGGCAGAAGGCAAGTACGTCATCTCATTCAACGACATCACAGGTTCGTTCAGCATCGTTAAATTGTAAATCACTTTAAGCAAAGACAATTATGATTAAGAAAATATTATTGGGAATGACCCTGCTGATGTCTATGGTGTCTTGCACCGAGGACTTCACAGACTGGGCACATCCGCAGACCAATCCTGAGGAGAAAGCCGTGGCATTCGGCGACGGTAGCGTAACTCCCGTAGGCGTCATCAATCTGGCTGACGTCAAGACAGAGACAGTGAAGGTGGCAAGCATCGAAGCCCCCAAATCTTCTAACGCTGCCTACACACCTACCTATAAGATCAACTTCGACGGCCAGTCGTTCGACATTGACGCCGATGGCAACATGGCAACAGCAGACTTGGCTAACTACATCGTCGAGAAGTATGGCAAGCGCCCCACTAGGCGCGACATCGACGCAACACTCGACGCATGGGTAAGCAATGGAGCGACAGCCGTTAAGGTTAAGATGGCAACATCTGCTACATTCCAGGTTAGTGCCATTCCTGTGGCTCCGGTTATCGAAGAGGGCTATTACCTCGTAGGCGACATGTTCACAACAGAAGCACATGGCGGATGGACGAAAGAAGCCGCAAAGGCATTCAACCACAGCGACAAGGACGTTTATGAGGATCCGGTCTTCACCGTAAGCTTCGAGACAACAAAGGCTGACCAGTACTGGAAGATCATTCCTAAGAAGAACATCGACTCTGGCGACATCTGGGCTGCCGGCGTAGTAGGTCCTAAGGTTGACGGCGACGACAGCATGACTGGTGCGCTGACCAACGGTGACGCTAAGGCTGGTAAGATTGCCAAGGCTGGTAAGTATAAGCTCACCATCAACATGATGGACTACTCTTATACCTTAGAGGAGGTTAACTACGATCCATTCATCTACTTCATTGGCGCAACTGACGGTTGGAAGAGCTCTGACCAGAAGCTCGCTCTCGTGGACGAGGCAAAGGGCGTATACACTGGTTATGTATATGTAGCCGATCCTAACGGAGCTGGCCTCCAGTTCAAGTTCCAGCGTGTAGCTGGAAGCTGGGACAACGAAATCAATGCTGGTGCATTCAATACATTCTCGGATGCTGCAACCAACGAAGGTGGAAACTTCGGTGTTAACGCTGGAGAGGGTGTCTACTACTTCGATGTTAATCTTGGAGAAGGCACCATCACAGCAACTAAGGTTGAGACCATGGGCATCATCGGTGGCTTCAACAATTGGGCTGGCGACGCAGTCATGACTTGGAATGCTGAAGAGTATTGCTTCGAGGCAACAAATGCAGGTGTTACAGCTGATGGTTGGAAGTTCCGCGTAAATGGTGGTTGGGACATCAACCTCGGTGGAAGCCTCAACAACCTGACAGCAGGTGGCGACAACCTCTCGGTAGCAGGCAACACTATCAAGTTGTATCCTACAAGAAAGACATCAGAGAATATCTACTGCACAGTGAAATAAGCAACTTCACCTGAATAAACACAGTATAATCAATAGGCGGCTCTCAATCTGCGAGAGTCGCCTATTTTGTTGAAAAATGCAAACGATTACGCATTTTATATGCACGTTTACACATTAAATATATATACCAATAATAGAATTATAAGTAAATTTGGAGAAGAATATACAACTGTACTTTCAAAATCATATACAACTACTACCTCAAAGGTTAATTAAGGTTTTACACGTTTTAATTTGGATTGTATGAGACTGCTCACTATGTGTGAGTGGTCTCTTTTGTTATCAGGCGCTGATATGCAAACGTTTGCACATTTCATTTGCACGTTTGCACATAAATTATATACACCTATAATGGAATTTGAAGTAACTTTGAAGCATAAAAATAAAAGGTTCATTTAGTTGCGTGATGCAAGTAGTTGTAACCAAATAAGCAGTCATTTTATTATGTTGAAAAGTAGTAGTAAGTAATAGTAAATAGTTAGTAGTAGTGATAAACCAATTAAACAAAAAGTAACTAAAAACAGAATAAGATGAAGAAGATTTACACGACCCTCGTTGCCCTTATGGCATCACTAAGCATGCAGGCTCAAGGCTGGCCCGCCAACTACGACGGTGTGATGCTGCAAGGATTCTATTGGGATTCATATCGTGCATCGAAGTGGTGCAATCTGGAAGCCCAAGCCGATGATCTTGCGCCATACTTCAGTCTGGTATGGATTCCACAAAGTGCCAACTGCAGCAGCGGACGCTCTATGGGATATGACGACCTGTACTGGTTTAGCAATTACAACAGTTCGTTTGGCAATGAAGCCGAACTGCGCTCGATGATCAATACATTCAAGAGCAAAGGAATAGGCACCATTGCCGACGTAGTAATCAACCATCGCAATACACTGACAAGCTGGACAGACTTCCCCGTAGAGACATATAAGGGCGTGACCTACAAGATGAATTCTACCGACATCTGCAGTGATGATGACAAAGGAGGAACTTTGTCATGGGCTAACAAACAGACTCCAAAGATTACCCTCAGCAGCAATAAAGATACGGGCGACGACTGGGACGGCATGCGCGACCTCGACCACAAAAGCTCCAACGTGCAGACTGTAGTAAAGGCATATCTCGACATGCTGCTCAACGATTTCGGCTATGCCGGATTCCGCTACGACATGGTGAAGGGTTACGCAGGCAAGTTCACCGGCATATACAACACTGCTGCCAAGCCTGGCTACTCGGTGGGTGAATACTGGGACGGTGACGTATCGAAAGTCACAGCATGGATCAACGCCACAAAGGTGAACGGCACACCAACATCAGCCGCTTTCGACTTCCCCGTACGTTACGCCGTACGCGACCTCATCGCCAATAATTGGGGCAGCAAGGCAAAGGACGGACTCATCAGCAATACCTCTTATCGCCAATATGCGGTAACCTTCGTTGAAAACCACGACACCGAATATCGCTCAAGCGATAAACAGCAAGACCCGATACGCAAGGACACCATTGCTGCCAATGCCTACATACTGGCTTCATGCGGCACACCATGCGTGTTCTACAAACACTGGCAAGCCTACCCTACCGACATCAAGAAGATGATTAACGCCCGCCACATTGCCGGCATTACCAACACCAGCAACACCACATTCAACGTGAGGATGGGCGCAAACTACAACGTTCTGAAGACCGAAGGTTCACACGGAACACTGTATGCCGCAATGGGAGCCAACGCCAACCAATACACCGCACCTTCAGGATTCACCGAAATACTGCGCGGCTATCACTATCGCTACCTGCTCAGCAACAGCAGCAACGTAGCATGGATAGACCTGCCGTCAGGACATTACGACGACGTGCAGAAGGCTCGCCTTACAGCCGTAAGCGACAAGCAAGGCGCACAACTTGTCTACACCACCGACGGAACCGAACCAACTGCACAAAGCCGTAAAGCAGCAAGCGGAACGGAAATAGAAATACCTATGGGCACCACAACACTCAAAGTGGGACTGCTCACGGGCTCAACAGTGTCGGCTATAGCAACACGCACATACGACATTTCAAAGCCAGAGGCATTCACTCCATACGACATAACAGTATACGTAAATACAGACAATGTAGGATGGAAAAGCGTGAACTTCTGGGCATGGGAAGACCAGTCGGGCGAAAACTTGACAACAAGCGGCAAATGGCCTGGCGACGCAGTGACCGCTACCAAAACAATAGAGGGCAAAAAGTGGTACTACAAGACCTTCCGCATAGCCGAACGCGGCAATATGATTTCGTTCGTTTTCAATACTGACTCTGGCAATCAACAGACCATCGACGTATACGACCTGAAGAAAGATACATACATTGAAATTTCGAATGAAAAAGACAGCCAAAAACATTACACAACAAAAGACGTAACGGACCTAATGTCTACCGGAATCAATATCCAGACTGTCGACAAGCAGAATCTCTCAACTATCTGGTACGATATGCAAGGCCGACGCTACAACCATCGCCCCACACAACCTGGCATATATATCAATGGCGGAAAGAAGATAATGATAAGAAGATAGACTCTTTTCATTACAAAATAGACGTTAGAAAACGCGCTGAAAGGAAATAGAGACTAAAATTATGCTATAAATTTGGTGGTTCGGAATAAACGCTATAACTTTGCGTGGTATTAGCGCATATTATCGGAATAAATAAATACACTATAATATATATGTATAGAACAAACACTTGTGGAGAGCTACGTCTCTCCGATGCCGGCAAGACCGTAACACTTGCCGGATGGGTACAGCGCGTTAGAAAGATGGGCGGTATGGCATTTGTTGACTTGCGCGACCGCTACGGCATCACACAGCTTGTCTTCAACGACTCGGACGACTGCGAGCTTTGCGCACGTGCAGGCAAACTCGGACGGGAATACTGCATCCAGGTGACTGGCGTTGTCAATGAGCGCGAAAGCAAGAACGCCAACCTTCCTACTGGCGATATCGAAATCATCGCCACTGAGTTGAACATCCTTTCAGAGAGTGCTACACCTCCGTTCACTATTGAGGACAATACCGACGGCGGCGACGATATCCGCATGAAGTACCGCTATCTCGACTTGCGCCGTCCTACTGTGCGCAAGAACCTGGAGCTGCGCCACCGCATGACTATCCTCATACGCAACTTCCTCGATGCTCAGAACTTCATCGAGGTTGAGACTCCTATCCTTATCGGTTCTACACCTGAGGGTGCGCGCGACTTCGTTGTGCCTTCGCGCATGAACCCGGGTCAGTTCTACGCTCTGCCACAGAGCCCGCAGACACTGAAGCAGCTGCTCATGGTGAGCGGATTCGACCGCTACTTCCAGATAGCCAAGTGCTTCCGTGACGAGGACCTTCGTGCCGACCGTCAGCCTGAGTTCACACAGATCGACTGCGAAATGTCGTTTGTCGACCAAGACGACGTAATCAACCTCTTTGAGGACATGGCACGCCATCTGTTCAAGGAGATTCGTGGCGTAGAGCTGCCTGCCAAGCTCCAGCAGATGACATGGCACGAGGCTATGCGCCGTTTCGGTAGCGACAAGCCCGACTTGCGCTTCGGCATGGAGTTCGTAGAGCTCATGGACGATCTCAAGGGCACCGGCACATTCTCTGTATTCAACGACGCTACATACATCGGCGGTATATGCGTACCAGGTTGCGCCAACTACACACGCAAGCAGCTCGACCAGATTACCGACTTCGTAAAGCGTCCGCAGGTAGGCGCCAAGGGATTGGTATACATCAAGTTTAACGAGGACGGCACCGTAAAGTCATCGGTCGACAAGTTCTACTCGCCCGAGGTACTTGCCAAGGTGAAAGATACAACTGGCGCCAAGGACGGCGACCTCGTGCTCATCCTCTCTGGCGACAACGCCAACAAGACACGCGTACAGCTCTGCACACTGCGTCTGGAGATGGGCGACCGTCTCGGACTGCGCGACAAGAACAAGTTCGAGTGTCTGTGGATTGTCGACTTCCCACTGTTCGAGTGGAGCGACGAGGAGCAGCGCCTTATGGCTACACACCACCCGTTCACTATGCCTAACCCCGACGACATACCATTGCTCGACTCACATCCTGAGCAGGTACGCGCCAAGGCTTACGACTTCGTATGCAACGGCATTGAGGTGGGCGGCGGAAGCTTGCGTATCCACGACAGCAAACTGCAGGAGAAGATGTTCGGCATTCTCGGTTTCACCGAGGAGCGTGCTATGGCACAGTTCGGATTCCTCATCAACGCCTTCAAGTACGGAGCACCTCCTCACGCAGGTCTTGCTTTCGGACTCGACCGCTTCGTTTCGATCATGGCAGGACTTGACTCAATACGCGACTGCATAGCATTCCCGAAGAACAACAGCGGACGCGACGTGATGCTCGATGCACCGTCTGCAATCGACCAGAAACAGCTTGATGAACTGCAACTTAAAGTTGACTTACGTCAAGAAAATTAAAAAAATATATCGAAAAGCTCGCTTCGGCGGGCTTTTTTCATATATTCGTTATCCTTTTGAAAAAATATTTGACTAATTTTGCAAACGTATAAAAAAGACAAACGCTAACGAGAAGCGTTATATTAATGTTATTTACACAAAATTATGGCAGAAAAGAAAGCAACAGAAAAGAAAACAACTGCAGCCAAGAAAACTACTGCAGCTAAGGCAACTACTACTAAGCGTGCAACCTGCAAGAAGGCTGTAGAGGTAGCAGTAAGCGCAGAAAACGCTGGTTTCCGTGCTGGTGACGTTTACCAGGCATTGGCAGCTGCAGGCAAGGCTATGAGCGTAGCTGAGATAGCTAAAGCCGCAAAGATTTCTACTGAGGAAGTCTACCTCGGTACAGGATGGCTCTTGAAAGAGGGCAAGGTAAAGAATGAGGACAACCTCGTTACTTTAGCTTAATGTAAAATAGAATATCCGTTTCTATCTTATAAGAAAGATAGCTGCATGCATATCGTATGTATGATATGTGTGCAGCTTTCTTTTTGTCAGTTTGTATAGGCGAAACTTTCCTAATGATATGCGCGAATCCAACAAATACGCTAACGATATAATCAGCGTGCTGTGCGAAGCCGGCGAGAGCGGACTGCCAGTACGCAAGATAGCATTGCATATATACAATACGTGCAACACATTGTTTGCGCCCATACTCATCGACGACGTACACCATAGCGTACGACAATGGCTCAATGCCAATTCGCAGTCGCACGACTCGCTTGTGTGCCGTTGCGACAAGCGAGGATACTACAAAATCAACACATCGTCGCAAGCAGCGCAGCAACTTATGCTCGAGTTTAGTGACGACAACTACGAACCTTCACTACAAGAAGAACCCCAGAATATAGAACCGGAAATGGGATTTTTGTTCGACGACATGCTATAAAAGCAGATAAAAACGCCGTTTTCTGAAAACCATAGCCTAAAAAGTTTCTAATATAGCCAATTTTTCCTATCTTTGCAAGATAAACAATAAACTTTTTTATGGCTCGAGTAAGTAATCATCTTGTTATTATGGCAGGTGGCGTAGGCAGCAGATTCTGGCCTATGAGCACAGCCGACCGCCCGAAGCAGTTCATCGACATCCTTGGTGTCGGTCGCTCGCTTCTGCAACTTACATACGACAGGTTCAAGGGCATCTGTCCGCCCGAGAACGTGTGGATAGTGACAAATAAGAAGTATGCCGACGTCGTTCGAGAGCAACTGCCCGAAGTAAAGGCTGAGAACATATTGCTTGAGCCATGCCGACGCAATACCGCCCCGTGCATAGCCTACGTAAGCTGGCGCATCAAGTCGCAAGACCCTAAGGCAAATGTGGTGATAACACCAAGCGACCATATCGTGACCGACAACGAGGAATTCAGACGTATCATACGCCTGTGTATGAACTTCACGTCAGAGACCGATGCCATCGTGACGCTCGGCATGACACCTACACGCCCGGAGACGGGCTACGGATATATCCAGGCAGACCTCTCTACTGCGTCGCCACGCAACAAGGAGATATACCGCATCGACTCGTTCCGCGAGAAGCCCGACTACGAAACAGCTAAGGAATACATCTCACACAAGAACTATTTCTGGAATGCAGGCATCTTCGTATGGAGCGTTTCAACCATAGTCAACGCCTTCCGCGTGTACAGCCCTACTATAAGTAAGGTGTTCGAGGGCATGCTCGACATATACGGCACACCCGAAGAGCAGCCCACTATCGACAACCGCTATCCCGAATGCGAAAACATATCGGTAGACTACGCCATAATGGAGAAAGCCGAAGAGATATTCGTATGTCCGGCAAACTTCGGATGGAGCGACCTCGGAACATGGACATCACTTATGGAACAAACACACAAGGACCTCTACGGCAACGCTCTTATAGGCGAGAACATACACATGATAGACTCGCACAACTGCATAGTACACACCACCGAGGAGAAGAAAGTGGTGGTGCAGGGACTCGACGGCTACATCGTAGCCGAAAAAGACAACCAGCTGATTGTGTGCAAACTGTCGGAAGAACAGCGCATACGACTGTTTGCCGAAGAATAACCTAAAAGAATAAATGGAAACTAACAACTCGAAAGAAGAACAGATACTAATAAGAATAACGGGCAACGACCGCCCCGGTCTGACCACATCCATAATGGAAATCCTTGCCAGCAAGGATGCCAAGATATTGGACATAGGCCAGGCTGACATCCACTCTACACTGTCGCTGGGCATACTCATACGCATTGACGAGAATGCTTCGGGTCAGGTAATGAAGGAACTGCTGTTCAAAGCCACCGAATTGGGAGTGAACATCGGATTCGCACCCGTCACCGACGACGAATACGAGAACTGGGTAAACGGCCAGGGCAAGAACCGATTCATACTCACGCTCATAGGCCGTTCGCTTTCGGCAAAGCAGATTGAAGCTGCCACAAGAGTCATCACAAATCAGGGACTCAACATCGACTCAATACTGCGACTCACCGGACGCATGAGCATAAAGCACCCGGAACGCAACGTGCGTGCCTGCATCGAGTTCTCACTGCGCGGCACACCTACCGACCGTGCTGCCATGCAGGAGGAACTGATGCACATATCGTCGGAAATGGAAATCGACTTTTCGTTCCAACGTGACGACATGTATCGCCGCATGCGCCGACTCATCTGCTTCGATATGGACTCTACACTCATCCAGACCGAGTGCATCGACGAACTTGCCGAGCGTGCCGGTGTAGGTGCTGAGGTGAAGGCAATCACCGAGAGCGCCATGCGTGGCGAGATAGATTTCAAGGAGAGCTTTACACGTCGCGTGGCACTACTGAAAGGTTTGGACTCAAGCGTGTTTGAAGACATAGCCGTCAACATGCCTATCACAGAGGGTGTAGACCGTCTGATGGCTGTGCTGAAGCGTTGCGGCTACAAGATAGCCATCCTCAGCGGTGGATTCACTTATTTCGGCGAATTCCTACAGCGCAAGTACGGCATCGACTACGTCTATGCCAATGAACTGGAGATTGACGACAACGGCAAGCTCACCGGACGCTACGTTGGCGAGATAGTAGACGGACACCGCAAGGCCGAACTGCTCAAACTCATAGCCCAGGTGGAGAAGGTAAACCTGGCACAGACCATTGCCGTAGGCGACGGAGCCAACGACTTGCCAATGCTGGGTGAAGCAGGTCTGGGCATAGCATTCCATGCAAAGCCCCGCGTTGTGGCAAATGCCAAGCAGAGCATCAACACCATCGGCATCGACGGTGTGCTCTACTTCCTCGGATTCAAGGACAGCTATCTCGGCGAACAGGGCAGATTTTAATATAATAATTGCAAAAAAATGCCCATTTTGTGCCCAAGACATAAATCTTTTTGTAATTTTGCAGAGTTATTACATTAACAATAAAAAACTGGAAAATAATATGAAGAGATTTTTTATAGTGTTTGCCATGCTCATCGCATGCGTCAGCATGACAATGGCACAAGAGAAACAGGCTTCAATCAGATTTGAGAAGATAAACTATAACTTCGGAAAATTCTCAGAGAAAGAACCTGTACAGAAGTGCGTGTTCACATTCGTCAACCAAGGCACAGCACCGCTGGTAATCAATCAGGCCATTGCAAGCTGCGGATGCACAATCCCCTCATTCACCAAGACTCCTATCAAGCCAGGCGAGAAGGGTGAGATAAAGGTGACATACAACGGTCGAGGCACATTCCCGGGACATTTCAAAAAGACCATTACAGTCAGATCAAACGGCGTAACCGAGCTTACACGTCTGTACATCGAAGGCGTAATGGAAGAAGCAAAATAAAAAGCACATTCTAAAGACGGTCTCACAGATAGACCGAAACCAATATAAAGGCAGGGTACGCACAAGACAACAGCGCACCCTGCCTTTTTGTTTCATACACAATCCTTATCACTGCAAGCTTATGGTTTTCTACTTTTCATGCACAGGCAACACCCGCTGGGCAGCCAAAAGAATAAAATACTTCACAGGCGACAACATTGTCGACATTGCAGCCGAATGCAAAAAGCATGGTGGTAGCGATAAAATCCACGAATATACACTTGATTCGGATGAACCAATCGGATTCCTATTTCCCATACATGGATGGCGACCGCCACTCATGGTAAGGGAGTTTATATCCAAACTACGCATAACCAACGCCCAAGGACGCTACTGCTACATTATCTGCACAGCCGGCGACACCGTAGGCGAAGCAGTAGACATATTCCAGAAAGACCTGGCTGCCATAGGACTGAAGGCCGACAGCGCCATATCACTGATTATGCCCGAATCGTACATAGGTCTGCCATTTATGAATCTCGACAACGAGTCAAGTGAGATACAAAAAAAAATGCAAGCCCACCGCATACTCACACAATTCATAGACAGCATACTTGACAAACAACGTGGTATTTTCAACATAACTAAAGGACGCTGGCCACGCATCAACAGCCGACTCTTAGGTCACGCCTTTGTCAATTGGATTATAGGCGACAGCAAGTTTCGTGTCGACCCGGACAGATGCATACATTGCGGCAAGTGCGCAAAGGTATGCCCCACAAGCGACATTGAATGCCAAAATGGAGAAACACCCGTATGGAAACACAACGGCAAATGCCTGTCGTGTTTCGCATGCTATCACCACTGCCCTACTCGCGCTATAGAATACGGCAGTCGCACTAAAGGTAAGGGACAATACTATTACGAACACTATGAACACTATGAGCACTCTGTCTACAATGCTAAATAACAAATAAAGCAGACAGACAAAAAAGAAGACAAAAATACAGTAAAATACAAACAAAAAAATCGGGTGCCTCACGGCATCCGATTTTCAAAAACAAACTACTTAAAAACTAATCTACTAAAACAAATCAAAAAAATCTTCGCTACATTTAGCGTTATTCTTTACACGATGGCAAAATTAATAATATTTTCCATTGCTGCAAAAAAAAAACGGGAAAAAAAATAACTAAAAAGTTGCATTTTTACGTTTTTTCATAGTTTAAGTGACGTTTCGAAGCATAACAAGGTCCAAATACAAGCAAACCGTAACATATATTCAAATAATACTAATAGAACAATAATAAAGAAATGAAACATCTACTGAAACCTCTGCTGGCACTTGCGCCCATCGCAACGATGGCAGCTCAGCGCCCCAACATCATCTACATCATGACCGACCAACAGACGGCAACGGCCATGAGCTGCCTTGGCAACACCGACCTGCATACACCCAACATCGACCGTCTGGCTGCTGCCGGCGTGACATTCACCAACGCCTACTGCTCGTCGCCACTCAGCGGACCGTCGCGCGCGTCAATGTTCACAGGATATATGGCACACGAGCTGGGCGTAGAACGCAACGGAACACCTATACCCGACTCTGTTCGCACACGCACGCTCGGCACACTCGTAGGCGATGCCGGATATGAATGCGCATATGCCGGAAAATGGCACGCTCACACAGCATCCATACCCGACGGCGAGTTCGGTTTCCGCAACATTCACAACCACAACGATGCCGGACTGGCAGAAGTATGCGTCGACTTCCTCAACAAGCACAGCAAACCCGAGCGACCGTTCTTCCTCGTGGCATCATTCGACAATCCGCACAACATCTGCGAGTTTGCACGTCAGCAAAACCTGCCGTTTGCCGAGATTTCAGCGCCCGACGTAAGTAAATGTCCGGGTCTGCCCGCCAACTACGCCATCAGTCCGTACGATGCCGACATACTACAGCGCGAGAAATCGCTCAACTATTCGGCATACCCCACAACATCGTACACCGACGACGACTGGCGCCGATACCGTTACGCCTACTACCGACTGGTGGAGCATGTAGACAAGGAAATAGGTAAGATTGTTGATGCAATAGACAAGAATTCGTTGTGGCGCAACACCGTAGTGATATTCACCAGCGACCACGGCGATGGTACAGGTGCACACCACTGGAACCAGAAGTCGGCTCTTTATGACGAAGTGACCAACATTCCGCTGATTGTCGTGCTACCCGGCAAGAAGAACGCCGGCAAACAATTGCCACAACTCATCAACAACGGACCAGACTTCTTCGCCTCGATATGCGATTGGGCTGGCGCCAGCACACCGCAAGGCACACGTGGCGTTTCGTTCCGTTCTATTGCCGAAAGCGGCAACGCCAACGCATCGCATCAACCATATGTAGTAACCGAAACGATGTTTGACAAGGGTTCGGGCACACTGGGATGGTCACTGCGCACTCCCGACTTCAAATATGTGATGTACGACAAGGGCCGCTATCGCGAACAGCTCTACGACATGCGCCGCGACCGTGGCGAGACACGCAACCTCGCCGTGGAGAGCGCATACGCAGAAACATTGGCACAGCACCGCCGCATGCTTGAAGAGTGGATGAACAACTACAACGTCAAGTCATCGCGTGCCGACGTGCCGTATGTGCCACGACAGAAGTAAAAACAAGCCCCTTCACAAGATGTAGTCCATTCGTATTTCAAATGCATTTCATATGATGTGCGAATGGACTACATTTGAAATATGGACGGACAACATTTGAAAAACGGAAGTAAAACGGATTAGCTCTGGCTACAACGAGAATTTTATTTGATTACGGCTCATATAATATTGTTGTGTTTTTAACAATCTGTATTTCTTATGCAAACAACT